>Ga0307517_10012545_pt1 | contig 11617 bp, 4 predicted proteins | sample 23_EM_MG_FD_194515 | JGI IMG/M metagenome (GOLD analysis project Ga0307517, IMG submission 194515) | Populus trichocarpa ectomycorrhiza microbial communities from riparian zone in the Pacific Northwest, United States - 23_EM | ecosystem: Host-associated > Plants > Roots > Unclassified | place... | reverse complement strand
TTTTTAAAAAAAAAAATTTCGGTTTGGTTACTTTTTTTGATAAAAACCGAACCGAACCGAAAATGATCACCCCTACCAAGAAATAAGAAAAGGCCCTAAAACATATAATAACCTGTAATGGATCTTTAAGATGAAGGGCAACCATCCCAGTCCAATTCAGAATATGCTCTCAGTGATAAATTATTTTGTGAAGTGAAAAAAAAAAAACTCATCCTAGGCTATTCTTCGAATAATGTAACATAAAAAATGCAACTTTTATATGTGGTTTGTGTAGTGTATGCATGAATTTGATTGACACATGTACAAAATAAGTGATATCCAATAAAGTAATAGTCAAATAGATTAAGTGTCCATAAGCATTTAATATTGAGATGGAAATTTCTAAGCAATTCTCTTGCTTCTAATAGCTTTATATTTTGCTTCATTGGAAAAAAATATAGTTTTAGTGCCAAAAAATACTTCAAATCTAATCTTTGATATGAAAGAAATTATATAAAAATTACTTAAGAGTATATTTAACAACAAAGTCATTATATATAATAAAAATATCATCAACATATATCAATAAAATTTTAAAGGATTTCCCTCGCTGACTTGTAAATAATAAATAATTATCTTTGGATGGTACAAAACTTATATCTTTGATAATTGTTGACACCTTGACAAACCATTGATAATCTTGTTTTAAATTGTACAAGAACTTGTTGAAGCAACATACTAGATTCTTCTATTGTCAAGTAAGACCAGAAGGTGGATATATAATTTTTTTTTTCCTGTAGGGTCACTATGAAGGAAAGCATTGTGGATAGTTGGTGAAGCTAATAAGCAACAAGCAAAGTCATTTTGGTGGTACGAGAAAAATTGTCATGATAGTCTATACCTTCTAACTATGTATAACCTTTAGCCACTGAGCAAGCTTTGTAATGCTTAATGGTCCCATCAAAGTAATGTTTGATTTTATAAGCCCAATGACAACAAATAGGTTGTTTGATAAGAGGAAGAAGAGTAAAATATTAAGTATTGTTAACCTCCAAAGCATTCAATTCAGAATGTATGGCTTCTTGTTAGTGAGAAAGAGAGGTTGTTTTAATGTTGACTCAATTTTCTAACTAAATAGTAGCAACAAAAGAGCGATAAGTTAGTGAGTAACGATGATAAGAGATAAAGTTATCAAAACGATACCTCATACCTCTTTATAGCCATACAACAAAAATAACAATGGCTTAGTTAACATTATTTGGTTGCAAACATAGTCACATAAAGCTAGATGGGTAGTATAGAGATGTTAAGAATGATGTAGAACAGGGACATAAGATGAACTAATTAGATAAGGCTATGAAGATGAATGTATAGAACCAATGTATTGTTTCCAGTGGAGAAATGGGCTACATAATGTCTAAGGGTGGAGTGGGTTAAATTTTAGAGAAAGAATCCAAATGAGAAAGGTCAGCCAAACAATAAAAAAAAAACACTAGTTTTGTATGAGGGTGGTGTATTGAGTGGATATAAAAGGAAAAATACATTTTTTTTAATAAAAAACAACATCTCCATTAGTAAAACTTTGATGAGTGGTAAGGTCATGGAGTTTGTAAGCTTTATGAACAACCTAACCAAGAAAAACACAATGTTTGGCAATATGATAAATTTATATGGAACATGCAAAATAATAACATATGCAAGACACATGAAGACTCGGAGATGAGAATAAAAAAGGACTTTGTCATAAAGTCTCTCAAAAAGAGTTTGCCACGAGAGAAGTGGTGCAGGTAGGTGATTAATAAGATTGATAGTAGAAAGAATATATTCAATCCAAAAATATAAATGAAGACGAATTGAAAATAAAGGGATCGAGCATATTTTAAGGATGTGATGATGGTTGTGCTCTACAATCTGATTGTGTTAAGGGGTATACATGTAAGAATGTTGACAGGCTATGCCACTTTGTTGAAAAAAGGTTTCATTAAAGTAAACTTCATGTCATTATCAATTCAAAAGGTATCTATATAATCATTGAATCGTGTTTTGGTAAAAGAAATAAAATTAGCAAGTAATCATTGTGTTTTAGTTTTTAGTTGCATGGATAAAAACCCATGCAAGTCCAGAATAGCCATCTATAATAAAAAAGAATAGTTAGCACTAGAAAGAGAGGAATGAGATAAGGATATTAAATGTCACAATGAATTAATTCAAAAGGTTTGAATAGAAAATATAGAACTAGTAGATAAAAGAAGTCTACTTTGTTTTACAAATAACTAAACATCACAAGTATTATGTAGCTTGAACGGAAAACATAATTTTTTTTTCTTCCATAAAACTCAATCTAAAAGAAGGCAAATTCCCAAATCGATGTTGCCAGAGTTCAATAGAGGAGATAACCTAAAAATATGATGGACAATTAGAAACAAATATAAAGGGTTCAAGTTTTGGTTTGTCTGATGCTAATATAACCAAGGAATCTAGTACACCATTTTTGTTTACCCAAACTAATTGCTCACTTCTTTATAAAGTTTTGCAAAATACACCAACAAGAAAGAAAGGTTATGTAACATTCACGACCTCTCGAGAGGGCATAATATGTTTATGATAAACCTTAGCTTGGGGAGTCGTAAATTATTCTCATTATCCCTCATGATATATAATATTTACTGAAACTGTAGATTAGAGAGCTCATTCATAACTGATTGCATTTCATGTATCATTGGAACCTCCTCGACATTGTTGGTCAAAGAATGACTTCTCCCTTGATTAAATATATTAGATTTATGTTTTAGGTGTCCTATCAGATACCTTTTAGTTTCTAGTATGTCTCTCGAACATGATGATCTTGATCACAAATAAAACAATATAATGATTTGTGATTAGATGAGTTGGAACAAGAAGAGTAATATTCTTGAATAGCCAATGTTGGAGGCTCATTTCTTCAAAGATCCATCGCTGCAGTTTATGTTATCTCACATGCAACCCGGGCCCCTAACTTTGTTGCTTATCTTCATGTATAAAAAAAGAATAGATCTTTTGTAACATCAGACAGTGGATTCATCAACAAAATCTGCCCTCAAATTACGCTGCATGACTTATTGAGTCCCATGATAAATTGCATCAATTTGTGTCTCTTATGATATGCTCCATGAGAACAAATATTGTTATTATATGAGTTTAGTTCATCCTATAATCCTTGATCTCGAGTGAGACAAACAATTTCCCTCTTAATTTGGAAAAAAACATAAGGAGCATTGCTTTAAGAAAATTGATTTTAAAAGTCTTTCTAAACCTATCAGGCAATGGTTGAATATATACTGCTACGTGCAAGATCTGATGTAAGTGAATTGAGGATCATAAGATAAGATAATATCATTGCATCTTATCCATAAAACAAGTTTATTTATTTATTTGGTGTTTGCATATGGTATTTTGATGGCACTAACTACGAACCCCAACTTGGTTTAGGCATTCAAAGAGATAATTATAGCTTGACACCAGGTCAAAGAATTACCTCGTTAAGAGGTTTAGAAACAAACACCATTCCAAGATGACCAGAATGGTGAAGAAAATAAGGACCGGTGGCATGCTTGTCACCATCTGAATACCACTGCCTGTTCACTATGGTGAAGAAAATGCAATGCATATCTATCTTATAGTTATAGAGATATCGTTGATCTTTCTCGACAAGTATCATTCTCTTTAAACTTTTGATTGAAGTAGAATTATTTTATTTTATTTTATAATTATAGAGATATAATTATAATTATTTTATTATAGAGATATCGATGATCTTTCTCAACAAGTATTTATGAATTTTAAAATTGATCTTCTTTAACTGATTTTATTTTTAAATAGAACCCCTTCAACTAAAATTAACTGAATATATAAAGGTTCATATGATCTCAATATAAAACCACAAATTATTTCTTGTAAAATAAATTTATGTCCACGTTTTTTAATATATATATATTGGAACTTTTCTTTTTAATTAATTTAGGCTTTCATTTTTTTGTTAAATTAAATATTTCTCTGATAATTATGTCTTACAAAACTTAGGTTTCATTTCTTTGTTAAGTTAAATCGTGGAACAATTAGATCTTACAAAAACTAATGAAATGACTGGATTTGATTTGAAAAACAAATAACAAGAAACATTGTGCTTCTACCTTCTAACAATAATTCAAGTTAAGGGAACTTTTAACCTTTATTTAAAGTTTAAGCAATGGCCCACTCCCCCAACTATACATTGCTAGTGGGGGGTGCCAAAAAATGTGTATCAACATCTAATTCACTCCTTTCTGGACCAAACAAAAGAAAGGGATATATATATATAAAAGAAAACAATTGATATTTTAGTTCGCATGAAAATTAATTTTCGTACGAGATATATACTCTCCATCATGAGTTCACTGGTTGGCCATGAAGCATTGCTTTAAGAAAATATGTACAAGGGCTTGGCATACTGATTATCTTTTGACCAAGAGGAAGCTTTCCACTAGAATTATGTGAGGGTGAGTGGAGGTGCCTAGTATATGTGTGTGTGTGTGTAGTTCTTATAAATCTCTCAAATCCATATATAATTCACGTCACGTTTATTTATATAAAATCCTCTTAAATAATCTTTCAAATCTATAACCTTCTTCTTAAAAGAAAAGTGTTGCTACCAATTAAGGTTGTTCAATGATAGAGTGCAAAAGGAGGATACAGGAAGACAAATTTTCTATTTTAATCTTGTTTTATTTCCGAGTTTACTTCTTGTTTTGATACTTGGAGTGGACTCACTTCTATTAAAGAAAATGTGTGGAATGTGGAAGTGATTTCTCCAAATATGTTAATTACACTAAAAATATAAATAAACTTTTATTTTCTTATAGTTCAATCTTTAGAAACTTAATTCGATATTAGTTAACACAAAAATTCAAATTGATCTATTAAGTTTTTTATGTTACATTTAAGTCTCCTACAATGCAATTTTTAAAATCTGGTCTCTTAGTTTTCATAAAAAATCAATTTGGTTCCTAAGGCTTTTGCTTTTTATATTTTTAGTCCTTATAGTTTTAGGTATTTATGTTTTGATTCTAAAACTTTATTTTTATCATATTTCAATCCATGCATATTGACATATGAGAAGACTCGTCGAAAAAGAGAGAGAGGAGAGAGATTTTGATCGGCCAAAAAAAATCAATGTTGGTATCAATGGATTTATATTGAAAAAATGAGTTAAAGTAAGGTGGCTTTACCGTTTATCTTGGTGTCAATACGTTTTTTCTCTAGAATTTTAATCCTTCAAACTCTTTTGAATATTTATTTTAATTGTTGCATAATTAAATAGAAATTTGCTTTGAAATGGTGTTATCTTTAACTAGTAGACTCTCTGTAGCATATATTATAAAATATTTATATGTGCATATATTTTTTTCTTCATACTAGGAATATAACTTTTCTATTCAGTAATTAACATTCAAAACTCTTTTTACGATTTAATATTTCATATATTTTAAAATTTACTGTATTAAGCGCATATATCATATTTTAATTCCTCAATTAAAAATTTATGACATAAAAGAACATCAACGGCCTTTTCTCTTATATTAAAAATTAACTTTGAATTCTTTCTGAAAAAATGGAGCAAATAAAGGGCTTCGCTACCCTCTACAAGGGTTGAAGTTTATACCGATCACAGTAGTTTCTACCTATTAAAGAGATCATGAAGTAGGCTATCAAAATGGACTCTAATCCATTTATGATCCCGAGTTTCCAAACACATTGCAGTGAAGCGTAGGCACAAAAATGCCTCTAATCATGTATGTTTGATCCATATTAGAACCTTCCAATTTGACCTTTTCAGCACAGGCGTTGCTTCATGATTTTAGCCTCTTTAAACATTTTTGCGTATAACTTGCTTGGCTGACACCCAGAAAACCAAGGTCTCTTTGGAGGTTTTACCATGAGCTGAATCATGTTCTATAAGCAAGCACACCTCAGAAAGACTTAGATTTTCACAAGACAGCAGCCTGCACCTGTGAAATCGTGGGCAACAGCATGGACAAAAGCACTGCTTGAATTCACCAGTTTATTATTCTCACCAAAAGAATTGGTAAACATCAGCAAGAAAGAACAGGTGGAAGTACAAGTCGAATCAGAAAATACTGGCCACCTCCATGTCTTGCTTTTTTTACATATTCAATCCACCTGTACCACATTTTGTAAGGTGTATGTAAAATATTGACGATAACAATTCTTCTAAATAAAAAAAGAGAAAAAAATGAATAACTGAGCTTGAAATTAATGGAAAGTTTGGCATCAGAGATTTCTACTGAAACCAAAAGGTAAGCCGAATATGATCTGTCAATTCTCAGCAATTCTCAACTTAAAGATACAGTGAATGTGAGGCAGCAAGCAGGGCAGCTCCAAGGCCTGAGCCATCATTGGCGTGCTCAATCGAGATGGTTTTCGACACTTCTTCTCCAAGCAATTCATTGAGGGTGTTCTCCAAGCACTTGCTGTATTCACTGTAGTGCTCAAACAATCCACCATCCATGGCTATCACCGTTTTCTGTTCATCCATATCTTTGACGGTGTCTCTTCCTATTTTCTTCAGGATACCCAAGATCCCAGCAGCTGCAAGACGGGACCCACGTGTTGCAACAATGTTGCAAAGCTCAACCACGACCTTTCTTGTTTGAAGGGAGGCATTGGATATCTGAAATAAAGGGGAAATAATATAGTAAAATACATACAAATGGCTAGGTATATTTGGTAAATAATTGATGCAAATCGCATCATCCTAGAGCTTCTGGTATGGAAAAAAATGGTTCAACTGGATCTTTTTACAATTTCACCATTCTAGAGCATCCGGTAGAGAAAAAATGGGTTCTATTGGATCTTTTTACACTGTAATAGGTGCCACTTCAGCTCAATTTCTATATCATAAATTTGGTGCTTGTACTTAATAAAACTTCTACTTGAGTCCATATTTCAATTCTTTTTATTTGAGTTCTTGTGCTCTTCATAAATGAACAATCAAGTAAACTTTTTCCAAAAACACTCTGGTTAAACATTTCTATATCCGGTGTATATTCAGAACAAATGTATTTGATTGGATCAATTTTTACATGTACAGTGACTCAACTTTTCTTTTTGCACAAATACATGCATTCAATTTGTGGTTGGTTAGATAATTATTTAGTCAAAAACTACATCTTCCATGCGGAGCCTAAAACTAGCTAAACGGGGGACTTTCTTACAGGATATCAAGGGCCCTTTTTAATGTACAATACAAAGTATGTTTCCTGATAAGGAATATAACTGCAAGACCTTTCATAAGTGATAATGTAACATAATGGGAAATTTTTGGTCCATTACAAAATATAAAAGCTATATGGATTTGAAAATAATGGAAACATACAGAACATGTATCAGATAAAGATATACCTCTAGGATATCCTTCAATTTTTTGTCAACCAATATAAGATCGGAGGATGAATCATGATGCATTGCTGACAAATCAGGCGTCCTGCATATTAAAACTACAAATGTGAATATTTGCCAAGTCGCTTTCTCCTCACATAGGCATGCAGAATCTAATAAATATTCCTATGCCCAGGTACACTGACAACCATAACAAATGTTTTTCATTGAATAGGATAAGTATACCAATTAATATTACAGTATGTGGTATTCATTTGCTCTCAAACATGCATGTAGACTACAACAAACATGCTTACCATGCTTGGGTACATTCTCAACCATAACAAAGACACCTAGCATGATTTGACAAGCATATTGATGGTGATTACATAATCAAATAATAGCTCAAATTCTAAGATGGTGGCAATCATAACGATTTAGTTGGAGTACTCAGTTAAACTTGCAGCATTTGTTATGGGATAGTTTATAATAATAGCTCAAATTCTAAGATGGTGGCAATCATAACGATTTAGTTGGAGTGTTCACTTCCAAGTTCCTGGTAATCCTCAAATTTGCTCCGCATAAATTCTTCCTGTAGTAAAATTTCTTGGCAAGGTTAAATTTTTTGGAACCATAGTAAGATGGTTTGTCTCTTTAGGTTATAGCCAATTGGATTTACCTCAGTATGAAGGGAATCTTGAGTTTTGGAGGAACAATGTCACCAAAAAAAGCAGCTTCTTCAGCTATCTTTAGTAGAACTCTGCGTACTATTTCACCCAAGTACATACCAGAGATTAACTTCTCAAAAATCTGTGAAGAAAAAAAAAACATTGAATAGATAATATGAACAGTACAGTTTTTGCTAGGCATGCAACAAAAAAAATTAATGGACTTACATAACTTAAAATTGAAAATTACCTGCTCACCGGGATTTAAACTTTCATTATCCATTGCATGATCATACTCAGTTAGTGGAAGATGAGATGACCTAAAGTTACCCCACTCCATGTTTATAACCTACATTGCAATATTTCAGCACTTCAGTAATTTACTATTAGCATTAAAATAAACCAAGAATAGCAATCTTTGCTGACCATCTCGCCGGATTTTGGCAGATCACCATGCCATTTTGGTATTGCTTGTGCATGTTCCACATACGCAGCATTAGATCCAGTACCTAAAATCACAGCAGCAACAACATCCTTGTAGGAATATTTACCTCCCGCTAGTGTTCCAACGGTATCATTGACCTAGTATCAACACTGTTCATTAGGTATAGAATGAAGAGGGGGGGAAAATGGAAAACCTACTCAATACCTGATGCAAAATCATTAAACAGCAGATAAAAAAATACAAAAAAGAAGATCCTATAACTTGTCATGGGAGTCCAGATTTAAATTACCAGAGCTGACACACGCATATCGAGGCCTTGTCTTTTCATGGCTCTAGTCAATTCTGCCACCACATCTTGGCCAACCTATTATTACCCAGAAATCAAGATGAGTCCTGTTTTGAGTCACAAACTCAAATTACTAAACTAATTACAGAAATATCCCGGAGATGAATGTACATCCACTGGCTTAGTTTTGGTATGTGCTTCTAACAGTATATCAGTTCAAAAACCAGTACAGCATTGAAATATCAAAAAACATAAATCTGAGATCAAGCAATCAATACTAACTGCGTCATCTATAGAGAAGCCTTTCGTCCACCTAACAAGGGTCCCAGAAGCAATGGACGTTTGCATGACAGGGAATGAGAACGTGAAACCTAACTCTCTCTGTTTACCAGGAGGAAGTTCAAACTCTTGACCTTCTTGAGCAATAAATTTTGCAAGTTCTGCTGCAATATAGTCAAAAAGTGCCTGGAATGGCAATCATATTTGTTAGTGAAAGACCTTATTATGGATTAACTGACTATAATAGCATTAGCAATGGTTTGAAAAGCAGACTTACATCTGAAGTCCCAATCATCAAATTTGGTGGAATTGACACCTCAGTGAATTCTTGATTAACAAGTCCACCGTCCTTCCCCCCCAACTGCACCCTCAATACACGGAAGTTTGTTCCACCAAGATCCAACGCATAAAACAATCCTTTCTCATCACTGTGATAAAAATAACAATAAATTTAAAATCTTGTCTCATATATCTAAACAAATCTTCAGGGAAAGAATAAAACTTTCTCTGATACATGTTCCCACTTGTTGATGGATTAAAAAGGTTTTACAATGTTTATCCACATGGCAATGTACAACTTATGTTCTGTCATTTATCACACCATCGAAGACAATACTTGCAAGTTGTTATCACAAAACTATGATCCATGCAAAGAAGGTAATTCCAGATTTCATGCACTCAGCACAAGTCAAGATTCATTTGATTAAGATTCAACATTAATCAAAAGACGTGAATTAATTCAAAATGATCCAGAACAAAATTAATCACCTCAACAGAAATCAATTGTGGTGCTTAAATATCGTTCCGGAAGGCATGAAATTAAACATCTAAATAATCTACTTAGAAAAAACAATGTGAAAATGAAAAAACAAGAAAATCCACAAGACACTCAAGTTCCATTGCATCAAAGGTCTATACATTCATACAACACAACAGCAAAGATTGAACAACACGTATTAGAGCCATATGCGAGTGTGCAATAATAAACTCTAGACAACAATATCAAGCACTCACCTTGATTAATTCAAAATGGATCAAATGGTGTATGTACACATACATTCAAGTGAAACCGGATCATGTATGCAAGCGTGTGTGTGTAGAGAGAGAGAGAGAGAGAGAGAGAGAGTATATGTATATGTGATTGTCTGATGCCTCTTTACATATAAAAATGAATCAAATAGACATAAGTGAGCAGATCAGTTTCATCACACATGCATAAACAAACACAATTCGAGTCCAATTGGATCTCATATACACATTTCAGACATTAGCATACATCCATACATACTTGAAAGAAAAAATAAAGAAGATATACCCAGAAGGCAAATTATCGACATAGCTGATAAGCATCTTCAGCTTGCTGCCACCTTCAGAGGCAAGGCCAGCATGCATCTCAACAACCATGGCATCAGCCACCTGCTTCAATTTCCCGATCGGAGTTCCACATTTCTCCTGCATTTCCTTCACCATCTCCATTGCCTTGGCCCATCTCCTGTCCCTCTTCATTTTCCTTTTTACAACTGATGCCGCCGCGACAGCCCCGGCCACCGCAGCCACACATACAACAGCTACCACCACCTTCTTCTCCATCGCAAACAGCAACACCGCTAAAAAGAAATGAGACCCGGAAAAAAACACGAAAAGAAAAGGATTGGCTTCGAACAAGAAGAGGGGTCTTGCTTTTTCTTTTTTAATTAGATTTTGATTTCAAGAAGTAAGGGTGTTAAATGGGTGTGTCTTTCTTGAATATGATATGGGATCTAGAAAACATGCAGATCGAGTTTGCTCGCTCTCTTTTTTTCTCTCTAATTACAGATACGTTTGCGTCCATGTGTTAATTTGCATCGTTATTTTTGTTTTTGTTTTAATTTCTTTTATAAAAATAAAATATTCCAAGCTAGTTTCCTGACTCCACTTACATTGTTTTTTCCTTTAATTTTACCACAACCAAGTACCACTTTTACTCCTCATTAATTGCTGACGCTCGAATGTTTTTTTCTTTCTCGTCCAGAAAATAAAAATAGCAATTGATTTGACCAGAAAAAGCTTGTTTTATTAAATGGATATTTGTTTTTTTAAAATGTTTTAATATTTTTTATTATTTTGTTCTAAATCAATATTTTTTTTATATTTTTAAAAAATGTTAATATATTTTTAAATAAACATTATTATACTTTTAAATATATACATGGTCCATTGATGTTCATTCGAAATTTGTGATTTAATCTTAATTCATTCTAAGCCAATAATTCCATGGCCTCCTCCCGTTTTCTATGCTCTCAACTCTTCAGTGGATACCACATATTGATTTGTGGTTATATTTTATTCTTTTATGATTAAGAATTTACAGCCTAAGATTTAAGTAAAGATAGAATATGAAGATCCTATTTATCATTGTTTGTCCTCCTTTTCCTCTATTTGAATCCTATTTCTCCTTCTTAACGACGGCGGCGGCCCAATGTCATGGTGTTTTGGATCAAATTGTGGGTGTTATGAGAATGCGGTGGTGTTGTTGGATTGCTACAATGGTGGTCCGATGAGGTTGAT
>Ga0307517_10012544_pt1 | contig 11617 bp, 6 predicted proteins | sample 23_EM_MG_FD_194515 | JGI IMG/M metagenome (GOLD analysis project Ga0307517, IMG submission 194515) | Populus trichocarpa ectomycorrhiza microbial communities from riparian zone in the Pacific Northwest, United States - 23_EM | ecosystem: Host-associated > Plants > Roots > Unclassified | place... | reverse complement strand
CTATCAATATAGACTATATTTGAGTTTTGTTTTATAATTATTTCTTTCTCTTAATTTCTGACAATCTTGTGATCTCTCTGGATTTAGACTGACCATGTTTTTTCTCTTTCGCTTACATATAAATTTCAGGATATATATCATGTCGATGATGGAAGTGGAAATCACGAGCACAAGTGGGCAATAGAGAGTACTGTACTGGCAAGGAGAGTTGATATAATGAATCCTTCTGTATGCAAATTAATGATCATTAATAAATATTTCTTTCCCTAATTGGTGTTGGTTTGTTCATCTTGGATGCTAACGATGCAAATATCATATTGAGTGTTGAATTAACCAGGATGTTTATTGAAATATTGGATCCTCAGTACATATGCTGAAGGAATTTTTTATTTTCAAATTAAAAATGAATGAGCAGTAGTACACGTGGAAAGTTTACGACACATCACATGCACCGTGTTGACTATTGAGGTCTTTGATAGCTCGGGAGTATATGAGATCGATGGTGATAAAAGTGCCATGCGTCCTGATTTTCATACAGGGAAAGTCCGGGTATGTCTATCTTTGATCTGGGTTTAGAAATAAGAAACGAGCACAGTAAAAACCTTTTGATTTGACATGATGATCATCCTGAGTATGACCACTTAGGATCATTATGATATAGTACATGCATGAGATTGCATTCTAATTAAAACAAACCATTATTTGATTTTAGAAGGAAAAAAAAATGAAAGCAAAACAGCAGGACTGCATACTTGGTTGTCATTGACGAAGAGAAAAGGAATGAGAAGATTTGCCAAAGCTCTACATCATTTCCTATCTCATACTCCCACACATTGTGGAAGTAATGACAGGTCAAAACATTTGCTTCCAAAACAAATGAGAAGATTTTCACTACTAGATAATTGATAAATACAACAAAAATACCAATGAAATTTTTATGTCAGTAGTATATTGCAATAATATTTACTGACCGAATTTTTTTTATCGCTAAATCCATTGGTAAACACAAACAGAAATATTCTCATGGTATATACCGAGAGAATCGCAGTGGGAAAAGAAGAAATTAAAAAAAAAGGCAAACAATATAATGACTTGTAAGTTTTACATACAACGTTACCGACAAAATTATACCAGTGGTAAAATTCATCCGTGAATATCTTAAATAAAAACTTCCATCGATATATACCAACGACATTACAGAGGTTATTACAAAGGATTCAAGAAGGAAAATCATACGGTGACATGATATTTCTACCGACAGAGTTACCATTGGAATAATTCTGTCGGTCAATCTGTCGGTAATATTTAATTTATGACATGGCGCTCGACTCTCCTCCCTCCTCCCCCATTTCTACTTCTTCCTTGTCCATTTTTTTCTGCAACAAACAACCACCCCTCCCCCCCCTCAATCTCAACACAGCTCAACTTCCACGAACGTGACTAGTTTTTTTTTTTATATATCTTTTGAAAGATTCTAATGAATCATTATAGGATGGTTGCATAAATCACAGTAAATTATCGGTCGTTGCATAAGTATTTATCATTAAGTCATATTATAGGTTGAGTGAGGCCGGTCATGAGAGAATTGTCGAATGAATGAGAAACATTTTATCTGAAGGGAACATGCTGAAAGAGAAATTATAGGCTGCTAAGTCTATGATGAAACCCCTTGGTCTAGAATACCAGAAAATTGACATGTGTCCAAACTTCTGCATGCTATACTGCCTTGAAAATGTAAAGCTGACCAAGTGCAGGACGTGTGGGCATTCTCGTTATAAACCTAGAACTAGCAGGGGAAGGACTCTTGTCAAACATAAAAAAAAATTAGATACTTCCCAATCATACCTAGACTGCAAAGGTTATTCATGTCACCAAAGACTGACAACATTTTTATCTTACAGATTACAACTCTTGGATATGAGCCAAGCCCGGGGAAGCTTTTTGTGAAAATGCACGGGCGAAGTGATGACCGTAAAAAAGGGGTGCAACAGTTTGTGGATAGCCAAGCTCAACACTTTATGATATATTGGTTTTCAACCATTTTTTTTCTTAAGTTATTATTTACTTGAATTTGATGAATTTATTTTTCATTTCCAGGAGACATATAACAGCTGGTTGAATGAGAGATATGGGGATAATCCTTCGACCCACCCGTATATTGATCCGGATTTGTGTTTGGAGGTAGGATTTATTCGGTGGACCCGATAAAAATTGAGTGTATGGACTCTTTAACACTACGACTAAGAACTTGTGGAAGGCTTGTGGTGTTTCAATCATTGGATGCTCGCAATTAATCTTGAGCACTCAATCTCTGAAGTTCATAACCTTGTTATATCAAGGAGTATAAGAATGTACGAATCATCTCATTGAAAAATATGAACAACTCTTTACGGATTATGAAGAACTCTACTGAATGGTAATGGATATAAGATCATAGAAGAGTGATACATGGGCACCCCGTTATTGGCCCCACGGTCCTAAGAACGACTAGCCTCCTCCTTCTCCTCTAGCGCTGCTTTTATTCTAGTTTCATTGTATTTGAACGTATAAATTTGTAATAAATATTTAATTTTTATATTAAGATAATTGATTTTTAAATATTTTAATTTTATATTAATTTATTTTTTTAATTATTTTCTATTTCTGTTTGATAGATATTTTTTAAAAATATTTTTAAATTATTACTGACGAGGTTATCGACAGACTTATTCCGTTCGTATATTCCAGAGAGATGGAAAAGAATTACAAAAAATATCAATGCTACTGTTAAGTCAATGACAAAATCAGTCGTCGGTATATTCTAGAGAGTTGAAGAAGAATTATTGTAAATGCCACTACAACTCATTGATGGAATTACATACGGTTCTCTTGTCACCGATATGCTAAATAGTACCAGGGAATTACCCACGAATTGAAACGGGTAATTGTTTTCTGGCACGCATTGTTTTTTTGTAAGCCATCGGTAAATTTATTCAATTTACCAACAAACTAAAATGTACCGATGATTGTTTTTCTAATGAACATTCTCTGTTCGTGATTTTATCAATAAAATAATCATAGATGGAATATTAGTGTAAATACCGACAGAATAAATATTTTTCGTCCATGATTTCGTCAATAAAATAATCACAGATGGAATGTTAGTGTAAATACCGACAAAACTTTTTATCGGTAAACTATTAAATCTGATATTGTTTGTATAAGGTTGTCATTCTCTACATCACTACATTATGAACTTGAAATTTAGCAATGGATTATATCAAGTCAACAGAAGCAATAATATGGAGACAAACTCCATTTCCTCCTTCCAAGATAACTTTGAAAGTGTGAATAACAATTTCCCACAACATCAAGATCATCTAGATTGAAGTTTTAGCTTTTTCCCAATGCCAAGTACAAAACCTAAAAAAAAACAAAGAGAAATGTAATTGTCACTCAAATTCTTGCTAAACATTCAGCTTCAAGGATTCTAACAAGGTTATATTGCAAAGACTGCAAAATGCAACAAAATTATGACAAAGTACAGAATGGGGTGATTTATAATTAGTGATAACCAAGGCATTGCACTTTATTTAGCAATGCATCCATGGAGAGCTTTTCTTTTCATTTTGTATGCTTTCTTTGGCTAGATGGACTAGCAACCTTTAGCCTTTTGTGAGCTACTAAAAGAACAAAAATCATCTTTGAGATATAAGAACCCTAACGAATTCAACAAGAACTGCAAAATCATATTGGCACATCATGTGCCTTTACTAAAACGGGTAAACTATATTAGATAAATATCTCCTCAAGACAATTATCCCTGTTATATCCTGATTCCTAAACACTATTCCATATTACTTGTTATCATGTCCCAACATCATTAAAGATATTCTCCTTTGTTAATGCATAACTTTTTTGGACCAAGGGACATTAATTTCTCTAGAATACAAAAAAGAGCACTAGTTTGATCATCACTGTAAATTACACCAGCAACTTCCGCAGTGGTCCAAGAATACCTGTTATCACCAGTAAAGAAAATGAGACATGTTTGTTAATGTACATGGCTATCAAATACAGTTCTTCTCTATACAATGATTAAAACTAAGGGAGATTCTTTTGATATATATAAGGATTACAATGCCTGATGAAGAATATCAACCCACCTTTAATGATATGTAGGGTTTCCTAACTTGTCAGGGATGGCCAGGAATCCATCCAATAAAGTTCACGGACATGAATCATTTCTTGGTAGTTCGAAACTTTAGAATTGAGATTGACATTACTTGCATAATTGTCACTGATTTCATCTCCACGGTCCGTAGACAATTACAGAAAGCAACTTATAGAATTGGAAAGAAAACTTACTTGTGAAAATTCATTTTTTTATCCCCTAATCGATTACTTCAGTGCCACTTTAATTACTAGAACCAAAGTGATATTTCACAGTACAAACGTCTTTATAAATCTTGTCAAACTAATGCAGAGAGTCCAAGATGGGAGGAGAGAGAGAGAATTATTATTCTACAAATAAAAAACTAAACCTTTTCATATAGGTTATGTCCCTTTGTATATAATTAGAGGAATCGTTTACTTCTTTTAGTACCTCCTCTAAAAACTTCGATCAGGTCCATCCATCATATTGGTTATGTCCCAGACTTGATTAGTTTTTATCGACTCCATTTCTTCTTCCATAATTTTAATCCATTCTCTTGCTTTAAAACCAGATAGATCATGACAAAATATTTTAGGCTCTTCAGCATCTTATAGAGCAATCATGAATGCTTCCCCCTCAATCTCAAATTGATAACGAGGAATTGGTTCATGAATGCTTTTTCAAGGTTGAGATTGCTCATAATCTTGCTTCATGAGAGTAAGAATAGACACAAGATCACTCCCACTATTTCTAGAAGGATTAAAAGTTTATTCTAAGTCCTCTACTAAATGGCTTGTAGCTCCATAATCTAGATTTTTTATTTTATATAATTGAAAATCTTTTTCAACCTCACCTGTCATTGGAAAAATCTTTTCTAAGAATATAACATCACGCGATTCAATCTCTATCACTTTTCCATTAGCTTTTTCACCAGTAAATACAAATCCTTTGGAATGTTCGGAATATCGTATAAAGATACACTTTTCCCCCCTAAGACCAAGTTTCTCATATTCATTAGAAGTATTGTGAATATAAGTTGCACACCTCCATAGATGAAAATAACCTAGATTAGGTTTGATGTTATTCCATAGTTCATATGGGGTGGATGAGACATATTTAGAGCGCACACGATTAAGTATGTAAGTAGCAGTTAACAATGCATCTCCCTAAAAGGGCATTGGTAAGTTAGCTTGCGTCATCATTGACCTAACCATGTTAAATAAGGTTCCATTCCTTCTTTCTGCTACACCATTTTGTTGTGGAGTATAAGGAATAATTAGTTGTCTCGTTATACCCTTTCATCATAAAAAATTTTAAATTTTTCAAATAGGTATTCACGTCCTCAATCAGTTCTTAAAGCTTCGATCTTGATACATAGTTTATTCTCCACCAGATTGGTGTATTGAATTAAGCAATCCAATGCTTCAGACTTATATGAAATCAAATAAACATGACCAAACTGTGTAAAATCATCTATAAATGTGATGAAATAATTTCCTCCATGTCTTGCCCTCACATTAATTGGGCCACAAATGTCTTAATGAATAAGTTGTATTGGACTACTAGCTCTTTTAGCTTTGCCAAATGGTAATCTAGTTGTTTTTCCAGTAAGGCAATGCTCACAAATGAGCAATTCCTTTTTGGTAAGTGATTCTAAAATACCAGCTCTTGCTAATCTATGTAATCGATCTTACCCAATATGTCCTAATTTAGGTTGCTAAGTTATGATATTACAATCATTAATAGTGCTGGAATTTTGAACAACATAAATTGAAGCATAATAATTAATAGATACATTAATGGTGTCTAACACCATAAACTATTTAATACAAAACCAAAACCATAAAAAATATTATCCAGATATATTTTTACACAACTACCAACAAACGCAATATTAAAACCCGATTGGAGTAAAGCAAGAACAGCACATGATTTCGTTGAACTTCTAGAGCGTAGAGTATATTATGAAGATAAAGTGTGTGACCGCCAAGCAAATCTAATTTGTAGGTAGCGATCCCAAGCACAGCAACAGAAGCATTATTTCTCATGTATATGTATCTACTTCCCTTTGGAATTCGACAAAATTTCATAAATGTTGTTCAATCCTTTGCTATGTGGTCAATTGCTCCTGAGTCTACAGTCTAGAAAGGAACAGATTTAGCAAGCATTAAACAATTGCTAACGTATAAGTTAAAGGGATGATTGCGGTTAAACATTACCTTTGGCTTAGTGCAATCACGAGCAAAGTAACCAGGTTTACCACAATTGAAACAATTCATATTCTTTTCTTTCTTACCGCCGTGTTTCCCACGCTTGTGCTTATGTCCACTACTACTTGCTTTTATCCCTCTCTTGCCATATTTGGGACCCTTAGCCTTACCCTTTTTTATATTTAGAGTCATATGCTCCACGCATCTTAGTTTCAAATATAAAAGCTTTGTTTATAGGCTTCTTAGCGTGAAATCGATCTTCTTCAAGCTCGACATGACGAGCAACATCATCAAATGTCTTGATGTTGTCATTGTGGGTAAGGTTAACACGCATGTGTTTCCAATTGCTTGGCAAAGAACGAATAACTGCTTGGACTTGTTGTTCATCAGTCATCTTATGCTCAACACCCCTTAATTCACTGATTATGTTCACATGATTGTAAGATGCTACCTCATCGTTTGATTTTGGCGCTTCTTATAACTATCAAATTTCAGGGTTAACTAACGAAGTCTAGTAGTAGAGGTTCCTCCATATTGAATCTTTATTGCATCCCAAACAGATTGAGCTGAAAGATGTCTTTCACAACGCAACATTATATCATTTCTCATGCTGCTCAACATCAAAATACGAGTTACACGATCCTTGCATTAATGGGTTTGATATGCTTCCATATCAAGCTTGTGATGAGCAGTGTTTCCTTACTCAGGTTCAATCATCGGTTGTGTGATTGTTTCTAGCATTTCTTGCTCTTCCAGGAGATACTCAATCTTACAATGCCAAACATCGTAGTTATTTTCACTTAGTTTGTGTCCATAGTTCAAATCAGCAATTATACTCTTAGATGTAGCCATATTAAGCACTATTAACACCAATTACAAATATTAGTATCTAGTACAATTTAAATGACATATATTGTCACTTCATTCTAAATTAAACAAATAATAATCTAACACATACAATATAAATGAAAAGAATATTAAACACTTAATCAATTTCTATTTGTATTGTCTAATTATTATTGAAAATTTAAATGAGTAGAAAATTATAGTTATTAGTTTCAACTAACAACTCCTACTAATCAAGTTGTAAATATTATCATATATATATGCATATAATGTAATAAAAACTTAAATTATATAAAATATACAGTTCACAATAAACAACCAATTATCTTTAAAAAACTAAAAAAATACAATATTAAAAATAATAAATTTCAGAATTATTTTATATTATAGGTACATAAATAGGGTCTCCAATTATGTTATCTACCTCATCAAAGTCATCTCCTTCAATTTCATTATACTCAAACCATGCAATGAATTTAGCAGCAGCAACCAAACGACCTGTGCTTCTTCTAGCGCGCCGTATACCCTTTTTGGCATACTAACGTTTCCTCTCAAGCAGCATTTTATTAGCGAGATAGTTGAAATCTAAGGATTCCAGCCTATATTTCAACGATAGTCGCACCAACGTTTATTCCTCATACAGAGAATTGAGAATGATTAACATTTAATGTTCCATGTAGAATTCATAAACATCATTCATAGCTAGTCTACTCATCTAATGATACATATAATCAAGTGCTCTTAAATTTTATAAACAGGATTGAAGGCATAACCCAATAAATGATCAATTTGTTATTGTCTATCCACTACAACAAAATATTCCAAAAGTACATAAATACTATACTTGATATTTAATTAAGGCATATATTATCATTTATGTTAAAAAAAATTGAATATGGAAATTAAGCAATTTATTTTAACAATGAATAAATTGCACCACAATTAAATAATTTATGTTAACAATAAATTAATATTAATTGCCTTATTTATTTATTTATTTTTCAACTACCAAATGGTAGTTTCCAATTGAGGTAGTCAATTGGAAATGGAAATGGCAGTTTCCATTACCAATTCATACGATTAATTGGTAAATGTTTTTTATTTTTTAATAAACACATAACAATTATACAACTACCATTTATTTTGCAAAGGTCTTTTCTAATTAATGATAGAAAAGATAAAATCATAACGAAATTACTTTATAAAATTTTGTAAATCCAAGATTCAATGGAAGTATTCTTTTAACACAAAATTTACATCTAACGTTTATATAGTAACAGATCTACTGCATAAAAAAATATTAAAAACCATGGCTCTGATACCAATGTAGAATCGAAAAGAAAACTTGCTTGTGAGAATTCATTTTCTTATCCTCAAATCGATTACTTTAGTGTCACTTCAATTACTAGAATCAAATTGATATTCCATGGTACAAACGTCTTTATAAATCTTGTCAAAGTAATGTAGAGAGTCTAAGATGGAAAAAGAGAAAGACATAAATATTATTCAATAAATGAAAAACTAAATCTTTTTATATGTGTTATGTCTCTTTTATATATAATTAGAGGAAGTGGTTACTTCCTTTAGTAACTCCTCTAAAAACTTGGACCAGACCCATCCATCATGGACGGACTAGGCCTAACCCAATAACAACACAACTTGTTTAAGAAAATGAAATCTTAAGCATTTTTAACCTTTCTCTTTCCCTGAGCATTTGTCTTCTTTCAAAAGACAACATTTTAGTGAAACATTAACCAATCCATTAAAGCTCGTTGGTTAAATATGATTTTCCAATATGAATGTTATGCTAATATGACATATTAAATGATATATATGTGTAGATCCAATATCCTACTGATGGGTAATTCAGTAAGGTGAAGAAAGTTCATAAGCACATTTCTAAATGGACAATCACCATGAGATGAACATAAATAAAGAGGAGCACAAACACCTTGGGCTGGTGGGAGTAAATTTTCCTTCACCACAGCTAGCCAAAAACAATACATGGGACCTTAGATGATCCATCAACAAAAACTATAAGGATAAGATTCAAGATAGAACACATCCACTGATACCTGTTATAGAAACTGTTTTAGCAACATGTGCGAATAGCATACCGACTAGCCCTGGCAAACACTGTGAAATAAATTCCTATCGCACAAGAAATACTCAGGATTCGGGTAGAGAACGTTTAAGATAGTTGAATTTAGAAAATAGAAAACCCACGATGTGCTCACACAACTGACTTGGCAGATATTAAGAATCATAAAATATTCCACAGGACACTTATTTCCACGAAACTCAGAAACAGCCTGAACCCATTTCATTTCAACTGCATTGGTGGATCTTTATCATTCTTTCTCCATAATGCACTGCAATTTCTCAGTGAATTTAAGGGGGGAAAGTGGTGGTCATTGATACAGTCACCGGATAAGAAGCAGGAGCAACATGATTAATTCACTTTTGTGTGGCCATCAAATCAAAAGTAATGTAATATTTTTGACATAAATGTTATGAAAAGCAGTGATCAGCATACCCAGGTGGGCTTCGCTCATCACCATCTAAATCTTGGCCCTCCGTTTACGTTTAGATTTCCCAAGGTTTCATCTTCTGCTGAATCAATGCAGAAGATTCTTACTAGGATTACAATAGGTACTTGAAGGTTGTATTTTTTTTATATTCACACCATTATTTATTGAGTAAAAAATTTAAATATTTATAAACTATTTATTGAGTTTTGTATAATCAATGAGTATCTATTATCTATTATTATTTATTAATTAATAAAAAATAAAATAGTTAATTGTGTTTTATATCAATATTAAGATATGTATATTTCATATTATATTAAAAAATCTAAATATTCTATAAATATATTTATATAATATAAATAAATATTTTGGCATAGGTTTAGACGGTTTTCAAATCGGGTTTGATAATATACATATCCTATTTATTATTAATCAGGTCTAAAAAATACTTATCCATTTAGGTCAATCGAGTTGATATCTATCGGGTTGATTAAATTTTCATCTCAAATTTTCACTCTCTTCTTTCTTATCCTCTTTCAATTTAACTTAAACTTTCATGTGAAAAATAATTAAATTAAAAAACGGTTTGAGAATGCAGTAGCTTTTACTTTTAAATATTTTTTAAAAGAGTATTTATCTTGAAAAAAATATCAAATCGATATTTTTTTAGTATTTTTCAATATTTTAATATATTGATATCAAAAATAAAAAAATTTAAAAAAAATTATATTAATACATTTTAAAAAAAAGACATTTTTAAAAATCTAACTTTTTTTATAACACCCACTAAAAAAACTCGCATTTTAAGCTTGAAGCGAAGAAAAAACTTTCATTTGCCGAGTCTCAATTAGCCCATATTGATAATGGCCCATTTTACATATACATGGTAAAAGATGTTTTTATATTTATAGTTTTTTACTTTAAAATAATTTTTTTAATGTTTTCATATTATTTTTATGTACTGATGTGAAAAATAAAAATTATATATTATATCAATGTATTTTCAAGCAAAAATTACTTTAAGTGGTGTTGCATGTTCAATTATTCAAAAATAGTTTAATCTCTTATTTAACTGCAATTAATTTTTCTTTTGTGATACTATTGGCTTGGGAAAGAAAATAAAAATAAAAGAAAACAAATACCATTTATCCTTGAAACTCAGAAAATGGAGAAAATTAATCTTCATCCTAGTCTTTAGTCGTTTCCTCCAAATGAAATGAACGAAGGTGTCATCAATTAAATTATCTAAAATTATTCTTAACTTTGGATCAAGCATAACTTAGATCTTCAACTTTAATATTTTATTTTATTTTAATAATTCGAGTCCCTCAAACTATTTTTTAGTAAAAAATAAATAAATAAATAAAATTTTTATTAATTTTGACCGCATATGATATGATAGTTTAAAAAATATATGTACCATAAAAATAAAAATAAATAAACACAGACTCAACCTTCCTTCAACATAAAGAAAAGCAATCTACATAGTCATCAATGTAGTTTTTGGACATGTTTTTGAGTAATATTAAGGAATCAAATGATTTTTAATTATCATTTCCTTTGTGCATTTTAAAGAATAGAAAGAATGCTAAGTGAGCTATCTAATAACCTAATGCCATCTTTTTAATTATCTTCCCTTAAGAGCTGCAATCCGAGCTGCTAATTCATCATAATCTGGGAGGTTGGGATGCACACGACCAGTCATTATATCGGGCTCTGCTGAAACAGCTCGACCAAGCCTTGTTGTTCCTGGTTCTCGCAGGCTTGATGTTCTGCCAGTTGGAAGAGTTAATTCGGATATTACACTTCTGAGCCTTGAGGTTTTAGCAGCATCATCACTTGCTTGGCTTGAAGGAGGAGGTTTTATACAAGGACTCGATTTGCTCGGTTCATGA
>Ga0307517_10012543_pt1 | contig 11617 bp, 11 predicted proteins | sample 23_EM_MG_FD_194515 | JGI IMG/M metagenome (GOLD analysis project Ga0307517, IMG submission 194515) | Populus trichocarpa ectomycorrhiza microbial communities from riparian zone in the Pacific Northwest, United States - 23_EM | ecosystem: Host-associated > Plants > Roots > Unclassified | place... | reverse complement strand
CTTAAGCCAGCTAACCTTATGGAGACCGTCCCTAGTAGATCAACCAATACGTGTGAATTTCATAGGTCTATGAGGTAGTTGCATAGGTCGAACTCCCCTAGCACCAACCATCCTACATCAGTACACCTTCGAAACAATAACATTGCATAGAATGGTGTGTGTAGTTTTAAATTAATTTTCTTTTATGTTTTTATATAGGTGTGATTTGAATAGTTTATGTGAAAAAAAATAAAAAAAAATTATTTTAATATATTTTTAAGTGAAAAAACACTTTAAAAAATAACTTATACCACACTCTTAAAATGACACTAGAAAAATATTTGAGATTGAATTTCAATCTTCTTTTTATTAAAATTTAAAATTTTTTTGCTTCAAATTATTTTTTTTAGTGTTTTTGAATCGTTCTGATATGTTAATATTAAAAATAAAATTTAAAAAATAAAAAAATATTATTTTAATATTTTTCCAAACAAAAAATATTTTAAAAAACAATTATTAATACAGTCACAAACAACTCATAAATCTGTCAATTACACCCCCTAAATCTGTCAATTAGCTTTTAGTTCCATTGATCTCATATCTCTCTTTCCCAGAAATTTTAGGTTAGAAGTAGTTTTTTTTTTTTTTATAAAAATAAATCATCGTCATTTCATAGGAGAATTGTTTTGTAGATTCTAGAAAGTCCCTTCTCATTTTCTTTCTTGAAATGCTCTTCAGTGTGCTGCAAAGTTTCTTGCTGGGACCCATCTCGGCTTGGTCTAGAAAAAGATGTTCAATGCCACGACAGCATGAAATGGTTTAAAAGACTTCCCCTGATTTCAACAAACTGGGAATTCTCAGTCCCCATTTTCTCGTGTACAGCTCTTCAAAGTTGAAAAATGTGCTGCCTCTGTTTCTCCCACTTATTTGGAGAAACTTCTGTCACAAATTTTTGCGCAAGATAGCGATCATTAGACAGAGACAAAACAAAAGCAGCTTTAGCTGGGTTTTTTGCATCCAAGTGATTGTCAGCCAAGTAAGAATTAGCACAGAATGACCGAAAGGTCGAGCCTTGGCCCAGTATGTTAAAGTTGAGCAAACCCAGTTGCATTATCTAGGAACTAAACTCACATCTCCAGTTTTAAGTGGCATCCACGTTTAAATTAAGAGATTGATGACAATTCTATACTTAATTTGCCAGTTGACACTAAATTAAACTCTTAATTGTTTATGAAAATGGTTTTAAAATCTTTATCATTGTAATTTGCGACGACATCAAGTGATTTTATCAACTAAACTTAACTTCTGTAACATTCGAAAAATGTGAAACATTGTTGAAATTTTAGTTTTGCTGATGACTGATCCAAATTTTTGTGACAGGATACTGATGTAATGTGGCTAAGGAACCCTCTTTCAAGGCTAAGCATTTATAACGAAAGCGTTGACCTCGAAATTAGCACTGACAGGTTTAATGGCGACCCAGAATCTGAAAAGAATCCCATCAACACAGGCTTCTACTATATTAGATCAAACAACAAGACAGTCTCATTGTTTGATGCCTGGTATGGCAGGAAAGACAATTCTACAGGCAAAAAAGAGCAAGATGTGTTCTTTGACCTGATGGACGAGGGAATGTTTGGGCAACTGGGCCTTCAAGCAAGGTTCTTGGACACTGTCTACTTTAGTGGGTTTTGCGAAGATAGCAAGGATATTAAGGCAGTAATCACTGTCCATGCTAATTGCTGTCGGAGTATAAATGCCAAGATTAAGGATTTAACTGCAGTCCTTCGTGATTGGAAGAAGTTTAAGGCGACTAGTGCTGAAGCAGCTGCAGCTCATAGTACTGTAACTGTGCCTTTCAGTTGGACAGGACACTTTGGATGTTTGGATTCTTGGGAAAATAATGTTTAGTTTAAGGTTATTTTGCTATTCATTAGAGATAACCAGAACAAAAATTAACAGTCAATTTACACTTCAATTTGGATATGTTTTTTTTTATTAGATCGAAAAATAGTTTTTTTTAGTAAATAATTCTTAAAAAGTAAATTATTTTTTAATGTTAGATAATGTTACAGAAAATAAATTAGAAAATACTTTTTAATTTTGATCATGTCATGAAAAATAAATTAAAAAATAAATTATAAATTTTTTTAAGTTTATTAAATTAACGAAGATGAAATCTCATAGATAAAAAAATTGAAATATGAAATTGAAAAAAATAATAATTATATAAATTATTTCAAATAAAATAAATAATAATTAAAATAATAAAGAACAAATTCAATAGATAAAAAATTAAAAAATAATTAAATTAAAAAAATATACAATTTCATAAATTATTTCAAATAAAAATAAATAGTAATAAAAAAAATATAGACAAAAAATGATAGATAAAAATTTTTAATTAAAAAATAACAAGAGAAAAGCAAATAACAATAAAAAATAGAACCAAAGTTGATATAAAAATCAGATTAAATAAAATTCTTAATGATGAAATAAAAAAAATTATTCAAAATAAAATATATAGCAATCAAAAGATTAAGGATAAAATTTGATATAATCAACAAATAATAAGATTTTTTAGAATTTTCCACAACTTCTAGAAAGTATTTTTCTCCCAAAATAAAATGAAAATATTTTTTTGAAAACTAAATTAAATTTTACTTTGATTGAAAAATATTTTATATTGATCAATTTTTTTAATAATAAATAAACTTAAAATATTTTTTAAAAATATTTTTTTAAAAATTACTTTCTATAAAATAAACAGTATTCTCGCTCTTATATTTGCATATTTGTTGAATTCACTTGAGTCTTAAATTATAAATTTTTCAAAATAATAAAGTTTCATGAATACCCAACCGTGCAGTTGTCCGCATTTAAAACTTCGTAAATGATACTCTAGGTAAATAACATCCACCTCCTCGGTTTATGAATTTCAATCCTTTACTGTTGATTTTTTGTATTTTAAAAAAATTATTTAATATAGAAATGAATTTTAGGCTTTGAAGAATCCTTGATATTAGGCTTTATTTAGTATTATAATTTAATCGTGTTTTTTTTAAAAATTATTTTTTTAGTTTTAAAATGTTTTTTTAATATTTTAAAATTGTTTTAATATATTAATATAAAAAATAAATTTTAAAAAATAAAAAATATATTATTTTAATTAAAAAATAATTTTACCGATTCTCGAACTGTAGCTTCCTCGAGAACCCGGCAGCGAGCAAGCAAGGGAGTCATTCAGCACACGTCATCAGTCAGAGTTGATAAACCACCAGTCTTAAACAACTTTTCTTTGACTGCTAAACTATATTTATTTTCATCCTCTAAGTTAAAAAAAATATTATGCTCCAGTCTCTATTGAATAAAAGTTTGCAATATAACTTTGATGCTTTCAGAAGTTACCAACTCGATCCCTAATTAGTGTTATATTAATATTGAAATATGTATATATCATAATATATTAAAAAATATAAATATATTTATATAATACAAATATATATTTTAGGTTAGGCTCGAGCGGGTTTCAGGTCAAGTTTGATGATATTCATTTCTTGTCCATTACTTATAAGGTCAAGTCGATATCCATTGAGTTTTGATGAAATTATCATTTCTATTAATAAGGATAATGCACTGAGCACAAATAAAATTTTATATTCTTCAACAACCATGTTTATTTTCTTGCTTAACCTACACCAAACATAACTATTAAATTATATCATTTATATTATATACTAACCCGTTACTAAATTGATATATTGTATTTGGAACATTAATTGTCCATAAATACATTGAATGTATTACAAACAATAACAAATACAACAACCCAACTATAATTTCCTAGAAACTCAAACCTAATATTATATCCAAGAAAAAATAATAATTTGCGAAGTGGATTCACCATAATCTTCTAATTTCTATATATATATATATATATATAAAAAGATATTTTTAAAGAAATGATAAGATAAAAAAATGAATAAGTAAAAGACAGAAGAAAAAAAAGGGCATTCAAGGTTTAGGGTTAAAATTGGAACTCTTGGGAAACATCAGAATTGATAATGTGAAATGTTAGATCATAGGAATCAACGCGTAATGTTTCTAAATCCTCAGGGACTAAACATTAGTTTGCCCTTATTAAAAAAGCGCACTAGCTCATACCAATTACATCTCTCCACGTACCACACATAAAAAACCCGCACGAGAAGTCGAGCACCTGCGCCTAAACTCTTTACTGTCACGTATATATTAAGACCCAGGGTTGTCTAATCTCCCAATTTCCTCCAGTTGAATTTCGATTTAGGGTTTTTTATCTTCAAATTTGAGAGATTTTGGCTATTTAGAGATCAATCAGGGTTTTTTTATTTATTTATTTCTGCGAGTCTGAGTTTAAATTAATCTACTGTAAACGATGCCTCCACGAACGTTGAAGAGAGGAGCGGCAGCGGCTGCGAAGAAAAGAACGGTGAGGAAGGTGCAGAATCAGCAACAGCCAGAAACGGCGGAGGAGGCGTTGAATTTGGAGGAGAAACAGACGGTGGTTGACGAGAAACCTGTGGCTATGGAGGAGGAGGAGATTGTGGTTGTTGAAGACAAATTATTTACTGAAGAGAAGAAAGATGGAGAAGATGAAATTGAAGCTGATGTGGACGCGAATGGATCAGCTTCTTTGAAAAGTAAGTGTTTTTGTTTCTAATTTTCGTGTTTGGTTTGGATCTTTTGGGATTTATAGTTTGTTGTGTGCGGCTCTGTGTGTCCTTTTCGCTGAAATTTGTGAAAATTTGTGTCTTTTTCAGAATCTAATCTGATTTGAGGTTCTAATTCTGTGTTCCTTTGTTGAAATTTGTGAAAGTTTAAATCTTAAATTGAGGATTTATTGGTATCTTTGTTTGATAATAGCTGTTTTAGATCGTGGGTTTCCAGTAATAATATGATTGATTTGATTGTATATCAATTTTGTGTTTCGTAGTTCTATTACCATCAAAACCAGCAAGTAGACAAACTGTGCACCGTAAAAAAATAAATTTGCTTGATGTTTTGGGAGTGAGCTGCTTTCATTAGAATTCGTGTGTTTTATATCTAGTCGTGTTTCTCAAGTTTCAAGTAAAAATTAGTTTGGTTACAAAAGGAAGTAACCAAGTACCTACCACAGGGTATAATTCATTGACAGAGTATCTATCTAACCATGGAAGGATTCAGGGTTATAGGAAAGATTTCTTTAATAAAGTGGGTTATAGTTATTTTTTATTTTTTGAGGATAGTGGAGGGTTTGAGTGTTTCATGGCTGGTCTGGATCACCTACTCTTTTTTTCATGGCAGAAGAGGACGGGGTCAAGGAGCCTGTAGACGAGTATGAAAAAGATGAGAGGTTAGATTTTGATGATAATGAACAGGAATATGAACATGAAGAATATGGCGGGGTGGATTATGATGATAAGGAAATTGAACAAGAGGATGTTCAGGAGGTGGAAGATGAAGTTGAGGAAGAACATGAGGAGAATGCTGGTGAAGAGGAAGAGGGTAATTTAGTTGAGGAGGAATTGGAAGAGGTTCCTGAAGAACTTGAGGGTGAAGAGGATGATGAGCATGCTGGTGAGGAAGTTGAACGTGCTGAGATGGCTGACGTGGAGGAAGAGGATGAGCACCATGAGGTGTTTAAGGAGAGACGCAAGCGGAAGGAGTTTGAAATATTTGTTGGTGGTTTAGACAAGGATGCTACTGAGGATGATCTTCGGAAAGTATTCAGCCGTGTTGGTGAGGTTACCGAAGCCAGGCTAATGATGAACCCCCAGACTAAGAAAAACAAAGGGTTTGCATTCTTGCGTTTTGCAACTGTCGAGCAAGCAAAACGAGCTGTGACAGAGCTCAAAAACCCAGTGGTAATTTTTTGATCATGTTGAATTTTGGAATAACTAGTAAGTTCACTATACGTTAAATATGTTATTTAATGACTGAATTCCAGATCAATGGGAAACAATGTGGTGTTACTCCAAGTCAAGACAGTGACACCCTTTTTCTGGGTAACATTTGCAAGACATGGACAAAGGAAGCTGTAAGTATATAGTGTCACTGTCAAGCATCCAGTTTTCTTCATCAGTAATTATTGAGAGTTGTCATGTTCCTCACACTTTTGGTTGTTGACTGTGGCCCCAGTTGAAAGAGAAATTGAAACACTATGGAGTTGAGAATGTTGAGGATTTGACCCTGGTAGAAGATAGTAACAACTTGGGAATGAATCGGGGGTTTGCGTTTCTGGAATTTTCTTCTCGGTCAGATGCTATGAATGCTTTTAAGCGTCTTCAGAAGAGAGATGTTTTATTTGGAGTGGATAGGCCTGCAAAGGTATCTTTTGCAGATTCCTTCATTGGTCCTGGTGATGAAATCATGGCACAGGTAAATATTTATTTAACTGATATGCTTAAAATTTATATTTCATCTAAGACTGTATCAACTGTATCTAGTACTCTGTATGCTGCAATATTTGGTGCTGTCTATCTTGTGTCTAGTTACTGTATTTGTCCATAGCTTTTGTTGTAAGTGAGTAATGATTGATGTACATTGAAGGCAAGTTTATACTTTACGCTACCTGTGGTGTCTTGTGTGGTGGATCAGAGTGCTCTTGATTTCTACTTGGGTTTTTGTTTGATACAGTACAGTGTGATGTATCTGTACAATTCTAGTCCATCCTTGGTTAAGATCATGTTGATTGTAGCATGGACAATGCTGGGAGGTCATGATGGGGTGATCTTTTGTGCATTTCGTTTTAATTTTATATTGCAATCTTATCTGAGTATGTTTTTATTTGATGCCTTTTTGGTTGCCGCAGCTACTGTGGCAGCGAGAGAAAATGGGGGCATAAGAGTGCTTAGGTGCTTACATGTTAGTATACATAGTTTGCATCGTTTAAACTTTAGAATGGTTCAACTAACAGTATTGTCTAAGTTCAGGTGAAGACTCTGTTTATTGATGGCCTGCCTGCATCATGGGACGAGGATCGTTTTCGGGTGCTTTTGAAGAAATACGGGAACATAGAAAAGATTGAGCTTGCACGGAATATGCCATCTGCCAGGAGAAAGGATTTTGGTTTTGTTACCTTTGACACTCATGATGCTGCAGTGGCATGTGCTAAAAGCATCAACAATGTAGAGTTGGGTGAGGGAGACAACAAGGTTTGTCATTTATTCGGAGCAAATTATGTTCTAAACCTACTGCATCAATGCTTTTGTATGTTTTGGCGTGGTTGCATATTACATTTTATAATGGTGGTAATTTCACAATTCAGGTTAAAGTTAGGGCCCGCTTATCAAGACCCCTCCAAAGGGGAAAAGGAAAACATGCAAGTCGTGGTGATTTCCAATCTGGGCATGGAGCTAGTAGAGTTGTCAGGGGTCCATGGGTTCGTCCTCTGCAGCATAGCTACTCTACTCGTGCTCCCCCAGTCAGAGGAATTGCAACTCGTGCTCCCCCAGTCAGTCTAAAGAGGTCTCCAGGATTGAGAGAGAGACGTCCTCCTGTGATGTCCATGCCAGCAAGAAGCAGGCCTCTGGCTCCTCATTCTAGGTCCTATGACAGGAGACCACCTCGTAAGCTTCAATTTCACTATTGTACTAATTGGTTTCTCTTACCAGTTATGTGAATGCTTAAGTAATACCTTTTGTTTTGCTCTTCTGAAAGCTCCATCTTACCCAAAGGGTAGCTTCAAAAGGGAATATGTTCGGCATGAGGAGCTTCCTTCTCCAAGGAGCAGACCTGCTGTAGATTATGGTCCCAGGTCTGTTCCAGAAAGACGGCCATCCTATAGAGAGGACTACTCTTCTCGTGGTACCAGCTATTCTGATCTTCCCAGAAGTACATCTCGCACATCTGCAAGGAGAGCTTATGCTGATGATGGCTATAATCAAAGGTATGAGAGGCCTCCTCCAAGTTACCATGAAGGGCGTTCCCGTGATTATGATTCTGTTGCTGGATCAAAACGTCCATATTCAGCAATTGTAAGTTTTAATGCTGGCTTAATGCATTGTGATGATGCAGTATTTCGATCCTCTACCCCATTTATCATTAGGTCTAAGTAATAACTAAAGTGTTGTTTATGTTTTATACAATTCAAGGATGATATTCCTCCCCGTTATGCTGATGCCGGTGCTCGCCATTCGAGGCCTCGTTTGGATTATGAACTTGGTTCCAGAGCTTCTCAATATGGGGATGCATATAGTGATAGGTTTGTTATAATTCCTTTTTAATTTCATTTTTTATTGTTGCATTTAATAAACCTGGATTGTTGTGGTAACTCTTCCTTTATATTGTGATTGGTAGACTTGGGAGATCTGCTGTAGGATATGGGGGCAGCAGAAATTCTATTTCCAGTCAGGATTCACATGGGATGTATAGTAGCCGTCAGGGTATGGGTTATGGAGGTGTGTTTTTAGTTGCTGATAAATTGATATGAATGACATGTTACCATTGAACTTGTAGTATATTTAATGGTCATACTCTAATACAAATTATTCTTAGGTTCTTATGGAGGCAGTGATGGTGGAATGTACCAATCAAGCTACAGTGGTGATTACATGTCTCGCGGCGGTGATGTATGCTTTTTACCCTTTCTCAACAGGGATAATTCTGACAATTGTCTTTTTTGTTACTCGCATTATTTATTCTGCATTTCAATGGCAGGTTGGTGGTAGCTCTTACTCGTCAATGTACTCAAGTCGTGGCATGGGCAGCAGCAACTACATGGGTACTGGTAGCTCAGGATCATATTATTAATGTGAGTAGAACTGCTTCTTTTATTTCATTTTATTTCATAAAGTGCTCAAGGAACTATATAACCATCTTGTCTAAGTGTTTTTCCTGGAGATAATGGTTTATGGAGACGTTGACATGTTATTGATTGCTAAGAGGCGTAATTGGTCGGAAAAGGAGCCTATGGTCACTAGTTATTTCTTTATGGAACAGATTTGAGATGACAAAGAGGCTGCTATAGGATGTGGACTATTGAAGCTTGTGCTTATAGTGCTTACAGTTTTGGATGATGTTGACAAGTGCAATAGGCCTCTATATGTGGTTGAAAAGGTTGAGCTTAGAGTTCTACAGAATGAAAAGTCTGCTTTTTGTTCATGTCCATTTTAGATATGCAGACTGGACATTTATCAAGTCTCAAGTTCATGCTGTAAGGAAACTTCACCTGTTTAGGAATGGAAACAAGAATTCTTGGCTATGATATATGTATGAATTTGATCTTTTATTCTCTCTTTAAGTTCTCCACCTCGTGGATGTTGGGAGTATTTGCTGCATCTTCTATTTTAGTGGACAGCCTAAGAGATTGAGGCCTTGTCTGAACATGATAAGGAATTTGGACATTTTTCTATGCTAAATTCATTGGATAAGCTTTGAAATAAGACTTGGAAGGCTTTTAGTTGTGTTTGGACTATGCCACAGCCTTATGCAACTCTTAATGGGGTTAAGCAGCAATTAAATAAAGTTCATAGGAAACTAATGCAACACGTTAAGCTAGCATAATCATGTTGCAATTTTTTTTTAAAACTGTGGTGCCTCAAGCTATTTGTGGAATTCGTATGGTAACAAATGGTCTAGCCCTCTTGCTGATGGCCGCAGTCATTGCCAAATTTTCATGGTTTGTGATCATGGTCATGTCACTGCAGCCCCTATATGATATGTTGTTCCTTTGGAAGTTCTGTTAAGATGCAATGGAAAACTGAGCGTATTATCTAAGAGCAAATGGACTTTTTAACTCTTTGACATCTATGTTTACTTGTTGCGTATTCAGTGTGATGGGCTAACATCTTTCAAGAAAAAAACTGGGTTTTGTGTTCTTGCATTTTATTTTGATTTGTCAGGGCTGGAATATGTTACGCGGACCATGTTTGACAAACAAGTGGTTTGCCAAGCTTTTTCTGTCACCAGCAGTAAAATCATAGAGCTGCTTTAACTATCGGACAGTTGCTGTTTTATTTTCATCATGTCATTTGCTTGATAAAAAATCACCTGCTGTTGGGCTCTTCTGGCTTATTGAATGTTAATGAAGTTGTGGCACCAGTTTCTTGATTTGGTGGTGAAAGCAGGAAATTCGATTCACAAGTGTTTGGTGCTTTCCGTGGGATGGTTATGGTTGCTAGTGGATCACTGGATCTTGTTTTTACAAAAACCAGTAAGGTTCTACAATGTTTGGTTGGAATTTTCTGTGATTTTAGTCAATGTTCTGATTACTATGTTGGATAATTCCTTGCTAGTAAGCTGGGAGGGGTAGCTGTTCTGGCAGGTTATAGTGGAATTCATTTTGATTATTAGTAAAGGTTTCCTGGACAGGTTTAAGTGTTCGTCACCCTTGACAATACATGCATTTTACTATATTACAAGGCAGATGCCCAATTACTGAACTATAAGAACTCCAATCAGCATGAAAAAACGAGATTTCCTCAACTCTATTATGGATGTCTGTCTTGCCATTTTGAGGTCTTCTGTATCAATTCCATATTGTGATATTCTAATACCAGGGCTCGAAGATAAGTGTTATGTATGCACAGTGCAAGATCTCTCATCCGGATACAAGAAATTCCAAAAGGAAATTAGATTCCTCTAGCGAGGAGAGACTATATGTGGTCCCTTTGAGGAGCATGGTATTTTTCTTTTCAACTAATAAACAAGCTTGCATAGGAGGTTGTTTTGCTTGTTTTGCAGAACAAACAGGCGGGGTTTGCCTTTTGTAATTGGAGTCCTGTCTGGGTTATACTGTTTTTATTTGAAGCAATATGGAGCTAGACCTTTTCCTTCTGCCATTAATTTCCAACAGGAACCATGTTTTCATCTTGTTGATGAATCAAATGTAAACGTTTTCGCAAGCAGGCTGAGGTTTTTGGGTTCCACTGTAAATTGAATGATTCATGTTTTATGCTTGTATTGTTTCTCTTTCTGGTGGGGGATAAAACCTGAGGTATGTGTCATAGAGAATGAAACATTGCAGCAACCTTTCAAACTTTTTTATTTTTTTTAACTTTTTTGTCCTTGTAATGATAGTTTTCCTCAGGTGATTGCTATGCTTGTATTGATCTCAAAAAGGGAAACAATGCTTCGAAACATGTTTGGTGGCTCAAACAGTGCCTGAGAGAGAATGATCGTGCCGCCGAACATTTTGATTTGGATTGAAAGTGGGCAATGCCAGCTGACAGAATATTGGCTTTTGCTCGAATATAGGTTTCCTTAGTTTCACGCCAGAAAAAAGTACAAAAAAGAGAAAAAGGCTAGATATTACTCCCCATACTTTATAGTAGGCCAACCATCCAACCTCCGTCGTCTCGTTTTCCAAGCCTCGAGCTTATGATTATGCTTCGCGACAATAACGATTCTTTGCTTGCGAATGATAATAAGTAAAATCAAATGGATGACATGACAATGAAATACGGCAAAGCTGTGATATAGGGTGAAAAGCTTTCATTACATAATAGTTTGGGAACAGACAAGGTAGTTTCTAAAAGCAAGAACTAACCCACCCACCATATAGTAACCCGCTAGTACAAGCACTCTGATTTGCTGGAGGTCAAAAAAATGTTAATGGTACGAAGGTTTTTTTTTTTTTTTTTTTTTTTTTTTTTTTTTTGGGGAGTGTTATTTATTTACA
>Ga0307517_10012542_pt1 | contig 11618 bp, 12 predicted proteins | sample 23_EM_MG_FD_194515 | JGI IMG/M metagenome (GOLD analysis project Ga0307517, IMG submission 194515) | Populus trichocarpa ectomycorrhiza microbial communities from riparian zone in the Pacific Northwest, United States - 23_EM | ecosystem: Host-associated > Plants > Roots > Unclassified | place... | reverse complement strand
TCGAGCTCTTTCGCCTTGCCTTCGAGAGCAGCCTCTCGTTCCTTTTTCTTGAGCCTGAAGCGGGCGCTCGCAGCCGTGTTTCTGCGACGCTTATCTTCGATAGGGCGTAGATTGAGAGTGGGTGGTAAAATTTCCTCACGGGCATCGGGGAATTCAGTGCTGGTCAGCGACACCCTACGGGTGCGGGCGCGCTTGGACGTCGGCACATTGGCCTCCTCCGATGGAATTGAAGCAGGGCTAGTGAGTGTGGGCAGTGCCGTAGCGTCAACATTATACCGGGGTAAACCTCCACCAAATTCTTGGATGTAGGATGCGTGTAGCACTAGGAGCTGGGAAAGAGATGGAGGAAATGCGGTATGCTGTTGATGAAGCTGACTTGTGGCAAAAGCATCAATGCCCAAGCTGTTCAGGAACGAGTTGATATCGAATAAACTGGCAGGCTGGGCGGCGACGGAGTGGTTTGGGTTTGGGATTACTGGGACGTTGGCTGGGGTAACGACGTTCACATGGCCATCGTGAGCTGCTTTCTCCCCGCTAATGGGGGATCGCGATTCCTCCTCCGTGATAGATTTAGCTGCATTCCCATGCTCTTCAGGTCTCGGGGAAAGTGGTTCATCGGAATCGAAAGCCAGGTTTGTCCAGAGGGCCAGCTGAGCAGCGAGATCGGGGCAGACCTGACCGGCGAGGTGAAGGTTATCACCCGAGTGGTGAACGGGGTGAACGATGTTGAGGCCCTGGAGGTTTGAGGGGGACATTCTCGCCGGGGAACCCCTGGTGGAATTGAGGAGATAAACGGTCGCCGTCGGTTCCGCCATTTTCTTATCATTAGTGTTTTTGCATTGCCAACTTGTCAAAAACGTGCTTGCAATTGTATGGACCTGTGTCGCATCGGGATCAGATCCAATGTGAATTTAGAACTTAGGCATCGTAGCACAACATACATGTGCAAACACGATTTCGTTTTGCAACAATTACCTTGCAGCGGGCTTTGCCAATAAGGCGATTTTCATGTTGTAAACTGTTGCTTTGGCGCCCATCTCGACCCCCGACCGGGTTAAGTACTGATCAGAACACAAAGACTTGCGAGGCAGGATGGAACCATCTGAAATAGGAGCAGTCATTGGACGGTTTGTAAGAATGTAGATACACACTTTTCTAATCTGAGCCACGGGTACCACCGTCTCCCTCAACACTTCATTTCGGCGGTTTCCTGAGTGACATAGTTGGCTAATATTAATTCCAATTACAACACCATCCACAACGAATGGTAGCGTTCAAACTTCAGGGTAGAACAGCGCGCGAAAGCATGACGACATTTGTGGAAAAATGGCCTCATCAGGGATGCACTACTTTAGGTCGGAATCTCCACTAGCATACCTGGTGCTTCTCACAATGGAGGGTTCCCGTGGAAGGTGAAGCCGGTCTGAGAGTGACGTTGACCAAGCATGGAGTACATGCAGCGAGTCGACAGTGGGAGAAAAAAACCATATGAACATTCATGACAATCAAAGAGAATAAAGTGTCGTAATCAAAAGAGACTCGATATAGTAAGCAGGGCAGATGGAAGTGATTCTCTGTAAGCGCGTAAGCTTAAGAGGCGACAAGAACGGAACAAAAGCAAATCATAAAAGTAGACCAGGACTGTGTAGCCCTGGAGTAGCCTGAGAGAGGCCGGTCAGAGCATCACTCAGCAGCCGAGACATCAGAGATAAGACCGGCCATATGATCTTGACCGGTAACCGGAGATAACAACCTTTTGATTGGAGCGGCAGAGTAGACATGGCAAGTCCAAGACGCTTCCAGACAGGTCGGAATATTACGAGAGCTGGGTTCTCACGAACAATCGGAAAAATCAAGTATAGCAGAGGTCATAATGGCGAGACTGGTGAAGAAAGAAATTCTTCAAAGTAATAAACGTTTCAACATGGTCCCGTGGAGGATGTTCATGAGAGATTTTATGTAGAGTCGAATGGTGGCGTTCAGGCCGTTTATAGTTGGAGACGGAACGGCTACATGAAATTATCAGCAGTCAGAACCGCACAGAAATGAAGACGGCGGCATGGGGAGCATCGACGTAGGTATTTTTCACTTGGTTTCGGGTGTCCTTCCAAAGAGGCGACGTCCATTTTGAATTCAGTTCGCCCAATGGCTGAGGGCAACCATAGGTCAAAGAGAATCAAGCACTTTGAAGTTCGCAAAAATGATAGGTTGGGGGTTATATGCCTTGGTCCAAATGAGGAGGCCCTTCACATGGTGTCGGCTGAGTCCACTTCGTAGATGCGAAATGAGACGTACTTTCCCGTTACTTCGTTGAAGATATCAACAAGATCTTCAAAATAGCTGGACCTTTTGGGGGTGAAAGTCCATACTTGAACAATAGCTTAGTTTCCAAGTTCACTAGCGCCAGGGTAGGAAACGACATACTTGTATGGATTCCACTGTTTCGAGATCGCGTGGGGCACCATTCCTAGAAACGTGAGGGCAATCGTAGAATGTATATTAGGGTTGATAACTGCCCCAGAGTCCGGATCTTCTAGGAAAGAGCGGAAGAGGTCGCATTTAATGCCTATCCGGAAGTCCGAACTCAAGGTCGCGAGACAGGGATCTCCTTCTAAGCGAGAAGCTGAACGGGAAATGACCCTCAATACCCCACTGGTATAAGAAAGGTCTCAGGAATGCATGAAGACCAGGATCATGGATAAACCAAAAGTCTGCTAGGATTGTTTCGCCGTTGAGAAAAACGCTTAGGAACAAATAGGTGGGAGAAGACTTGGCGTCCGAAGCCTGAGCAAGCTCTCTCAAATGCTTTCGAAAGTCGTTCTGTGACGGTCGTTAGCCTGGCAATATGTGAAGGTTGCTTTCTCGTCTAGAAGTAACCTAACATTAACGTCCAAACTCTAATGGTAGTGCAGTTATTGTATTACATACTTGCTGTTCCAACTCGTTGATAACGGAATCGAGTTCAATGGTCATTGACTGCATATCGAGGTTTCCGGAGATTCAGCGACTTTGTCCCGGATATCCGTTAAGCACATCCAATGTGACGAGGGCTTCTCGTGGTTTTGCCTCGTCTACGTGAGGCGAAGATAATCCAACTAGTCGTGCCCAACGAGCGTCCCCAAGTTGCCGCATAGGCATCCGCGCCTTGTAGGAGAGCGATCAGGTACCCAACATCGAGCATGCATGCATTCGGGGTTCCGGCTTCGCTAGGGGATTACGGATTGGAGTTGGAGAGATTAGGGAAGGCATTCGGATAATTACGTTGCGTGATGTTGAGGATAATTTGGAGTTGTCGGGTGGGTTCGTAATCCGGGTCGTCGAAGAACTCGAGTACGGTGGATGCGTAGAAGAATTACGGGCTACGATTTCCTCAATCGCGAAATCAGTTGTCCAGGGTTTAGGGATGTGGTCAACGAATCGGCGTGAATTGGGTTATCGTGGATCTTGGCAAAGCTGCTGCGCAAAGCACAAGCAAAACAATGCGAATATCTTCTTCCGCATGCGATTGTTGAGGCTTATCGACCATCTTTTGTCCTGACACTGAAGAGAGTCGAGGTTGGCAACGATACAAGATCCTGTTACGTCTACGACGACGGAGTCGTGGTAACGTTAACAATCTTCCTGCAACAATCTTTCTGGACGTAAATTCAGACTTACTGTAGTCCGCGAGGCAGGGAAAATAGTATGACCGCAGCACTACATCCAGCCATTGGTAAGGGTTTAAGGAAGAGTAGACGTGTTCATCGATGCGCAACTCGCCGAGCTAGAATTTCACACAAATAAAATGTCCGGAACTCCGCCCGTTAATAGTTATAGGCATCAAAGGATCATTCGTCCGCACCTGCTGCGACTGCGAGAGTTGTTGCTTGCCCACTCCTTGCCAGTTCTTGTATACCAGGCTCTTTGCGAAACCCGGGCCATTTAGGCCAGATGCACCATCGTCTGCCAGCAGATCACCATGCCCGACCTAACTAATCTATGCAGAGAGCCCCAGGCTAGTTCTGGTGTAATTCTGTACCTACAGAAAAAGAGTCGAACACTCAGGTCAAATGAGGAACATGGGCACAAGTGACGTGTGTGGAAAAGGGTTTCATGATGAGTAGAATGATGACTCACTGCTCAGATAGGGGCCCAAACGACTGTACAATGGTTCGGGGAGCATTGTCGAGGACCGTTGAGCAGCATGTCCGGGTAAAAATTCTACGTAGCGTTGATTCAATGGCCAAAACAAAGATCAGAAGGAAAGATGTGCAGAGAACGTACCAGGAAGGTTGAAGCACAGAAGTGAAGTTATACACGATGCAAGGACCAAGGAAGGATACGGCTGGAGCCTGGCGGTGCCTTGCCAAGCGTGTTTCTTCATACAGAAACCAGGTTGACAGAGATGAACTTCGAGAATTACCACTGCAGTTCTGTTGCAAGAAAGGTAGGCTCTTGGAGACCAGACACCCTGAATGGCGCCTGGGATCTCAAGCACGATGTGTACCAAATGTGTACGAGGAAAATGGCTACCAACCTGTCAGGTTTCCGTCAGCACCAAGTAAAAACGACAATACTGAAAAAAATAGAACGTACAGAGGACTTCGAACAGACATGTTACGTACGTCCAGATGCGATAGAGATATGAAGGTGGTCAAGAGGTGTGGCATTAGTGGGCAGCGGAGGTCGACGTGGAGAAAAGTAAATTTCGTGAATCGCGGTTTGCTTCAAGTTCGTTTATTTGCTCATGTGGACGCGTCAACGCGTCACCCATGATTGCTTCCGGAGACCTCAGCCCTTTCCCTCTCGAGATTCGAGAACGACGTTGTTTTGGGCTGGCTTTTTTTTCGACACCTTGGGCGGACAAAAATACTTCAGCTTCCAAACTCCGAGATCGGCTTCACAAATCCATTCTTCAACTCCGACCACCCAACTTCGATTCGGACGACGCAACTTGCAACTTCAGCTTCGGCCACCCAACTTCAACTTCGCCAACGCGACTTCAACTTCGCCAATGCAACTTCAACTTCGCCAACGCGACTTCAACTTCGCCAATGCAACCCCAACTTCGCCAATGCAACCCCAACTTCGCCAATGCAACCCCAACTTCGCCAATGCAACTTCAACTTGGGCAGGACAACTTCAACTTCGCTGATGCAACTTCAACTTTGTACAGTCAATCTCAATTTCAAGTTTGAGCTTCAATTCTGACCGTCATCCACAGGTGCAGCACCTCATCTTCAGGTGTGATGGCCTGTCGCCCTTTTGGCTGATCTCGCTCCAAAGGTGCGCCTAAGATTCGGCCATACAAAATATGAAGAGAAAGGAGGACAAGAGGCCGGGCAATTTTAGTGAGTTGGGCATTATAATTACATTCGTTTCTAATGATCAGAGCTGACCTTTTTTTGGTAGTATTATGCCTGCTGAGGGCATGAGGCATGGGGCCAGGCCTCTGATGTTAGTCATGAGCGCTCAAGCGCTCCTCCCAATAATTAGTGGACTAGTGTGCCCCACTTATATGCTCTTCCTCCCTTTGTATCTTAATTACAAACATCAATCTAATTCTTTTTTCAAGGTAGTCGTCTGGTGCATCAAAAGACTACGCCTCGTGGTACATCAACGAAGGGATTCTCATGGTTATAAGGCGGCCACAATCAGTTGGAAACCTGATGTGCGCTGCCCCTTTGCTACTCCTCATCTAAGATTTTTTACAAAGTCACAGACTTACCCTGTCTCAAAAGACTTGCAATTCTAAACGCATCACTTCGCGCTAGAAGGTCGCTCTGAGGCCAACTATTAGGACAAAGGCTTACTATTCCTTCGATTACTTGTTTACCTGGTTCTCAGTTGCCTGGTACCCTGAAGAACCGAGTCCTGGCGATCTCGGCAGTCTTTTGAACTCGGTGTTGGGAAGGGATTCGGGTCAGACAGATGGCTGGTGGCGACGCAGATAGCTTGAAGTCAGAAGAGGTTAGTGGTAACCCCTCCTTCACAGATTACTTGCTTACTTTGTTTTTAATCAGAAAATCGTGAACCAATGCAGATACGGTCATTGCTCCTGCCCTCCGTATATGAACACCTTTCCAAGCCTTGCCTCGGGCTTTCATCGTCGTGGGTTACCTCCTACTCGAACCACGATTTGTATGATTTGCCCAAAGTATAGAACCCCGCGTCTTGCTCTCGCTGGGAAGTTCTTTTATATGTTCTGCAATATTCGTAAGACTAACCATCTGTTGAAATACAGCCCGCTCTCATCTCGCGCTTCTCGTAGCCTTCCAGGACTTGGATAGATAATGTTGCACCCGTCTGTCAAGGCAAATGTCAGTACCAGTTCATTTCTCCATGTATCGTCGATTCCTGTACTTACCTTCTTCCTAGCTCTTGAGTCCCAGACACCATCACAGATCGCCCCCGCCATTCATTACGCCCAGGAAAGACAAGCTGAACTTGGATTTCAGCTGGATCTGGTTGACGAGGTATAATAAGGTTGCCAAAGAGCTTAAGCGCTTTGATAAGTTTTGAAGTTGTACATGGGCAAAGATGAAATTCGGATCAATGCGAAGTTGAAGTTGCAAAGTTGAAGTTGCATAATCGAAGTTGTAAAATTGAAGTTGCAGAGGTTGCCGAAGAGGGAAACGAAGCCGCTTCTCCAAGTGGTCAGGTTTTGAAACTGAAGTGGAGCCAAAAGTCACCTGGAAATCGACAAAATGCTATTGAGATACCCAAATATGTAGAGCATAATTTTTCGTTGAGAATGCGAAAATGGTAGGTTTTTGAAGTTGAAGTATTTTTGTCCGCTGACTCCCACCATACCGTATCCCGAGCTTCGTGAGTCCGCATATCGGAACGCGTGGATAAAAACCTTTGGCCGCAATTCTTCGCCATCTCGCCACACATGTGTACGCCGTTTTGGGATACAGCCTTTTCCCCCTCTCTAAAAGTACTTAAAACTCGATGTTCGAAACTCGCCTCTCTAATTCTATACCATCACATCGAGTTCTGTCGACTTCAGTTTCTCCATGTTTTTTAACACCCCCACTGAAATACCCAACTGTGACTCGATTCCGATGCAGTTACACGGAAGGCGAGTACACTGTTGGGCTACTAGAATCATCTTCTAATCATATTCATCATACAGCTCTTCTCAGTTCACAACGATTCCTCCCCTTGGGTGCGGCGTCGGGAAGGCGACATACATTCCTAACGATGTAGGTGTACAATGTAATCATCGATGTGAATTTAGTTCTGATTGATAATCGACTTACTTCGATCCAGATATTCGAAAGGCTTGATGACGGCTCACCACTGGCCTTGCCGAAGGCGACAGCAAGGCGTGTTTCAGACAGTGAGGCATACAGAACCCAATCCATGCTCATTAATCTGAACGTTAAATAAACAGGGGTGAACCGACCCTTTTCCCAGTCCAAAACTCTGCAACGCTCTTTTATGTCCAATGACGGACCTTCGATTCACGGAGGGATGACCGCTCACCCGCAATCGAATGAAGAACTAGCCATCACTGCTACCCTACCCTGGTATAGCAGGACCTTGGCATCCCTCACTGTGTACGGTGAACTGCTCGCTGCACGCACATCAGAGGAATTTGTGTCAGTGCACACGGCGCTACAACAGGAATGGACATTCAATGGAGGTTTCGTAAGTCTATTTACAATTATGTTGCGCTTAAGTCCCAGCTAATTCGTTCCTCGATGTAAAGCTCATTGGGCTCGCTGCGTAATTTTTTTCTGAACTCATTGGAAGCGAGGAATCTAACGACAGTACCCAGTATCAACGGAGCGATGTTTGCCATAACTCCAGATTCCATCTTCAAAGTCGACTCCTATGCTTGTACCGCGGTTGCCATCAGCAGCGTCACATGTGGGTTGGGGATTGCCTGTGACCTCTGGCTCCTTTTCTGTTATGGCTGGGTTGGGTTGAAGAAGTTCATTGTGCGTCCCCATCGAACCCCAATCCCCTCACACTCTAATATTTTGTCTCATAGCACCGTTCTCACGACGTATTTGACACACATGTCTTCTTCTCCCTATCCTCTCGCATGCCCACCTTTTGTGCGCTGGTTTCCTCCATCTCACTCACGTCCTTCCTGGGGCTTATCGCATTTGACGCAAGGCCTGTAAGTGTCATCATGATCGGAGTGTTGGTGGTTCTGGTGATGTTACTCCAATTTATCGTGTACGGGACGCGTAAATTTGCTATTTTCGCTTCGCGCATCTGGGAAACCGGAGTTGTAACCAACATTTCTCAAGTTTAGTTGGTGGAGGATAGCTTCTTTTCGCCCTTTTTCTGTTCCTTGTTGGTTTTGTTATTACAGCGGTTTAGATTGGCACGGTCGAATTCGGAACTAAATAAATACATAAACCCTAGATTTGAAATTTTCTTAGCACAGGTTTCGTTGGCTCACAATGTCTACTATTGCATTATTATTATAATCGTTCTTGAGTAATCGTTATTTCGACCTGTTAAAAGAATTAAAACGTTCCGATAGTGGGGAGCTGGATGGCCTGCAGACCGGTAACCGACTGTATGAGAAGGAAATCCTGCGTGTGTATCGAGAGAAGGTTGAACCCTTGTTTTCACGAATACTTACGCGACATGACATCCGAAAGGGTTCCCAGGCGTCAGACAAGAGGATGTATCCGGCAAAGGACTCGGCAAAGGACTCGGCAAATCAGCGCCCAACAGACAAATATCCAAAAGGGTTTTATCTTGGGGTAAACGTTTAATACAGTAGTAGGATATTGCATGGGTGGGATAGGGGTAATCCTTGTTTAAATAATTGCATGGTGTAATAGCAAGATCCGAAAACAATAACATGTCGAAAGGAGCACGTACGATGGGTTGCGGTGATTCAGAGTGTTGTTGATGGAAAGTTCGTGATGGATTAGTCAATAGTACTTAGTTCTTGAGAGATGGGTACTGCCCCGCTTTGAAGGCCGGTTGTAACCCAAGGACAGGAATAAAATTTACAAGTCCTTTAATAAATTCATAGAACCACTTAGAAGGTGTATCCTCAATGAAAGACTATCAAATTCACCTTCACAGCTTTTCGAGTAGCAGTCTTCTTTTGCATGTAATGCCACAGCTTCATCAGGTCGACCATCAAGGCGATCGGAATAATAACAATCATGATAGGAATAGAAATCTTCCAGAAGCTACGTAGATGCGTGAGTTGGATAAAATATACGAAAAGGAGGGATGGGCAGTGACAAGAAATCCGAATTTGCTTGAACAGACCACATGCTCGCAAAGTTCATTCCCTGGCGTGTTATATACTGCGTTAGATTCATGTCAGTGAGAACAGGGATAAGACCTTACGAAGTATCCGGTAAGGACGGTTAGAGGCAGGAAGATGATAGTCGCAATGGTGAGGCGACGCCTGAATGAAAGGTTACATTTTTCATCATGAGCATAGCCAAAATACCCACATAAACTCATTCATCTCGTAAGATGCGACCTAGAATCAAACGTTAGAATGCCCACGGTTTGTCCGGAAGAACTTGAGTTGCTGACATTGAAACTGTAGTTGTCCAAGTTCTCCGCAATGCCAGCAAACATCTCCAAGCTGGTCAAGATATACTCCATGTGGTCAAAGACATCAGCCTAGTGCTGGGTTAAGCATAGACGACAAGCAGTTCTTTGAACTTTCAAAACGTACCAGGTAAATTTTGGACTTGTGGCTCAGGAAACCAACGATCTTTACGTCTTTGTTCGCTGGATCAGAGGTATCGACCAATGCGGCACATCGGTCGACGTCGTATCGTCGCAAGCCATAAATGAGAGTTTTGATGGGGTATAGTGTGCGTTTATGGAGAATGAGATCGCCAGATAGAATATAAACTAATTGTATTTTCTGTGAGTAGCGAAGAGAGGAAAGGAGACTGAGGCCTCACGTTGTCTGACCGTGTCCATCTTCGGTCTGAGCAGAATCACTATAGGACTCAACACCGGGAAAGATTCCTGGTCCAAGAACTGGTTAAGCACGTAAGTTTTTCTCGTCTGACCAGGAATAATATACGGTTTACCATGGTTTTTTTGGTCTAACCGGGAATTTTTATACCCGGGAATGAACCAGGAATGCCTAGGAGAAAACCAGGAAAAAATACCTGCCGTATGTCTGCCATTCCCGGTCATGAATGGGCCTAGTTTACCTGGGTGTTTTTCCTAGTTACCTTCCCCTGGAAATTTTGCTGGTATTACAGGGATTTTCAAACAGTTTGAGGGTTTGCAAATGGGTTTAAATTACCGGTAATAATGACAATGTGTAATAATACGGGGCGTTGTAGAATAACAAGAGGCAAGTACAAAAACAAAACAAAAAGAAACAAAAAAAAGACCTGAACTTGACGCCAAAAAAACACTGCTGCCCTACAGGAACCCACTATTCAGTTGGCACCACTCATCACCTCACCACTCTTATCCATTTGGCTCGAGGGATGGGTTTGCGATGCCCTCCTGGCGGCCAGGTTCTTCGAAACTGTTGCGTCACTATCGTCATTCTCGAAGTCGACTGAGTCATATACCGCTGTGTGTTGTTTTCCAGGTGACTTGGGATTGCGGATCAAATATCAGCGTCGGCAGCGTCGGTGGCTGCGGTGCATTTCGGTCCCAATGAGCCGACCGTGGGCGGAGGGTGACATGGTGAGGATGAGGAGTGTGGTTGGGTGGGGTGATGCAGCGAGCTCGCATTAGGCAGTCAATGACGTGGCGATCTTGCTGAGCTCAGAGTGGGCGAGATTGGGGACGACTCACCAAGGGGGTGTGGTGTGCTCGCGGTCGACCAAATGAGAGTGGTCGGGATGGTGACGTGGCGTGCGACGGTGTGCAGCCATTGTCCACACACACGCTTGGCCATGTAGACATTCGCGCGGGAGGCGGCGGGCAGCAGCATGGTGGTTGTGGTGGAGGGAGATAAGAGACGATGCATGATCATTGATGGGGTTTGGACCGCTGTTTCCCGATTTGGTTCACAGCCTTATGTAGCATTGCGGAAGGACTTAGATAATAATAAAAATTCCGCAGTAGTTGTTCCTAGTTATGTGACGGGGGAAAATGCCTGACTTGGCTTTTCCTTGTCGACTCCCCGGAAAACAAAAATTAAAAAATTACTAGTTACACGACGGGGAAAAAATCCTGGGCAAAACCAGGCATTAATGGTAGCAGAAAAATATCCCCGGCGACCGGGTAAAAAGAATTCCTGGGTAGAAGACGGGGAAAAACGCCTGATTTGCCTTTTCCTTGTCGACTCCCAGGAAAACGGGGGGAAATGAATTTTTCCCGGGGTGACTGGTACTTGCTACCGGCCGTGGGTTCTATAGTGAATATCACGTTCAAACTTGTGGATCTTGACATGGTATTCGCCGATAACTTGTACAGCTCTATCAACGACTGTACATGATGATAAGTGGGTGAGGGTAAAGAGAAAGAACATATCAACTCACTAAGGTCAAGAAGAGCATGAAGAAGGAGAGAAGGGTCAGCGGATTTTCTAAGCACTGTGTCTCGACTTCTGAGCCGGAAGGTGATTGGAGCAGCGAAGGCCAAGCTGGGAGTTGCGCGAATAGAAATCACGGTCCCTGATGAGAATTTGATCAACAACATGGAATAGCGTGAATGGTAGA
>Ga0307517_10012541_pt1 | contig 11619 bp, 19 predicted proteins | sample 23_EM_MG_FD_194515 | JGI IMG/M metagenome (GOLD analysis project Ga0307517, IMG submission 194515) | Populus trichocarpa ectomycorrhiza microbial communities from riparian zone in the Pacific Northwest, United States - 23_EM | ecosystem: Host-associated > Plants > Roots > Unclassified | place... | reverse complement strand
AATGCTGAGATAAATTCGTCGTTCTGATCGATCCATTTGTGGATCGTAAGAGAGATGAGGTTGGTCATTCGTGGTATCACCTGCATGACGGCAAGGGGTATCGCCACTGGAAATGGACCGTTTAAATTACCAAGGATCTCCAATGTACGGGGGTATTTCAGTAAACGTCACTAAACCTACTTTATAAGTCGATGGCGGGTAATATGACTTGATCTCTGGTCCTTTTACATGCCTTACTTGGCTATAACTACCCTTTGAGGTTGTAGACGAATACTCGGTACCAACGACCAATTTCGTCCCTAAACCGTTGGCAAAGCTAGGTGATTGTAACGATAAGGATGCAAGGGGGGGATTCGGAATCTTGATGATGTCTGCACCTCCACCCATCGGTTTGGGTGAAGGGTGAGGTGGATCTAGCTTTTTCCTGATCATGGCACCTAAGTGGTGGAATATCGCTGATTTGTGAGTGGGGACAGGTACACCAAAATATGTGTGTCTTGTAACTGACGAAATGACTTACATAATACTTTCTCCACGTGCAATTGCGTTACGTATTTCATCAAACTGTGACGACCCTGAAGCGCGACTTCCGCGTGGACATCGACAAGGAGATTCCTGCTAGTAAACCACAGCAAAAAGGGTCCTTCCAAGGATACCCAATTCTGTGACTCACTTATAAATCCCAAGTCCATCTCGCCTAGCTTAGCTACTTCCAACTAAAACGATTCAAGAAATGTCTTCCACCTCCAAATCCAAGTCCAAGTCCAAGTCCAAGTCTCCACCTGAGAGAGAAAGCAATCATCAGGACTTGCTGTCCCCGCACCAACAACATGCGCTTGATCAGCTCCGCGAGCTTACGAATGGGGCGGATGAAGAAGTTTCTATGGCTGTGTTGAAGAGCGTTGAGTGGGATGTCCAGGTTCGTTTCTTTCGATATGTAAATTTTATGGGGGGGTTTTTTTCTCTCTTTTTACAATGTCGAGTTTCGTTTGTACGTTCAAGTAAACTAACAACTTTCTTTCCTCACACAGCGCGCAGCTGAACTCATATTCGAATCATCCTCTCTCCCTTCCACCTCCTCCATCCCGAAACTCACAACAGGACCACCTTCCTCATCCTCAACAGGTTCCCTATCCTCCGTAGGCAGCGCCTTCGGACACAGCGGCGACGGCGCTGGTGGTGCTCCCAGTTCCAGCAAAACCGTGCGGAAAAACAGGATCGAATCATTCGAAATAGACGAAACGCACGTCAATCGCGGTCCTCTTCCTCCTCAACAATCACTGGGACTCCCCAGACCGTTCATAACGTTCATTACTTTTCCGTTTCATTTCCTCACTACGCTTGTGAGGTTTGTGTTTGGTGTTTTGAGGATACGTTTACCGAGGTTGCCTGGTGGTCTTGGGTTTGCCGGTCTTGGGATGATGTTTGGGGGTAATGGAGGTAGATATGCCAGGAGGGATGGGAGAGCGGGGTATGGGGAACCGTGGTTGAGGGAAGTAGAGGAACAGACGGGGGCGGTGTGGTTGGGCCGGGTTGTTCGAGATGGACAAGGCGGGGATGGTACTGCGAGTGGTATCAACGTTGGTGCTGGTGCTGGGCCGAGTGAAGGTGTGGTTCGTAGAGGAGGAGGGAGAGGAGAGGTTGATTGGGGGAATGGGAAAAAGTACCTTTTCGACTTTGAGATTTGTGGGTATGAAGACTTTTTGAGGATGTGTGTTAGGGAGAAGAAGGTGGGGTGTGTGGTGTTGGTTAGTGAAGAACATGACGACGTCTTGGGATTTAAGAGGGGGACGTTGGTTGATCAGGGCTTGGTTAGGAGGATGTATGAGGCAGGTGTGATTTGTTGGGGTGGGGATGTGAGGGATCGGGAGGCATGGAGTGGTGAGTTGAATTTGGGAAGGTCGTCTTTTTATTGGCACTGATTGTTTTTTTTCCCTTTAGCTTCGGAAAAGCTGCAAGCAACAACATACCCTTTCGTAGCGTTTATCGCTCTCCAATCCCGACGGGGCACTAATGTTCTTACTGTTCTCTCGAGGCATCAAGGCAAATCTGCCACTTCTGCGTCGACACTCGCATCGCATCTCGATGCGCATGTCCTCCCTCGGGTCATGCCATTCCTGAATACTCTCACCCAAGACGAGAAAGTCAGAGAGAGGGATAGAGCGATGAGGGCGGAACAGGACCGGGCGTATGACGAGAGTCGGAGGAGGGATCGGGAGAAGTGGGAGAGAGAGGAGAAGGAGCGAATGAGGGAGGAGAGGGAGAAAGCTAGACGTGACGGAGAGGAGAGGGAGCGGGTGGAGCGGGAGAGGCGGAGGGTGGAGGTGGGGAGGAAGGTTCGAGGTGTTGTTGGTGTGTTGAGGGGTGCGAAGGGGAAGGAGGGAGGCGAGGTGAGGGTTGTAATCAGGATGCCGGGGGGCGACAGGGTCGTCGAGAAGTTTTGGAGGGACGAGAGCGTTAGTATTCTCTATGCCGTCGTCGATCGCTTGTTGGCTGGTGGCGACGAGGCTAAACCCGGGGACACGATGAGCCAAGGAGAACTAGACTCGCTGATCGACCGCGAAGGAGGCAAGGAATTCTGGGGGTTCAAAATTGTCAGTGCATATCCGAGAAAAGAGATAGAATGGCAGGAGGGAGTGAAGATCGGGGATGTGGACACACTCATTGGCGGCGGGCAGGTCGTCGTCGAGAGGGGTGCTGTTGCCAATGGGAATGGGAACGGAGATGATGGATGGGAGACGGAGGAAGAGGACTAGAATTTCGCATCGAACTCTTGCAACCACCACTGGTATTTTCTGAACAATGAATGCATTTCCGAATTTCATTTCTGTATCATCGCAAAGTACTCTCTCCCTTCACAATCCTAGGCGACACTGCTTAACCAAAACGTGGGGGGCCTCTGAATCCTCCTCCCACTACTACTTCATATGGTGACGGGGCACTGAGTATGAATTGATAAGGTATCTCGGTGGCGTTGTCAATTTTGACAAGAGGAACTTCACTGGCTATTACATGATGAATTTAGTTTGGATTATCTATTTAATTTTGATCCAGTTGACATTCTCCATAGCGAAACTTTCCGTGCGAAGTTTGCGGAATGGGAATACGCCAGCTGGGCAAATCCCTTGCGTGTCCGATTCAAATAATTGTGACAACATACAGACCGAAGCATTCTACCACAGTCCAGATTGTGCCAATCAAACTCTAACTAACCATCCCATGTACAAAACCTGTATACCCGCCTCTATCAACAAAAACGCGATTCTTCTTCTCCTTTGCGTATGTGTCACCGTCGCTGTGGCGTGTGTTGCCGGAATGCTCGAGGCATCAGGTAGAATGACGGTCCTCAATGAGCGAAGCTGTGTGTTTTGAATAAATACGATAATAAAAAAGAAAGAAAGAAAGCACGAACGAGGAAAAAGGCGTTTGCCAAAAACGCATAGATGAATATGAGTGTCCAAAGAGGGCCACGGAGACCGATGAACCATGCTATCAGTGCGAAAATTACACTATTTTGAGTCGGAAAGGTTCGATCAACAAACACTTGATTTTTTTTTTTTTTGAGAAGGACTCACCCGACAAACTTGTATCCACCGTATGCGACGAGATCTACGACCTGTGAAGAGCTTGTGATATTTAGGATGTAGCAACCTAGTTTGACAAAGGCAAAGTCGAGTAGGACGACGACGGTTGCGCGGGATGCGGAGTCGCCCAAGATCTGAATTTTTGTGGGTCAAGGGGGGGTGAGGAAGAAAGAAAAAGGACGAACGACAGGGTTAAACCGTGAATTTATGCCTGCATGTAATGCAGCAAGGAGGATGTACGTCACGATTGACATTACTGTTCGAGAGAAAGAAGAAGGATTAGCCAACACAGTCGGTCTAGACGAATGAAGACACACCAGGGATATACAAATCTGGACAATTCAGATCCTCTCTAGGGGGCAAGAACTCTCCTTGACCCTGGCCCGCTGGTCCTGGACCCATGCCCCCGCGTTGCCGTCTCGTCCATGGCCGATGAATCCATGGAAAGAGGACAAGTCTAATCTTGCGCATCACATATGAGTTGGAGACGTTGAAATGGTGCTTTATTACAGATGTCGGGAGGAGGGTGCCAAACTAAATTTCGCAAGTGAGTGGGAAGGAAAGAGCTTAGGTTTTTTTTTTTGGACGTACGTTCTTCTGCATATAGTCTTGCCCGGCAGCGACTGCGCTATGGCCTAGCTGCATACCCAGCTGGGCAGTCGTGCCGTCAAAACCCCATGCTTTGAAGTCGGGTGGGGGGGAGTAGCTTGGACCTCCAGGCTGCTGCTGCTGCTGTATATTGCCACCATAAGGGTGCGTCTGAGGCACAGAGGGCCCCATCTGCGAATGCTGAAAGGGCGAAGTGTACGCCTGCACTCTCTGACCTTTACCCTGACCGATATTCGGTGCTGGTACCGGATGTGCCTGGATGGAGGGTCCCTGGGGAGGTACCTGACCCACACCTCCTCCTCCTCCTGGAGCAGGAGACGACGAATATCTCTGATAGCCCTGTGGTGTAGGTGGCGGTTCGGGGATATATGCCGGGTGAGTGGGGACTGGGTGTCGGAGTGGCGGAGGAGAATGTGAGTTGTATTGGGACGGGGTTTGGCTCATGTTTTTTGGATGGGTGTAAACGTCAAACGTGTAGAGTGGATCATGTGATGCAATAAAGATGACTCGGGGCCGGATACGCCGGCAACCTATGCTGCTCTCATCGAACTCACTCAGACTGTCTGATAGATAAGAAAACTTGGGTGCTCCTAAAATGACTACAAAAACTTTGCTACAAACTTTAATGGCCAGTACAGTACGAAACTCTCTCAGGCTATTCCAGGTCCAAGTCCAGGGTAACGAGTTCAAACCGTCGAGTCAAATGAACCTCACAGCAGGTGTCGGTACTCCTCTGGCTGATGTTGTAGAACGACTGAAAGAGCGATCGGTGTAGACGGACGATGTGACGTCTCCTCAGACCTCGATAGAGGGCCGGTTGAGTTTAAAATGGGGAAGAATTTTCCTGTGGGTCGCCTCTACCGGTAAAATGTTTTCAAAGAAGAGAGTTCGTGGCCTTGTTTTTGTGACAGGAAAAAAAAAATCTGTTATGAGGACAAGCATTGCTTGTAAGCTTCATCGACAAGACGATTGGCCAAGTCCTTGAGGTTATCTGGCATTGACGATTCGTCTGAGGTCGTCGACTGAGGTTCACGTGGAATTGAATGGACACTGGTTGGCGTGGTGAGCATGACGGCGCAAGGTCGTTAATGCTAGCTCACCTCCTGAGCAATAGCGACAATGCTTCATTCCCCTTCACTTCAATGTCATCGACACTGGTATCCGTTTCAGAAAACTTGGCACAGAATGCTTCTGCCAATCCCAGTGCAGTTACCCACTGATCTGTCGATTTGCGACCACTATTGACAGTAAGCTTCAAAGGAGTCAGTCGGAGAGTTGGATTATGTACGATAAATTACCTGCTGTACAGAGTCAGACTAGCCCAAAATTTAAACCCGCATTACAATTTTTTTTTCGATTCCAAGCCTTTTCTGTTATTGTTCGTTTTAAAAAACCTTGTACAAACCTCGAAATGAAACTAGTAGCGAGTCTACCATGCAAAGTTTCCCAAAGTGGCCGCGAAATTTCCGGATGAGGCAAAAGAAACGGGCCAACTTAAATGTTGAACGTGCTTCAGAGGCTAAAGCTGCCTCGGCTATCCACAGTGCAATACACTCAACCAACACTCAACGGTACCAGAAATCTGAGATTATAAAAACTGATTCGCATCAGTGACTCAGAGAATATCGTTCTCCTTGGACCTTCTTGATAGCGTCTGAGTGTGTGCCGTAAGCAAGCCAGAGCCCTGAGTCCTTTTAGTCAGATTCGAACAGAGGGCGAATGTAAGGCGGCTAGCTGCTTACTACATGTGTGCGCGTCTAGTGCCAGTTTGAAATTGAATACAAACGGTGATAGGCCCGGCGGGTTTCGTCGTGAACTGAGCCGAAAATGTGATCCAAGAAACTTGGATGTTTGAAGTTATCATGTCAGTGATTAGTCTCATCATCCATGAAACTGGGTATTATACTAATTCGCCTGGTGACCGAACCGTTGCTTGTCCAGTCGTTCATGGCATTTAAATTGACAGTGTACTATCCAGAAATTACATGACATCACATTCGATTAGTACATCTTAGACCGACTCGATCGGCCCAGGTGTCATCCTACAGTGATAGTAATGATTCTAATAGCCGCCTGCACACTAAGGTATATATATAATCATGGTTCTCATCATCATCTCACACAACAGAAATCGACTCGGACACTCCCCCCCCCCGTCCAAAATGACTCCGCCATTATCAACAGGCTACATCCGCATGGGTGAAGTCGAAGTCTGGAGATTGGAAGGTGAAGTGTTTTATTTTTGCCCACTGGGCTCCTTCAGTGCTGATTACTACTATACATCATAGAGAATATAAGGGGTGTGTTTGTTACTACATTGTACCACCTCGTATTTGATGCGATTTACTATTATATTTTCCGTTTCACAGCTGTGTTCTATAAAAACAGAGTTCGAAAGATAATCGTCAGCTATGCCGATTACGTCATAGTAAAAGGTAAATTAAAACCGAAACCAATTACCTGTAGGCTTTCTTTTTTTCAATTTTTACCCCCACCCCATTTTAAATAAATTTCCCCCAGATTATTTTTATGGAGAGAAATGGGATACGAATGAGCTTTTTCTGCCTTGTATTAGTACTGTATTGTCATTCGATCGAAAGAAATGCCAACTCGAATGAAAAAAATTTCGGATGAAAGGCTAAAGCTGCCTCGACTCCATTGTGATTCGCATGCGCGTCTAGTGGCTTACCTCCTTTTGTTCACGATTCTCATCGGTTGTATAGAAAGAAACAATGCTGTATTTGTATACTTGGCCCATAAACGCCGCTTAGCGACGGTGGGTTGTCATCAAGACATAAGAAAGTATCGGAAAGTGCAGAGCTTTTAATGCTGCGAGCGAGTAGCGGACTCGACTGAAAGAGAGAGAAAGGGGGAATATAAGCGAATCCATAGGATATAAGCGAATTTTTCGCCGTAGGTATTCTAATTGCGGGCCTCGATCTTAGTAGACCTCGTCACAGAAAGGCAAGTTAGCGTCATCGGCGTCATCAGCTGGGACAGCCGGTGTGGGTGTGGGTGTGGCACCTAGGAAAACTGGAGGCCCGCCAGAGGTGGAGGTGGAGGGGGGAACGGTGATGGCGGTTGATGTGGGAGTGTTGTTGCCGTTGTTAGCAGGGGGGTTGGCGGGAGGACCGGTTACGGGGACGGAAACGCCGGAAGAGGGGATGGGAGGAACTTGGCCTGATGTGGCGGTACAGAGAACCTGGAATGGGAGGGGTTAGAGAAAGGGCGGGGAAGGAGGGTTATTGTTACCTCGCCAACGTAAATATTCGTACAACCCGAATCAATCTGTGGATTGTTATGGTAGAGAATGGTATTATTGGTACCTGCGGCGGAGGATACGGCGTCGCAAGTGTCGCCCAGTTTGACGGTGTAGGTGGTCTGACAGTCTTCGGCGGGGATTTCACCGAGGCAGAGGACAGAGCCGATGGCGAGGTCAGTGCAGCCCTGGTTGTATTTGCCGGCGTTGAGCGCTGCGAGTTGGAACCTGGGAGGGTGTGAGTGGGGCGAGGTTAGAAGGAGGGGAAGGATAGTTACGTGGAGACGTTGTTCTCTCTGGAGATCTTGTCGCAAAAGTCGCCTTCTTTGACGATGTAGGACCTCGTGCAGTTAGCGGCGAGGACGGCTGTAGAAGAGAAGGATGAGAGGATGGCAGTCTGAAGCGGATTGATACGGACAGGGAGCAAAGAGGGCAAGGACGGTGAGGACGGAGAATGCTTTTGGGTACATTGGTGAAGGAGTGTAGTGACTTGAAAGAGAGTAAAGTGGGGCCAAGGGAGAAGGGAATGAAAGAATGGAAAGAATGGGAGGTAGAAAAGGACAGAAGCGTCGACATGGTTTCCAAATCAAATCAACTCATTTCCTTTTTCGGTCATATCCTCGGAGTCCACATGCTCAATAAATATATCAACCTCGTACTACTTGACAACAGAATTGACACCCCTCGCTATCACCCCCGTGTCATTAATAATAATAATATATCAATCAATCAACTCACCAGCTAGAAAATCCTTCGCCATACTCGTGCTCTGAACGGACGACTTTAAAAAAATAAAAGCAAAAAATGTGGTCACACCCACCAAGCCTTTGACGATCTCGTACACGCTCTTGTCGTGATACCGTATCCCAGTCGTCGGGTCTGTGTACGGTGCCTGCGACGAGTAAGGAGAAATGTCCGGCAAATGGAAGCTGCACACGTACTTCCAGACCAGTTATATCACACAGATGCCGATGAGGGAGGACAGAAGGAGGTGCTTCTATACTTGTATCTATTCACACCCATCATCCATGAAATCCCAGCAGAAACGCTCAACTCACACGTCGGGACCTCCTCCCCTCCCCTCCTCGCGTCCCTCTCCGCCCTCTCCCTCTCCCGTTCTTGGCTCAAGACTGCCTTGAGATTCTTCGCCCGCCGATTGACGTTCTTGTTGTAAAATGGGTTCTTGAACGGTCTGGCATAATGTGCAAACGACAGTTGAGACGCGAGGGACTGCCAGAATAAGAAAACCAGCGGCGTGAAGGAGCGACTACTCACAGGCGTCAAAGGTGTACTCGTCCCGTCAGAAGGTGCCTTCAGGTTCTTTTTAAATCCTCCTTTTGGGGGCCTGGTTTAATATACAACGTCAGTTGTGTTGTCGGATAATCCGTTACTATCATCATACATTGAGTGAAAAAGAACGCAACGGCCCGGTTCCATCAATCTTTCGTTGACCATGCCCACCAACTCCAAGAAAAGACCCCCACCCACTGACCCAACTCCATCTCGCAAAGCAAAAAAGGTGCATCTAGACCATCCAAAATCAGAGAGAGCGAAACGGAGTATTCCCGTTACAAAAAATCTTCAGGATTCAGACAACGAAACCGACTCGGACGACGAAGACGACAATAAGCCAACTACAAGTTGTACGTTCCCTCTCTCTCAATCCAACACTTATCGACTCCCCCAGCCGCAAGCGAATCACACAAAGTCCAAAAAACTCTCCTCTCCCAACGCCGCTCCCAAAAACCCCACGCGGTCCTGCTCTCACAAGCCAAACAAACCTGGTCCCTCCTCCGCAAAAAATCCCTCTCCCAATCCGAACGTCAACAACACCTCCGATCCCTCCTATCCCTCCTCCACCAACCATCAATAAAACTCCCAGACCTAATCCTCAACCACTCCTTCTCCAGAATCATTCAATCCCTCTTAAAATACTCTTCTCCCTCACAGCGCGACTCGATCGCTCAACAGCTCAACGGCTCCTACAAACAACTCTCCGAAAGCAGATACTCCCGTTTCCTAGTATGCAAAATACTCAAATACGTCAACCCAGACCGAAGGCGGAAAATAATGGCCGAATTCGAGGGAAACGTGGTGAGGATGGTGAGGCACGCAGAGGCCGGCAAAGTCGTGGCCGATGCGTTCGAGATCTGGGCGGGTGAGTGGGAGAGGGCGGTGTTGGTTAGGGAATTCTTCGGGAAGGAGGTCGTCATGTTCGGATTGGGCGGTGGTGGTGGGTTTCAGGGCGGGAAGGAAAAGGCGAAAAATGGGTTGAAGGGTTTACTTGAAAATTTGGATTTGGAGAAGAGGAAGAGGATTTTGGGTTCTGCAAAGGAGAATTTGTTGACTATGTGTGTGCCCCCCTTTTTCTATTCCTTACAGGACACTGACGCGATATAGATTTAATAATTCCGATAAAACAAACGGGATAACATACGCCATCGTGCACCGTGCGTTATGGGAGTACCTCTCCGCGATCAACGAGAGCACGATCGTACCCTCCGAAACCGAACGAGAAAAATTGCGCAGGGAGATGTTCGAGTCTTGTCACGAGATACTGGCGGAGATGGTGCACACGAAAGACGGGAGTCGTGTTGTTAGAGAGTTTTTGGTTTGGGGTACGGCCAAGGTGTGTGGTCGTGATGCCATTTGAGCCCTTTTTAAAAATTTTCGTTTTTATAGGATCGGAAACAGATTTTAAAAGTTCTTAAACCGCATATCGAAAAGATGTGTTTGGATGATGAAGCCCAACTCGTCTTGTTCACCGCTTTAGACGTGATAGAGTGAGTGTTTTCCCTACTCTTTTCTTCATTCATCCGACATGATCAATCAGCGACACCAAACTGCTCTCCAAAATGCTCGTAGACCCCATCGTCTCATACGCCAACACACTCTACACGCACACCCGCGGTCGGCGAAGCCTTCTCTACCTCCTCGTTCCGCGCTCCCGGCGGCACTTCACACCCGCGCAGATCGCGTGTCTCGAAGAGACGGATACGATCCGTGAGCGGACGAGCAAGAAGGGTAGGGAGGCTAGGGAGGATGAGGTTAGGACCGCTGCGAGTGAAGAGTTGGTTGCGTGGGTTGAGAGGGAAGGAGGGAGGGTTGTGAGAGAGGCCAGTGGGTGTTTGGTTTTGGTGGAGGTCATGTTGTATGCTCAGGCAGGTAGGGTTGTCAAAAATTCATTCCTTTTTATGGACTGATTTATTGGTGTTGGTAGATAAGAAAGGAGCGATTCGGACGCTTCTCAAGGCGCTTTTGCCATCTGAGGTCGAAGAAGATTCTGTTATTGACCTCCCACCCGCGTCGAGGTTGTATAAAACGCTTCTGCAAGGAGGACACTACAACCGCTCGACAAAGTCCGTCGAGCGTGTTCCGTCGAGTGTATGGGACGGGACCGAGTTTGGCGTTTGGTTTGTTGATCTGGTTGGGAGGGATGGGACGGTGGGGATGTGTGTCGGGAATGGGAATGGGGCGTTTGTGGTTGTGGAATTGGTGGAGGCGTTGAATAGGAGGGAGGGTGAGGTTGCTGGGAAGACGGTGAAAGGTTGGTTTGGGAATGAGGTGGTTTTGGAGATTGAGAAGGGTGAGGCCAAGGGGAAGCAGGTTTTGTTGGACAAATTGAGGTTGTTGTGAATGGAATTTGGTCTGTATGTTGAAAGAACGGCCCTGGTGCCAAACGCATTATTGCTGGGCCAGACTCGGAGAATCTCCACTTGTGCATCATCTTGGCAAAACGGCGAAATCACTCATTTATGGCGTATAGATCTTTGGTGATGAAACCACGACCGTATACTATCCCCATGGTTCATTGTGTGGCGCTTATATCTAAGAAAGAAGCAAGGGCCACCAGAAAATTTACAGAAAATAAATATATCCCATGATCAAAGATAAATATAGCAGGAAGGTGCCATTCGGATATCCACTAATACGAACAGGGACTCTGAGAGGGCCCGACGCTACCCATTTCGAGTGGATAGCTTCATGAGGGTTAATACTACGCGGTCATAAGGAGGGTGGTCGACACCGGTCCATCAATTTTGTAAATATGTTCACTGGGAGATGACTCTTGCTCAAGTCTGAGTAAGCTGGTAAGTTGCATAAGTATACTTAACTACTATAGAGATTTTTTTTTAAAAAAAAAAACCTCAACATGTTACTCAAAAT
>Ga0307517_10012540_pt1 | contig 11619 bp, 10 predicted proteins | sample 23_EM_MG_FD_194515 | JGI IMG/M metagenome (GOLD analysis project Ga0307517, IMG submission 194515) | Populus trichocarpa ectomycorrhiza microbial communities from riparian zone in the Pacific Northwest, United States - 23_EM | ecosystem: Host-associated > Plants > Roots > Unclassified | place... | reverse complement strand
CGGTTTTATCTATTTTTGGTGGGGTATTCTTCAGTGGCTGACAATTTATGCACGATGTAATGCTTAACTGGAAGGCAGTTGGGATGGATCCTATACCCAGGTTTGAAAAAAATGTCCATCTACGAGCAAGACTCCCTGTTAAGTGCTTCTAATGATATTTTTGAAACCTACAATTGTGTTGCTAATCTGTAATAGTTTTGTAATTCTCAAGTTGGCAAGGTATTTTTTCATCATATATGGGCTTTTTCATTACATCAAGTTATGGCAACAATCTTTGAATTCAAAGATGTAAAAGCTCAATTTAATGTAAGCTTTAAAAAAATCCAAAAAAAATGGGATTAGGTTTCCCGGTTTTTTGCAAAAAAAACCGGATTTAACCGAACCGGACCGGTTTGGTTTGAACCGGTTTTCGGTCCGGTTTGGTTAATATTTTACAAAATTACTATAATTCAATTTGGTTGGTTTTTTGAGTCTAAACCGAACCGAACCGAACCGTGAATACCCCTGTAACAAACCACACTAGCATGCTTCAAACAGGATCCTGTCTCAGGCTGAGCAGTCAACAGCTACACTGTAGCACCATTAGGTCTTGCGAGTGAACATAAAGCATTAACAGTGGAGAGCCCTCCAGGTCCAGCAGAGGCTACGACAAGGTCATTTGAAGTGATTGGTGGGGTAGAGAGGCCAAGGTGTGAGCCAGCCGCATGCATAGAGCCTTGAGCACTAGTCCCTCCCTACTCAAGTAAAATCATCACCAGCAGCAGTAAGAGAGATTCATTTATTCATAAAAGATGACATCTTTATTTCCTTTGGAGGCACTGGATCTATTTAAATGTTCCAAGCAAAATCATACAACATTGTCAAAAATCGCAAAGAAGTTCAATCACTTTAAAACACATGACACATGATTTAAATAAAAAATTACATATAATTTAAATAACTTAAAAATACAAAAAAACCAACAAAAATGGTTAGTAGCGTGTTGTCCTTTTTATCTTAAAAGGAATTTTTTTACTGCATCATCTTCTCTAACCTTATATAAGCCACCATTTTCCCTGCAGATTTGAATTAATATTGGTCAATAAGGACACCAACTTCTCTTTTAGTTTCCTATGCTTTCAATAAAAAGTTGTGGTTGATGCCATTCTTTTGTTGTTCTTTCACTAAATGCATTGCGGCGGCAAGTTATAGCTCCTCCAAGATGAATAGGTTGGTGAGGGGTAGAAGTTTTGTGTTAATAGGGTCATTTGGTTTATGCAGAAAAAATGGATTTCTTGTTGTGTTGTTGGTACTTCTGTGGTTCTCGTGTATCAACCATGTTTGGAAGGTCTACAATAATTCAATTCATAGTCTTTGGTTTTCATGTATGTATCAAGGTGAGAATGATTGACAGTACCACATTGAAGTTTGGAAACAAAGATGAAAAAGTTTACAAATTAATTAAACGTGTGGAGTGGATTTTGTACATGGTAAAATTATAAATAATTTAATGAAATAATACAAAAATATTTTTCATGATATAATAATAATTAAATCTATAATATTTTTCATGGATTTTGTCCACGGACATGCCTGATCCAGCTTCCATGTTAACCTTGGCCTCAGCTCCCTGTCTCTTAACCTGATTTTGCTGGTTTTTGATTTTTATACCGACACTATAAACATAAATTGACTCGCAAGTCAACTCGTGATTTGAACAGCATTGCATGAAAACACATAAATCAGGTGCGATACATCTTGTTTTAGAACAAAATACCATAAAAGCACCAAAACAGTCAGTTTCTCAAGCGTCGGTTTGGTTTAAGAGCCTCTAAACCCCATTAGCTGGAGGTGAAGAATTTTGATGCGAAGTTGCAGCACCTTCAATTTCTATATCCCTCACACCATCACCATTTTCTTCTTCATCCTCCAAAAAAGAACCCTTCCGCCTTAGTTCCTTCACTTTCCGGAACTCATCATAATGTGCTCGTCTGTGCTCCCTAAAATTTGAACTCCTATCCGTTTCAGAATCTGACAACAGAGGAACATAGAAAGTTCATAAAAGTCATGCTAGGTAATGATATGGTAAATGCAAAACAAATAAAAACTACCATAAAAATGAGGGAAAGAAGGAAAAAAACACAGGTTGCCTGCTCCAAATTTGCATGATGTTTATATATAATGGTGAAGGCGAAATCCTAACCAAAGAGAACTCATATAAATTCATCAGCTTCAAATGAGATGATTGACGGAGTCTTAAATCTTGTGTCTGTTAAACAAACTTCTGAGGAAAATTGGATGAAGAAGCAAACAGATCCCTTCTCAACTTGCAACTGCACAAGAGAAAGGTCCAGCATTTTGAGCAGTCACTTCATGCAAAAGTGCAGAAGAACAGGACTTCTCCAAATTCTCTCTCAGAATCCCATTTTGATGGGATTGAAACAGGAAGATGGCATGCCAGTGCAATAGTAAATGCAATAATACAATGTTGATTCGAAGATTTTATGGTTGTCTATACAATCCAAGAATTTAAGTTTAAAGTAAAAATCTTCTACTTAGAGCAAAGATGTAATGGAGAACCTTCTTCATCTTGTTCCATAGGATCAACCTCGTCCTCGGAGGAGGTCCAGCCACTAGATCTTCTAGATGGGTTTCTACTTGAGGAAGCCATGATATCCAATGCAGTCCTCAACTCTTCTGCACGCATTGTATCCTCAGCAACCTCATTAAAGCTGCTGCCCCTCCTTGGAGAAAGAGAATCTATGATAAGAAAAAAAAAAGCCGCAAACATTCAGTTAGACACCGTTTGGGAACACGGTGCAAACTGCGTTCCCAAAAAATTCAAAAAAAATTTTAATTAATTTTTTTTGTATGTTTTGGATCATTTTGATGCCCTGGTCTCAAAAATAATTTTTAAAAAATGGAAAAACATCATTTTGATGCATTTCGGCACGAAAAACACTTTGAAAAGCAACCGCAACAACACTTCCAAACAGGTTAGTGTAGGGAAGATGGCATAGTTTTACTGATAAAAATCAAAGAGCAAACAGTGATTACTATCCAAACTTTTAAAGCGGCAAATTTCATGACAAAGCTGTGTAGAATCCAGTAATGTAAAGGAGAACTTGAACCAAAAACTTGGGAAACACCAGACAAAATTCAGCTCATGAAGACTTGACCACAACATATGCGCTCTTAAGAGTTAACACCAGCAAAACACAACTGTACTATTGATGCACATTCAAAGACAAATAAATACAGTTTGATAGGGTATTGCAGAGAAGTGAGAAATCAACATACCATCATCAACATCAATCATGGGGTGATACGGGGTCTTGGGTTCAGTGATTTTCTGCCTCTCAGGCTTATTTGCTTCGATCTCCCCCAGATTATCCTCATCCCATTTTACTCGTCCTCTAGTACTACAAATACAAAACAACATAAACATCACATCAAAACAACTCACAACTACATAAAAATACACGTAAACTAAACCAAAACGATAACATAAAGCATTGAGAATAAATCATACTACAAACCCCATTTCTCCATAAAATTTCTCAACCAATCAAAATACTCCCAAAGAACCCACCAAATGTACACTGTACAAACTCCCATAAACCGTGTTCCATCATCATTACAGAAAAATCCCAAGCCCGAAACCCAAAAACCAAAACCTAATTTTCCTTAAATAACATAAAAACAACACAAATGATTAAAGAAACATCCATAGATGATTAACGAAAACAAAACCCATTTTTTTGTTTTTCCAAGATATTTGAGAATACTAGCATGCAAGAATGCAAGCAAGAGAAAGCTGAAAAAATTACTTCATCTTTTTGGTGGCTATAAAGCAGCTGCGGATTGATCTGATTCAACAAAGACAAAGCAATTTGTTTAATTCTTGATAAAATCAGATTAAACATAAGGTTAAATAGTCGAACAGATCATTAGAATTAAAAAATAAACAAAAAAATTAAAAATTTCTTTCTAGGTTTAGAAAAAAATGACAGATTGTGCATGATTTATGAAAAGTTAATTGTAATGAAGCAATGATCAAGGGAAATTATCAACAGAAGAATTAAAAAAAATTGATTATAATAATTAAATTACAAGGAAATGAGAGAGCCAGTGAGAGATTATTACCAGTTTGTGAAAATGTTCTGCTGATTTTGTTTTGGTAGCAATTTATTTTTTTGCGCTTATCGGCCTTTGCTTTTGTTGACTCTCCTTTTGTTTCCGAGTCTACCCTTTCTGACACTTAACGGTGTGTTTGGGATTTGGATGAGTTGAGGGAAAGTTGGGGTGTTTGTTTTTACGACTGTACTTTTAAAACTTTTTAATTTTAATTATTTTTTTATGTTTTTTTATTATTTTATTATTTTAACGTTAAAAATAAATTTTAAAAAATAAAAAAATATATTATTTTAATATATTTTTAGATTAAAAACACTTTGAAAAATATCATCTACCACATACTAAAATACACTCTTTGTAGATGTATTTGGGTTGAGTTTGGGCTATAATTATATTTAATTAAATTTTTAATATTTTAAAAATTATAAATTCAATCTATTTAATTCTTTTTAGACTTGAATAGGATAAATATGTTGTATTAGACTAATTGTTTTTATAAATATTATATAGATCCACGGGCTAGATTTATTTTATAAATGTTATAACACCCTTAATATTTAGTTTAATTTTTATACCTTGTACAAGTGTTAACAAAAACTTTAAAGTCAAAATGTTTTTAAATTAGATAAAAATAAATCTCAATTTACAAACTATCAAAATATATATATATTGTTTGATTGATTTTAATAGATTAAAGCGGATCAGATAATACACATATGGACTGGTTTTTAACACCCGGAAGGAAGCATTAACGAAGCACTTTGGTTAGCCCTCCTTCAAAATCATCCAAACACGACCTAAACTTATTGAGGAAGCCCACGAAGTGGCAATCTGAGAAAATCCCAACTGTCCCAAGGCATGAAAGAAAAAAAGAAAGAGAAAAAAAATCTGAATATATAAATAAATTGACTATCAAAAACTAAAAACAAAATAAAAAAGAGCAGAAACCCACAGATTTTGTTAGTTAAAAGAAAGAAAGAAGAAGCTCTCTGAAATCGCATGCAGATTTAAGCAGGAGCAGATCAGAGCAGCAGCTACTACTCTTACATGTATGTGTCTTTGATTATTTCCATGACGTGTTTAAAAATTTATTTTTTTCTTTCCTTTTTCTGAATAATATAGGACCTGACATGATCATATATATATATATATATATATATATTATCTGGGTTTCAGTTTTTGTTATGTTTTTGTGATTTTCAATGCTGAAAAGCAACTGGGATTCTCTCACTTTCAAGCTTGTCTTCGGTTTCGATTGTGGATTGCTTTTCCTTTGATGGTTTTTGAGATGGGATCTTGAGATTTACTTGTAATTCAATTTTTTTTAGTATTTTCTAATTCAGATCGTGATTTTAATCAACTTTTTTTGGTTTTGGAAGATGAAAGTTCAGATTTTTTGTGATGTAATAAGAAGGAAAAGGGTATTTGTTTTGATTAGTTTTTGTAACAAGTCAATGATGACATGAGCAGAGATTAGTGGTGTGTTGGTGGCCAATATGAGGAAAAATGGAGAGCGCTTGTGGAAAGATTAATTATCTGCCGAATTCCCATTTTGTCAACAGTGATATTTGAGTGTGTTGAATAACTTTTCTGGCTATTAGAAACTTAAATCAAATGATAAATAATACATAAATAGAAACAGCATCACGGATAAAGCAGATTGAGTTGGATTTCTCAATAATGTGGATTATTTCTCTTTGTTTTTCAGGATTGTTAATTGACGAGCAGGAGAGGAATCTGTTTAAAATTGTGAAATCTTGTTTCTTTGAGACCTGAATGTTAGAAGGAAGAAACTAATTGATAAGATTAGACAACACAGAGATGTTCTCGTTGTTTTATGGCCTTTGGAAGTATATATTTAGTAAGACAGAGTTTCATGTGCTCATTCTTGGAATCGACAAGGCTGGGAAGACGGTAATGCTTCTTTTTGCCTCATTAGTTGAATTCATGTTAAGCTTTACAAATTTGTCATCTCTTCATTTATGTATAGCTGCCAGAAAGTTCACTTATTGTCAATGATTTGTTTGTGAATTTGTAGACATTGCTGGAGAAATTGAAGTCAGTGCACTCGAACTTGGAAGGCCTCCCTCCTGATCGAATTATTCCTACTGTTGGACTAAATATTGGTCGTATTGAAGTGGCAAATTCAAAACTGGTGTTTTGGGATCTAGGAGGTCAGGTATGTGAAGTTCATAAAAAATCAACTTTCTGAAACTATCTAAAATCTATGTAGGTGGGAATTTCATTTACTTTGGTAAGGCTTAAGTGTTTTTTCCTACTTTGTGGTTGAGCCAATTCAATTGCATTGTAGGTGCTCTGCTGAACAGCAGGATTTGATACCAGATTTTAAATCCTCGATCTTGTGTAAAAGAAAAATATTACAATTGTATATTATGCCATGCTTATTGATGTTAATTAAAAACAATAGAATATTATGCATAAGCTCTCTCTAGTCATTACTACAGCTGTTATGTGAAATGGGCTACACATAACATGAGATTTCAGTTAGATAAGTGATTTTATTCCTTAGTTTTGCTTTTTTATTTGATGTATAACACTGTATATGCATCACGCTCAGTTTTTGAAGTGTTTTTTACATAATTTTCTTGTTAGCCTGGTCTTCGCTCAATTTGGGAGAAATATTACGAAGAGGCACATGCTGTGATTTATGTAATTGATGCTGCTTGCCCATCACGTTTTGAAGATGCAAAATCTGCGTTGGGTAAGTGACATTCTATGGTTAAACTGGGGAAAAATATGCTGCTGTATGATGTGGCTGCAGTTTTAATAGTAGTGCAGAGCTTATTATTGGTAATAGAAGGATGCACTGATACCTTGAACTATTTTAACAGAAAAGGTTCTTAGGCACGATGATCTGCAGGGAGCCCCCCTTTTGATATTAGCAAACAAGCAGGTATAACCAACTGCATCTCTATTGATGCAAAGAATATGCATCGTGTTACTTGCTGATCTTGCATATTATTAAGCAAAATGAAAGTTTTTGTTTCTTGTACATCAAATTAATGGCAGGATCTTACTGATGCTGCATCAGCAGAAGAGCTTGCTCGATATCTAGACCTTAAGAAGTTGGATGAAAGGGTTTACATTTTCGAAGCTGTTTCAGCATATGATGGGTAAGTACATGCTATAACTTCAGGTTCATTCTGACAACCAATCTCAGTATCCAAACACCACATCACAGATTGATATTTGATTGCAGGATGGGGATCAAAGAAAGTGTAGAATGGCTCGTGGAGGTAATGGAACGAAGCAAGAGAACTGAGATGTTAAGAGCTCGTGCTGGTGTAACTGGCCCTGGTGCTTAGAGACTGTCCAATGCAGTTGTTTCTCCTGCTTTTTGTAGCAGCTGTAAATAAACAGAGATTGGATTTGATTTTACATGACAGAGTCCATCCATTTTTCAATCTCCCCTGCAGCAGCACACCTTCTTATCTACTATGCCCAGTGCCTGTTTTTTGACTGCTAAATGTTCAGAAGATACTTTAATTCTATCCTTACACTGCAATGGAGCAAGTCAGGGGAGGGAGGACACTCCATATCTGCTAAGAATGACCAAAGGTTGTTGGTGCATTATGTTACTGCATTTGCCTTTTGAAATGCTTTTACTACCAAAATTTAAAATAGCCGAGGTGCATTAATGTCCTCATATAAAGGTATTAAAGGAGTTCAAGATATCAATTGTTCCATTTTACCAAAGAAGTCTAATTATTGTTCATAAATTGAAACCCACAAGATGTTCTTAACAGATTCAAGTTCATGGAATGTGTGCCTTGTTGGCTTGTTCTATTCAATCTTAAGTGAGTTTCTCTTGGTTTTTCATGATGAGAACAACGTTAAGTTTACAAGAGACGCCTGATTCTTTTACTTAATTACGGCTGGAGAGCCAGAGGGATATATATTCATAGAAAACCCACCTCAATAACGACTTGTAATGCTGAAAATTCATGTGTTGGAACCCAGATATAAGGATGCCAATATTAGACGTTCAGATTTTCATCCTGGTAGAAAAGACATCTGATGGATAAGCTATAAAGGATATAAATCCACAGTTCTAAGCTGGTTTTTTTCGAGAACGACTACACAGTTAAACGAAAATGAGGTCTTGTATCAACTTGGCGAGGTCTGCAAAAGGGCATGTGTGCTTGCATCCTAACTAGTTCGGAACAGGATGACCTGCAGCTCTGGCTCTTTCCTTCACCAATGATTGCGGTTCTTATAGGAAAGAAAGACCAAATGAGGAAGAAGAAATGTCAAGTTTGTGCAGAGGAATAGTTATATGAAGATGAAGAGATCTCTTTAAGGTAAAACAAGCATAGAATGAAATAGCTCGAAGCATAATACCTCCCAACTAGATTCTGAGTCATTCCTCAAACAGACTCCAGTAAAATTCACAAGCATGCACACTAAGCAAAAATCAAATCTTCAAATAAAATGACCCTCCATGGTGAACAATGACTAATAAGTAACTATTATCTCCCCTTTCCACTGGAATCACACACAAACTCACCTCTAATTAGCACATAATCTGAGCTTCAATTGCGACAAATTTAACAGTGATGAACAGGACACAGAATCCAAAAGGCAATGAAAATGTAATAACAAGCACCATTTTACACATTTTTCAAGCATTCACAAGCAGCAAAACATAACATCAATAACATGTTCATGTATTAACTTACTGGATGCCTTGGGCCTTGCCTTAAACAAAATCTTATGCCTGATAATCCCAATAACATCCAATTCAACCTTAGATGACGGTAAGTCACCCTTGTTGTTGCTGCTGTTGTCATCAGCCTGATCGACATCCATAAAGCCTTTAACTTTCTTCAAAACCAACAGTGGCCTCTTCAAGGTCACTTGAGACCCTGTCAATTCATGATACCCAACAGTAAAGGTATAGCTTTCCTAAACCAAAACAACAAAAACCCACTTCACAAAATCACTTACAGAATAAAAAAACAATTAAAAAGATTAAAAACTGTTCTAATTCTCGCATCAAAAAGAAAATAAAAAAACAAACCTAGATATAAAGTATTTTTTACTTATAAATATATTAAAATAATATTTTTTTATTTTTTAATTTTTTTTTTTAATATTAACATATCAACCATCTAAAAACATTAAAAAAAATTAATTTAAAACTATTTAAACAAAATACAATTAGTAACAATGAAAATCTTGGAAAGTATAGGAGTAATATTAAGAAAGTTTCAACTATGGACTAAAGTAAAACCCTTTTGAACAATGAGAAGGTGTGCATTATTACTTCAGTTTTTTTTTTTTTTTTTTTTTGAAAAATAACCCTGACCAAAAAAATTTGGTGAAATATCATATTTATAAAAATAATACAGTTTGTTGAGATATGCAAGTTTTATTAGTGTTTATAAATTAATCTTGAGACCCACAAGTCTCCCATGTGAGATAATAGCAAGTATAAATTTTTTTGTGACGCATCAACAGTTCCAAATATAGTTTTTATTAGTGTTTATAAATTAATCTTGTTAAAATCTTTCTAATATTTCTAAAAATATTATCCGTTGATCTTCTTGCTTCTTCATTAACCATTGGATCCGGCTACAAAATTTTGTTGACCATGCAAAATGGTCATGTAAAACACTATCTCTCACAAGATTAGGTGCTAAAATAAGAGCAGTCCTGCATGTAAAACACTATAGGATGGCTAAGATGAATTACATGCAACAACAGTCCCACAATGGACAACTACACTAGAAAATTTCTAACAGTTACAACAGTCATCGAGTTAAAATTTGATTACAACTACACTAGCACAAGGGTGAATCGGTACAACTAACAAGAGAACTTGGGATGATCTTAGTCTGAAAAATATAATCACATCCAGAAAAGTTCCCTGATCTGTACAATTGAATCACAGGGGACTGCTTATCTTCGACGTTTATTGCTTCTCTCTTCACTATGTAGGCGTCGACTAGGTCCAGCTGCAGCTGCGTATCCTAAATTAACATGTTTAGTGTGTGGCAATGCAGGCCCTACCAAAGCTGCTTGATTAAATGATGGCTTCTCTGAAGTGCCAAATTGCTGGCACAAAAATTCAGTTTGGCGAAACTCACCTACATTTGGCAAGGTGAAGCCTCTACTTTCTTGCGGCTGCGAAGACCTAACTTGCGGCGGAAGGTAATCCTGAACCATATCAAAGTCCAATGGAAGAGCACCAGTGAGAGTTTTTATTGCAAATTCGATGCAGGGGTCTGACCATGCATCTGCAAAAGGTAAGACGAGAGGAGATACTGGCTTCTCATCAGACTTATTGCTAGTTCCAACCGCTCTAGCATGTTCCTCTAGAATAGACAGATTTCCATTATTCCCAATGTCTTCCTTGCCAGCATGGTTGTCCAAAGTAGCCATGCCCACAAATTCATTGTTGCTTGATCCTGGTGACACTTTAATGCTATCAGAATCATCAACGGATGTTCCAGTGAGAGTTTTTATTGCAAAGGCAATGCATGGGTCTTGCCATAACTCCTCAAGTGGCAGGTCAAATGGCAGTCCTTGCTTCTCATCACCAGTACTGTAAGTTTCAATCTTTCCAGCATGTTCTCCAGTGGCGAGGTTCCCAGGAGGGGAAGCAACATCATATTGATGCTTCTTGTCCCCCTGCTTTCCTGATCCTGCCTTTCCAGCATGCTCCACATCCACAATAGCATGTTTGCTCTCATTTGAATCCACCGGTATTTCTGTGCTTTTGGAGGATTCAAATGCATGCTTTGTATTCAGCTCAGTATCAGGGTCACCACAAGAAGCCTGCTCACTTGTACTAGCAACGATCTCATTACTTGGTTCAAGTGCAGCTCGACGAGCCCGAGTTGCTGCCTTCAGTTCTGGTGTTGGAGCTAGTGGAATGCCAGCAAGACGCTTCGAGGCCCGACGAGGAAGGTTAAGATCAGTTTTCTTCCTGGATTTTCTAACTCCAGTCTTTTTACTTTCCTTTTTTGTCTCCCCAACTTCCACTGATGGTTTATCCTGTAGAACAGCTTGCAAAGGATCTTCAGCCTTAACAGAATCACTCTTCTCTTCTGTTTGGTTGGAACCCTTATCCTCAAGAAATTCTGAGCTGCTTGATTCTGTTCCTACTCCACCTGCATCGTTAAGAAAACTCATACTTAAGGTTTTAATAAGCAGATTCAGAGTCAACAAGCCCCAGAAATCCACCCAACAGATCCCACTCAGGATACCCAAACAATTGCATGTCCTCTGGCAATTTGTCAAGTTACACTCATAACCAACTATCAAGTACTCAAAAGGGGAACAATTTCCCAACTACTCCTTTCCATCTCCAACACTCAGCTCTTTATTGAAAGAAGCGGGGGGGGGGGGGGAGCAAGAAGGGCAAAAAAAAAAGAAAAAAAGCAACTACACACATTTTGCTTGGTAAGAGGATAGAACATACACTGACCAGAAGTATGCTTGGAGAGAATTGTGCATTCTCCTGCAGAGGCTGAATTT
>Ga0307517_10012539_pt1 | contig 11620 bp, 11 predicted proteins | sample 23_EM_MG_FD_194515 | JGI IMG/M metagenome (GOLD analysis project Ga0307517, IMG submission 194515) | Populus trichocarpa ectomycorrhiza microbial communities from riparian zone in the Pacific Northwest, United States - 23_EM | ecosystem: Host-associated > Plants > Roots > Unclassified | place... | reverse complement strand
TCGCCGACACCGACGAGGCAGTGAAGATCGCGGGCGAGATCGGCTATCCGGTTATGATGAAGGCGTCGGCCGGCGGCGGCGGCAAGGGGATGCGGCTGGCCTATAGCGAGCAGGACGTCCGCGAAGGGTTCGAGGCGACCAAGCGCGAAGGCCTCGCCAGCTTCGGCGACGACCGCGTGTTCATCGAGAAATTCATCGAAAGCCCGCGCCACATTGAAATCCAGGTGATGGGCGACCAGCACGGCAACATCCTCTACCTCGGCGAGCGCGAATGCAGCGTCCAGCGCCGCCACCAGAAGGTGGTCGAGGAAGCACCGTCGCCGTTCGTCACGCCGGAAATGCGCAAGAGCATGGGCGAGCAAGCGGTCGCACTGGCGCGTGCGGTGGGCTATTATTCGGCGGGCACGGTCGAGCTGATCGTGTCGGGCGCCGACACGACGGGGCAGGGCTTCTACTTCCTCGAAATGAACACTCGATTGCAGGTCGAGCATCCGGTGACCGAGATGATCACCGGGCTCGATCTCGTCGAGCTGATGATCCGCGTAGCTGCGGGCGAAGAATTGCCGCTGACTCAGGAGCAGGTGCAGCTCACCGGCTGGGCGATCGAGAATCGCGTCTATGCCGAGGATCCGTATCGCGGCTTCCTCCCCTCGATCGGGCGGCTGGTGCATTACAATCCGCCCGCGGAGAGCCACGAGGAAGCCGGCTGCACGCGGGTCGACGACGGTGTCACCGAAGGCGGCGAGGTGTCGATGTTCTACGACCCGATGATCGCCAAGCTGATCACCTGGGCGCCGACACGGGAAGCTGCGATCGACCGCCAGATCGCCGCGCTCGACGCATTCGAGATCGATGGGCCGGGCAACAATTTGGATTTCCTCTCGGCGCTGATGCAGCATCAGCGGTTCCGCGATGGCGCACTGACCACCGGGTTCATCGCCGAGGAATACCCCGATGGATTCCATGGAGCCCCCGCCTCGCCCGACTTGCTCAAGTCGCTCGCCGCGATCGCCGCCTTCGCCGCGACCGCGGAGGCCGATCGCGCACGGCGGATCGACGGGCAACTCGGCAAGCGGCTGCGTCCGCCATCGGCGTGGACCGTGCGGATCGACGGCGTGGACCATGACGTCTCGATCTCGACCGATGGCGTGACGGTCGAGATCGAGAGCCACGAAATCGCGCTCGAATACACGCCGGGCGATCGGGTCGTGCAGGCCGAACTGGCCGAGTCCGACCTGACCGTGAAGATCGCGCGCACCCGCACCGGTTTCAAGCTCACCGCGCGGGGCGCGAGCCATATCGCCCGCGTCCTCCCCGCGCACGCTGCGTCCTACGCGCATCATTTGATCGAGAAGATTCCGCCCGATCTCTCCAAATTTCTCATCGCGCCGATGCCCGGGCTACTCGTCCGGCTCGATGTCGGGGTCGGCGATGCGGTCCAGCCCGGCCAGCCGCTCGCGGTGGTCGAAGCGATGAAGATGGAGAACATCTTGCGCGCGGAGAAGTCCGCTACGGTCAAGTCGGTCGAGGCCAAGGCTGGCGACAGCCTGGCGGTCGATCAGGTCATTCTGGAACTCGAGTAGGGTTCAGCGCGTCCCGCCGAACTTGGCGAGCAGCGCCTCCAGTTCTTCCTGCGTATCGACGTCGATCAGTTCGTCCGGCGAGGCCACGACATGACGCCCGGCGAGGATCATGTCGCGTGCGCCGCTGTCTCCCTCCAGTCGCTCGAGCGCGTCCAACCGGCCCGCGCCGAACAGCACTGGTGGGCGTGGGTTCACACCGTCGGATGAGGCAACGACGGTGTCCGGCCCGTGCTGGGCATCGAACAGGCGACGGATCTGCGTCGCGGTAATCCGCGGCATGTCGGCGAGCGCGATCAGCACCGCCTCGAGGCCGTCGCCACGCGCCGCTTGGACGCCGAGCCGAACCGACAACGACAAACCGTCCTCCGGGCGTGGGTTGCGGACGACTTCGTATCCGCGCCCGGCATAATCGAGTTCCACCCCGTCCTTGACGACGATGCGCTTAGCGAACGGCACCCCTTCCAGCGCTCTCACCGCATGCATGCCGAGCGGTTGTCCCAGGAACATCTCGGTCAACTTGTCCGATAGCCCGAACCGCGCGGACTTGCCCGCGGCGAGTAGGACCAGCGCGGTGGTCTCAGGCGCGATCCTGGAAATGCGCGACCATCGCCGCGGCGATCGACAGCGCGATTTCGGCTGGGCCGATCGCGCCGATGTCGAGCCCCGCGGGCGCGTCGATGCGGTCGAGGTCGGCTTCGCTGACACCGGCCGCCGCCAGCCGTTCGCGCCGTGCGGCATGGCTGCGGCGCGATCCTAAAGCGGCGACGTAGCCGGTCGGCGCGGCCAGCGCGGCTTCCAGCGCTGGATCGTCGATCTTGGTGTCGTGGCTCAGCGTGACGACCGCAGTGGCCGGGTCTGGCTTGAACGCAGCCACCGCTTCGTCGGGCCAGCGGTCGTCGAGCGCGACGCCGGGAAAGCGCTCCGCAGTCAGGAAGCGCGCACGCGGGTCGATCACCGTCGTCGCGATCCCGAGTTCGCGCGCGAGGCCGGCCAGCGCTTGCGCGATCTGCACCGCGCCGACGATCAGCAGGCGGCGCGGCGGGTCGTATCGATTGACGAATGCCGCGCCTTCCAGCGGCCGCAAGCTCGATTGACCGGTGTCGAGGTCGGTGCTGACCGCCAACGCTTCGCCGTTTCCGCGTGCCTCCGCGATGCGGTCGAACAGTTCGGGGTCGAACCCTTCTGACGACACGGGCTGGACCATCACCGAAATCTCGCCGCCGCACGGCAGCCCGACTTCCCACGCCGCGGCATCGGCGACGCCATATTGCTTCACCTGGAATGGCGCACCGGCGATGACCTCGGCAGCGATGGTCAATATGTCGTTCTCGACGCAGCCGCCCGACACCGACCCCTCGAACCGCCCGTCCTCGTGGACGATCATATGGCTCCCGCGCGGGCGGGGCGCGGAGCCCCAGGTCGACACGACGGTGGCGAGCGCCATTGGGGCGCCCTTCCACGCTTCGGCGGCGGCAATGACGGCGTCGTTATCTGCCATGCGTCATACCGGTGGTAGCCCGCTCAGCAGTTTGTCCAATGTCACCGGAAAGTCTCGCACGCGCACCCCGCACGCATTGTAGATCGCGTTCGCCACCGCCGCGCCCGCGCCCGAAATGCCGAGCTCGCCGACCGCCTTGGCGCCGACCGGGTTCGCGCTGTCGTCGATTTCCTCGATGAAATGGCATTCGACCGCGGGCGCGTCGGCGCTGACCGCGACATGATATTCGCCGAAATCAGGGTTCACGAACTGGCCGGTGCGTGTGTCGACCACCGCGTCCTCGCTCAGCGCATAGCCGATCCCCCAGATCATCCCGCCGACCATCTGATTGCGCGCGGTCTTCTCGTTCATCACGCGGCCGACGTCGAACACCCCTATCAGGCGGCGAACGCGAACTTCGCCGGTGACGGCGTTGACCGCGACTTCGGCGAATTGCGCGCCGTGACTCGCCTGGCTGGTGCGGTGGCTTTCCTTACCCGGTCCCATCTTGCCGGTCGCGACAATCGGCTTGTCGACCAAGTCCGCGATCGGCGACGATCGTTTGCCCGCGATGACCATGCCGTCCTTGAGCGTCAGTTCGTCGGGCGCGGCGTTCATCCGCAGCGCCAGCTCTGTCAGAATGTCCTCGCACGCCAGCGCCACCGCCGACCCCGAGCTGCCCGCGCCGAACGACCCGCCCGACCCGGCGCTGACCGGATAATCGGTATCGCCCAGCCGCACGTCGATCGCTGAGACCGGCAGTCCGAGCATCTCGCCCGCGACTTGCGCCAGGATCGTGTAAGTGCCGGTGCCGATATCGGTCATGTCGGTTTCGATCACTGCGCGGCCTTCGGGCGTCAGCGTGACGCGGGCTTCCGAATCGACGGTGAAATTGCCGCGCAACGCCGCCGCCATACCCAGCCCGACCAGCCATTCGCCATCGCGCACGGACCCAGGTGTCGGCTCCCGTTTGTCCCAGCCGAACCGCTGGGCGCCCTCGTCATAGCAGCGTGTCATCAGCCGCGTACTAAACGGCTTTCCGGTTGTCGGGTCTGCCTCCGGCTCGTTACGCTTGCGCAGCTCGACGGGATCGAGCCCGAGCTGCTCGGCCAGCTCATCCATCGCGCATTCGACCGCGAAGGTGCCGACCGCCTCGCCCGGCGCGCGCACCGCGCCCGACGACGGCAAATCGACGCGAGTCAGCGCGGTGGTGAACTTGCGGTGCTCGGCGACATAGAGCGGGAAGGTGCCGAACGGGACCGGCTCGAGAAAGCCTTTGCCGTCCTTCTGCGACGTCACGCTTTCGTGCGCGAAGGCGGTGATCCGGCCGTTGAGGTCGCAGCCGATGCGGATGCGCTGGACGGTGTCGCCGCGATGATGGACCAGCGATGCGATCTGGCGGCGTGGGAGCGAGATCTTGACCGGCCGGCCGAGGTCGCGCGCAGCGGCGGCCGCCATCACGGTTTCGGGTCCGACACCGGTCTTGCCGCCGAATCCGCCGCCGACATAGGGTGCGAGGATGCGGACCTTGGCCGGCTCGATCCCGAGCGCTTTCGCCACCGTGGTCTTCGCGCCGCCGAGCACCTGGAGCGAGGCGCGGAGCACCAAGGTATCGCCCTCCCACCACGCGGTCGCGGCATGCGGCTCGAGCGCGGCGGGGAAGTGCGGGGGTGTCGTGTAAGTCTGGTCGAACTTGATTTCGGCCGCGTCGATCGCGGCGTCGACATCGCCCTTCACGATCGGCGGCAGGAAGCCGATCTTGTGGTCCCCGATCACCGGCTGTTCGCGCGGGTCGTAGCGGCCCTCGCGCTCGTCATACGTCACCGCGACGGCCAGCGCGGCGGCGCGCGCGGCCTCCAGCGTGTCGGCGACGACCAGCCCGACCGGCTGGCCGAAATAGTCGATCTCACGCGTCCAGCCCGGCATCGGCTCGCCCGAGTTGCCGCCGTTCGACACGAAATGTTCGTGGTCGGTGATCACCGCGACGATACCGGGCATCGCTTCCGCCACGCTGGCATCGATCGCGGTCACGCTGCCGCAACCGATCGTCGCGCCGATCACTTGCGCGTAGAGCGTTCCCTCGGGCGCGCCCTCGACGGCATAGTGCGCGGTGCCGGTGACCTTGAGCGGGCCTTCGTAGCGGTCGACCGGCTTGCCGATCAGGCCCTGCTGTCCCTTGTCGAGGCCGGCGGGGCGATAGGGGGCGTCCATCACGATGTCGTTCATGGGTCGCCTCCCGGTCACAAAGCGCTGATAGTGAAACCGCTCTAGCCGAGGATCGGTCCGCTTATGCAACTTTTCAAGAGACTCATCGCCGCCATGCTCGTTGTTGCGCTGGCATCGCCGGTTGCGGCGGGGCAGAATGGGCGCATGGCATCGCTCTCTCCGCCCGTCGTCATCGGCCATCGCGGCGCCAGCGGGGAACGACCCGAGCACACACTGGCCAGCTACGAGCTGGCGATCGGTGAGGGCGCCGATTTCATCGAGCCCGATCTGGTGCTGACCAAGGACAATGTCTTCGTTGCGCGGCATGAGAACGACATCACCGGCACGACCGACGTCGCCGGCCGTCCCGAATTTGCGAGCCGCAAGACGACGAAGGTCATCGACGGGCAAAGCCACACCGGCTGGTTTACCGAGGATTTCACGTTGGCCGAGCTGAAGACGTTGCGCGCCAAGGAACGGCTGCCGCAGCTTCGCCCGGCTAACGCCGCCTATGATGGCAAGTTCGACATTCCGACACTCGCCGAGGTAATCGCGCTGGCGAAGAGAAGGTCGCAGGAATTGGGCCGGACGATCGGCATCTATCCCGAGACCAAGCACCCCAGCTATTTCGCGTCGATCGGGCTGCCGATGGAGCGGCATCTGGTCGCCGAGCTCAAGGCGGCTGGCTGGGATTCGGCCGATGCGCCGGTGTTCATCCAGAGCTTCGAGGTCGACAACCTCAAGCTGTTGCACACACTGACCAGGATCCGGCTGATCCAGCTGATGGACAGCTCGGGCGGCCCCGCCGACAACGCGACACCGGGCTACGCGTCAATGATCACGCCGGAGGGGCTGAAGGCGGTCGCCGCCTACGCCTGGGGGATCGGCCCGAACAAGGACATGGTCGATAAGGGCGAGGGGACACCGACCACGCTCGTCGCCGATGCGCATAAGGTGGGGTTGCGCGTCCATGTCTGGACCTTCCGCGCAGAAAATTTCTTCCTGCCCGCCAGCCTGAAAACCGGCGCTGATCCGATCGCGCATGGCAATGTCGAAGAGGCGATCCGACGCCAGCTTGCGACGGGCATTGATGGATTTTTCACGGATTTTCCGTTAATTGGCGTGACCGCGCGCAATGCCTATCGGGCGTCCGCCGCCAAATAGATCGGATTTGTATGCGTAAATTGCTCATCGTCGCAGCCACACTCCCGCTCCTGACCGGCGGCTGCCTCTCGACCGTCGGCAGCGTCGTCACCGCGCCGGTCAAGGTCGCCGGCAAGGCGGTCGACTGGACGACGACCAGCCAGTCCGAGGCCGATCGCAACTACGGCAAGAAGATGCGCAAGGCCGAAGAACGCGAGGGCCGCGAACGCCGCGACTACGAGAAGGCCTGCAAGAAGGATCCGGCCAATTGCGGGCCGTACGAGGGCTATCGAGCGGGGCAGTCCGGGGACCAGCCCAAAAACTAGTTTCCGCCCAGCACTTCGGCAATCGCGCGTAGCGTCGCGGGGTGCATCTGGACACCCATGTGACTGCTGACGATCTCGATCGACCTAGCATGGTCGTCGTGACAGATCGCGCCGTTGACCAGCCCGTCGCTCGCACTCCAGATCGCTGCGGCGGGGACCGGTAGCGGGGCGGCAATCTCTTCGCGCCGCGCCATCACCTCTGGGCTGTCTATCTTCTCGCCCGACAGCCATTCGAACGCACGCCACACGTTGGTCGCGCGCGGATCGCCCGCAAAGGGTGAGCTGACGGTGATGACTTCGCGGACCAAAGCCGGCTCGCGATGCGCCGCGAACCGCGCGATGATCCCGCCCAGGCTGACCCCGATCAGCGTCACCGGCTCACCCGCGTCGTCGTGATACTGCCGCAACCGTGCGAGCAGCTTCTCGCCCTCCCCGCCGATCGCCCGCGCGCCCGTATTGCGTCCCAGCTTCCACCCCTCGACCCGATAGCCGAGCGCGGTCAGGTAACGCTTCATGACGATGTTCGACCGGTCCGAATTGACCAGCCCGGGGAGCAGCATGATCGGGCGGCCATCGCCCGGCGGGGCCTTCATCAATTCGGGCCACGCCTTGGGAATGCTCACGATCGTGCCGAGCATCCGCGGCAACTCGGCGGCCCATTGCGCCTTGGATGGCGGCCCGAGATTCATGTCCGGAGCGTCGCGATTGGAGTGTTCATGCCGCTATTCTCACGCCGGCGCGCGCAAATGAAAAGGGCGCAGCTCCTTCGAACCGCGCCCTTGTTCGTGCCCTACTGCCGTAATCAGGCGTAGCGGAGCGTCGCCTTGCGGCGGCTGCGCAGCGCGCCGCCGACCGCGCCGAAGCCGACCAGCATCATCGCCCAGGTCGTCGGCTCGGGAACCCCGCCCGTCGTCGCATTGACCGCCGTGACGCGGAAATTGTCGAGGCCCCAGCTCTCGTCGTCCCCGCCCTGCCAGCCGTTGCCGGCCGCGCGGAAGCCGATCGTCAGGGTCGATCCGGTATGCGCGAAGGTCGCCCATGATGAGCCGGTAAAATCGACCAGCGTGTCGTTGTAGAACATGTGGCTGTCGGCCTGCACATTCTGACCGATAATGGTGCCGCCCTGTGCGTCAGTGATCGAGCCGCTGGCATTGGCCGCCGTAAAGGTGGCGACGACGCTGCCGTTGACCAGAACCTCAAGAAGGTCGGGCGCCGGGCTGCCGTTCGTCGAATCCCAGCTATCGAGCATGCCGACGACGCCGGCGAGCGAGATCGACGTGTGCGCGCCCAGCCCGGAGAAGGCGAACTCGGTGGTCGTGATCGGATTGACCGAGGCGTTGATCAGGAAGTTGTTCTTCCAGCCGTTGGCGTTCCAGGCGCCGCCGGTGGCGGTGCCGGTGCCGCCGCCGTTGGTGATGATGACGCCAACGCCGGGCCCCGTCGTCGTGCCGCCGTCGAAATCGTTGGTGTAGACCACCTGCGCGCCCGCCGGTGCTGCCGCGAGCAGTGCAGCGAAGGTTGCCGCCGCCAGAATATGCTTCATGAGGAATCCCCTGTTGAACAAAGCCGGTGCGACCCAGACTTTATCAGGCGCTCCGCTCCTCGGCCGATTCGCCAACGAAAGAAGTTACTCTTAACGAGGCGTTAGGTAAATGGCGCCGCGTCCGGAAATCCCGAAACGGGACGATTCGGGAGGCGGTTGCGTCAGAACCATCCCATCACAGTCGCCGGGAATGGCGTCCACGCTCCGACACGAACGCCGGCCTGTCTCAGCGCGCGGCCGGTCCATTCGTTGCAGGTAGTTACAGCGCTATACGTGCCGCGCGCATCGTAGAACGCGTCGTCGGGGCCGTAGCCGCCCGCGACCTTGCCGCCCGTCCCCATCGTGCCGCGAACGAAGGCGGCGAGGCGGCGATACTGGTCCGGCGTCAGCATGATCGCGCGCACGGCGTTGCCGGTGGGCGGCGCGGGAACATGCTCGACGTGGAGCACGGTGCGGCTGCTGCCGATCGCTGCGCGCAGCATCAGGATGGGGTTGATGTCGGCCCAGGTCGGCGTCTCGACATAGAAAGCGCGGTCGCCCCAGCCGACCGCGACATGGTCGAACCCGGCATAGCGCGGGTCCGCCAGGTCGCGCGCCGGGAACGTCCCGCGCCAATAGACCCCCGCGGCGGAGACCGGCATGACGATGCCGGTATGGATGCCGTTATCTTCGACGAAGATGCGCACGCCATCCGCCGTCTGGACCCATGAGGCGTTGGCCGGAATGCTGCCGCCGATCATCCCCGCGGTCGCATAGACGCCCGGCACGAGCACTAATGCCAGCGCGATCCGGCGCGCCACCCGTCCGATTCTTCGGGAGATTTCTTTCACCACCGGACCCGTGATAGATGGTTTCAATGGCAACCGATACGCACGTCCTCGATTCCCCACCGCCCGGCGCGTCGGCCGACTGGACGATTCCGCAGGACTGGTCGCACTACACCCCCGAAGAGCACGCCACGTGGGACACTTTGTTCGCGCGCCAGGCGAAGCTGCTCCCCGGGCGTGCGTCGGAGGCGTATCTGCGCGGACTCGACGTGCTCAAGCTGTCCAAGCCCGGCATTCCCGATTTCGCGGAGCTGTCCGATCGCCTGATGAAGCTGACCGGGTGGCAGGTCATTGCCGTCCCCGGGCTCGTCCCCGACGACGTATTCTTCGACCATATGGCCAATCGCCGCTTCGTCGCGGGCAATTTCATCCGCCGCCCCGACCAGCTCGATTATTTGCAAGAACCCGACGTCTTCCACGACGTGTTCGGCCACGTCCCGATGCTCGCCGATCCCGTCTTCGCCGATTATCTCGAGGCATACGGCAAGGGCGGCCAGCGCGCGATGCAGATGGACGCGCTCAAATATCTCGGGCGGCTTTATTGGTACACGGTCGAATTCGGCCTAATCGCCGAGCCCGAGGGATTGCGGATCTATGGGTCGGGGATCGTGTCGAGCTATTCGGAAAGCCAGTTCGCGCTGGAGGATCCCAGCCCCAACCGGATCGGCTTCGACCTCGCCCGCGTGATGCGCACCGAATACCGGATCGATGATTTCCAGCAGAATTACTTCGTTATTCCCAGCTTCGACGAATTGCTCCGCGCGACCGTCGAAACCGACTTCGCGCCGCTCTACGAGACGTTGAAGGCGCAGCCCGACATTCCGGTGGCGGAGATTGTGGCTGGCGATAAGGTCATCACCAACGGCACGCAGGAATACGCGCGCTCGAAAGCCTAGATATCTAGCGCCCAGCCATCACGGCCCTTGGGGTCGATCGGCTTGGTCGGGATGTAGCGTTGAGCGCCAGCCTCCAGTTTCAGGATCGTCCAGTCGCCGCGCGCCTCTGTGGCCGACAGTGTGCAGACCACCTGCATGCGCTGCGTTTCGAGCAGGCCGGCGAGCAGGATCACAGCGTGCGGCGCGGCGATCGCGGCGAGTTCGGGGGCCATCGACACTAGCGGCCCGGCGAGCACGTTGGCTATGACGAGGTCGTAGGGCGCGCCCGCGGCGATCGCTGGGTCGAGCGCGCCGTCGGCGACGATCAGATCGATTCCGGCGATCTGGTTCGCCGCCATGTTCTCGCGCGTCACTTCGATCGCGGCCGGATCGATGTCGGTCGCGACGATCCGCGCGTCGGGCCAGAGATGCGCGACGGCGAACGCGAGCAGCCCGGTGCCGGTGCCAATGTCGATCACATTGTCGAAGCCCCAGTTCGCCATCCCGTCGAGCATCTTCAGGCACCCCGATGTGGTCGCGTGGTGTCCCGTCCCGAACGCGCGGCCGGCGTCGATCAGGAACGCGCGGCCGCCCGCCGGTGCCGTGACGGGATGCGCGCTGGTGTGGACGACGAAGCGCCCCTCGGCGATCGGTTCGAGCCCTTCTTGGCTCATCGCCACCCAATCCTCGGGCGTCAGCGCCTCGATGATCGGCTCGGCCCCGCTCGCGCTCGGCACCAGCGCGCGCAACGCAGCGATCATCGCGGCATCGGGCTCGGCTTCGGTATAGGCATCCAGCCGCCAGCGCTCGATATCGTCCTCGACTTCTTCGGTCGTCATCAGCACTGCCTCGATATCGATCTCGCCCGCATCGATCGCCTCGGCTTCGGCGCGGGTGCAGGGGAAGCTGGTCTTCCAGCTATCCGGCTCAGCGGACATAGCTCGCCCCGTTCACGTCGATCACCGCCCCGGTCATCGACGGCGGGGCGGTCAGCGCGAGATAGGTGACGGCGTTGGCCACTTCGTCGGGATCGGCGACGCGGCCGAGCGGGATGTCGGCGAGCAGTTTGTCGCCACCACGGCTCGCGAGATAATCCTCCGCCATGCCGGTCATCGTAAAGCCGGGGCATACCGCGAAGGCGAGGATGCCTTCGCCCGCATAGCCGCGCGCGATGCTCTTGGTCATCGCCACCATCCCGGCCTTGGACGCGGCATAGTGCCAGTGCGCGGGGGAATCTCCGCGATAGGCGGCGCGGCTGGCGACGTTGACGATGCGGCCGTCGACGCCGCGCTCCCGCCAATGCCGGATCGCGAGCCGGCACAGTTCGGCGCTCGCGGTCAGGTTGATGCGCATCGTGCGCTCCCAGCCGACGACCCATTCGACATCGTCCAGGTCGATCGGGTTGGCCTCGAACACCCCGGCATTGTTGATCAGCACGTCGATGCTGCCGAGTTTGGCTAGTGCCGCGTCCCACAGCGAGTGCGGCCCGGCGGGGTCGGCGAAGTCGGCGGGAATGCCGCTCGCGGTGCCGTGGCCGGCGAAGGTGATGTCGGGGGTTGCGGCGAGCGTCGCAGCGATCGCCGCGCCTATACCGCGGCTGCTGCCGGTCAGGAGGATGTTGGTCATTGCAGGGGCTTACCT
>Ga0307517_10012538_pt1 | contig 11620 bp, 17 predicted proteins | sample 23_EM_MG_FD_194515 | JGI IMG/M metagenome (GOLD analysis project Ga0307517, IMG submission 194515) | Populus trichocarpa ectomycorrhiza microbial communities from riparian zone in the Pacific Northwest, United States - 23_EM | ecosystem: Host-associated > Plants > Roots > Unclassified | place... | reverse complement strand
TAGACAAGTATATAGTAGAGATATAGACATAGAGGAATAGAAACATCTAGAAACAAACAAATTATGCACGATAGTAGTAGTAGTAGGAGGCACACCGGCAGGAATGACTAGGGTGATATCGGCGGCATGTTGTTATGAGCACGCCCGGAAGCAGAAGGAAAAGGGGGTACCTTGGGGAGACGTCCGGATGCTGCGGAGATGCGAGGCAGGAAAAGAGACGTCAGGACGTGAGATAAGGGGGGGGAGAGGAGCAGGAGATGTGGGGTGGCGGCGGGATGTGGGTAAGGTCCGACGTCACGTCAGGAGGCAATCGGCGTTGGGAATGGCGTCCGGACGCTGGGGACGCAGAGGACGGAAAAACGACTTCGGATGCGTCAGGACGCGGCGCCCACTCCTCAGACGCAGGATTAATTTTTGCTGATGTAATAACACCTGCGAAATGCTCAGTGTGTCGAGGAGCACACTCCCTGCAAGACCTCACCTGTCCAGAAACGTTGCGAGTTAAAGAAGCTGTGAAAGAAAAGTATGATGTGCAAATGGCCTCCCTACACAAACGCAACAGCTCTGCGCAAAACCCTCATAACCAGGCGATTGGGCCAGTATCAGAGGAACTAGATCTTAAAACATATTACCGAGAAGATGGAGAATTAGGATCGCTCAACACAATTGCAGAGGGAGCAATAGTGTATTTATTTCATTATTTCATTTTATAAAGGGTTTTGATATTTGCGTTGTATGTGTTCAAGATCCACCATTGTATAACGGACAACCCTTAAGGGCATCAGCAAAAAAAAAAGCATACACCCGGACGCACCCCGTGCTCCCTGTGCCTCCGGCGGTCCAGGCGCATAGAACGTAAACTCGCGTTCTGGGTGTGCGGTCTTTTATTGGGTGCTTGTGGACAGGGGTCCATGCCGCCCAGACGCACCAGACCCAACCAAGGACTCAGAAGGTACCCGACGCAGAGAGGTTCTCCGGACGCAACCCGACAGGATAGAACATTAGTGGAAGTACTCAGGTGTAACTAGCTATCATCAGATACCTCCTAAGTCAACAACTCTACCTTCGAGGACTTTGAATAAGTTAGTGAAAACTGTGGAGAATATCCAAATTGTCCAGAAAGATCCATGCAGTATTACTCATGTTTACTTATTTGAGTCATTTAGATAGTAAAATAGGGATATATTTATTAAAGCTAGTCTAGAAAACAGTAGAACTCGGTAGCTAACAATTTGAAAGTACTTGCCGGGGGAACTCAAGTACAAAGGTTGCGATAGCATTTGAACCTGCGGTCGGACAGCGTCGGGACAGGGTGCGTTGGAATCCGCCGGCCGAGGGGAATCGAATGGTATAGGTTTCGAAGCGTCCGCATGGCTATAGAGGTCAGCAGGAAGAAAAAGGCAGATACCTCACCGGGCACTGGCCGATGTCCGCTAGAGTCTGCCAGGGCCTTATTGCTATCCCCTAGAGTCTGCCCGGGCGCCAGTGCAATCCGGGAGAGTCCGGAAGGGCCTCATTGCAATCCGCTACAGTCAGGAAAGGCCTCATTGGAATCCGCTCGCTTAAGAGTAATAAATAGTGTCAACCTGGATGGATGAGCATGCCCCTCTCCGAAGGTTGATAATATTCAATAGGTCAACTCATTCGATCATGAAGCCTAATACAAGGTGGGAAGAACTTAGAAACCTTTTGCGACAGTTGTTAGCAGTGATCAAATAAGGGGTATGTTTTGGGTCGTTACCGGGACAATAGATGGTTAGTCATCCCATGTTTAGATCCTTTTTCGCCTGAACAGCCTTTACCCGGTGATAAAGTAGTCTGTTGTAAGTAGAGGCCATCAGGGGCAGGGAGAGTTCCACAATGCAGACCCCTATGGGTCACTTACCCTGGGTTTCTTCGGGAGATTAGGGAGTGAAATGGACCATCCAGGTGCACTGGGCGGACAGGATGCGGGTTGTATTGCACCCAACGGACTAGGATGCAACCATTGTGCTGGGGCCATCTGAGGGCGGGCTGGGCGGACTGGATGCTCCAGACGGATTTCCTGCGTCTGGACGCAATGCCTATCCGTCTGGAGCAAACCCCTTTTTTGCTGATGGGCTGCGGGCTATAAATGTATTTGATTCATAACTTCTAAAGTACAGGCATGTACTTATGTTACTTTCAGAGTTTTACTTGATATTTCATTTGTTGTGGTTCCTAAGGACCAGGATATTCAGTACAAGAGGGTTTTTGCGAAGAAAGCTTTCTTGCTGCGCAATAACAGGTTCTTCGGAATAATCAATACCTACGTCCGGCAGGCTGAGGGTGGCCATACAGTTACTGCTAAAGACCTGTTCATTGAAAGGAATGAGTAAACACTGGTGGTCAGAGACTTAAATATCCATACTGCTTACACTAATCCAGTGAGGAGCCGCGAACCAGGAGATAGGAGATAGGAGACCACTATATCAGACTAGTGGCACTATAAGGATAGAATATAATCAACACACCTGGAATGTACACACGATTTTCAGACAAACTGATACTACATCCACCCTCGGTCATTGACTACATCCTCGCGAACCACTCACTGTGTGCACAGGTGTCAAGGTGGGAGGATATATACTAAAAATCAGGATCGGACCACATTATCAGTGTGACCGAACTGGACTCAGAAGGCCTGGGGCTCAGGCCAGTACCAGACTGGGAAAAGATTGAATAGTAAGAGGAGAAAGGAGAACCCCATCGCGTGATCAAGTTGGCCCTAGGAAGATACTTGGAAGAAGGGGATGAGTATAAAGAAATCTACGAAGCGGAGGATGGAGAAAAGGTCTTTGGTGATCACCTGCGAAGGTTAATCCAGATGGTCAAAAACTGGGCTCAGCAAAAGACATCAATAAGGTAGTGGGAGGCATGGCAGACGCCTGACATCACAGAATTGAGGAGGATATACACTTCTGCTGCCTGGCCGGTCAGGAGTGACAGGAGCGGGGTGGAAGAGAGCAACGAAGCAAGCAAGTCATACAAAAACGCAATAGATTCGGCGAAAAGAAAATACTGGAACGATTTCTTGGCTAACGCCAATAAGAACGATGTGTGGACGGCTCACCAATTTAGGAAAGAGAGACAACCCGTGATGATACCTGGCGGACACCACGATACCTCAGACCAGACCTCACAAAAAATAATGAAATACTTTTTCCCATCGAGCAACGACCTGAAACCCCCAAAAGTCTTTAAAAGGACAGAGCTGGAAGAGGATAGTTGCATCAGCAAAAAAATCATCTTGTGCCGCATCTGTCCCCGCTCACCCTGTGGGCCGAACCTTCCAGGCGCTTATAACGTAAACTTGAGTTCAGGGTGTGTCCGCGTGGGTTTAGTCCGTCTGGAAGTCAAAGGGCCGCCTCAAATGCGTCCGGACACCACCGGCAGCGTCTGAATGCATTGGACGCAGCCCTTTTGCGTCCAGACGCCATAGACCCCCCCCCCCCTAGAAACCCTCCCTCCTGTGCCCAGCCTCTTCCTCCCTTCGCGCCTAAAGTCCACGTTCCCATGATGCCGTTGTGCGGACGCCTTTCAACCACAACCTGTCACATCCTGCCCCCCCCCCGAGAGACCCCTGCCCCCGAGCATTCCTCATATGATACACTCTCTCCTTTAACTTCGTCACTAGCCGCCCTCGGAATCGGTTTCTCACTTGGCACCTGTCAAACATCACGTTGGTTTCTTCCTCACCGCCTGATTCCCTCCGTCTTCTCGCATACCCGGCGGACGTTTTCCAGTGTTCATTTTTTCACCCTATTTCCTCCCGACGCCCTCAGCCCTTGTTCGTCCACGCTCTGACCCCACCCTGTATTCTCCGATATCCACTGGACATCCCCCACCCCCTTGGCCTTTCGCTAGGCTCTTTCCTCAGCTCTCCACATCCGATCTTGTTCGCCCCATTCCTCCCTCCGTCCGCCCCCAGACTCTTGCTATCCGCTCGTGGGCTCCCACCGTCTTCCCTGGCTTCTGACAGTCCTCCAGACACATTCCCGTGCCTCTTCACCCACAACTGCCTGCTAGACTACTTAACCAGGTCTGCCCAGTTTATAACCATCCCCCGACACATTCCCATACCTAGCGAACCTACAATTGCCCGCTAGATGACTTACGCATGCTTGCCTGGCTTATTACTATCCACCCATTTCGTTCTCATTCCTTTCCTGCACACCGGCCTGGCTTATTACTATCCACCCATTTCGTTCTCATTCCTTTCCTGCACACCGGCCTGGCACTTACACTACTATTGTTTGATCATTCTTGACCCTTTTAGCACGGGTAATCCAACTTGATTTTATTACATATATATACACGATCAGCGAGTGGTGATAAAACCATTCTCCCTATCTTCTCGATTGGCCCCTTCAACCTGCGATTCCGTGTCCCTAGATTCTGGGAACTGCGCTGCACCAACGAGTCCTTCCGGATTCGCCGCATTTTCACGCTGCGGCTCGCACTGACTATGTCTTCCTGAATCCCCGTGGCCGCCAGCCATCTCTAATTCATCGAGCTCCATATCACTGCCAAACTCCCGCCTCAATCTGTCTTCTTCATTGTCATATCCAACAGTCCTCTCGACCTGCTTTCCCCGCTGCTTCGCGATTTTAGCCTCCAATGTCATCCTTATCTGCCGTATTATTCGCGTCTGCCAACCTCTGCCTGTTTTGCCCCACGATCGTGTCTGACGTTCAAGCAGAGCGATCTATCCATTAGCTCACCTTTCACACAATTCGAGTACAGGTGGTTTTCAAAAGTATCTGGATGCCGGGGCAGTCGGGGGATCCTGACACTTGTGAAACCTGCCAGTACGCATAGTTTATCTTATCCCCGGACCCGGCCTGTGTGAAAGCCACATTATGGGTCAAGATCCTTGTCGGCCAACATCTCAGTGAATGACATAATATGGCTGCGGTAAGATAGATAAACGGGCCATCGATCTTATCTATGGAACCCTCATCTGTTATGCCTTTCCTTTTCCGGCTGGCGTAATATTGAGCAAATATCGCGCCCACAATCTGCGGTGCTACAAATCTAAGAGATATAGGCTGCCCACCAGATCAGATTGATTTAGTCTCACTGGGATTAGAAACAATCCCGGCAAATGTGAAAAAGATACCTCATAGCTGCCAGGCGGGCAAATGAACCTATCCTCCTCCAGTAGTTATTCCACTCTTCGTTCCCAGGCTCTAGCATCCTCACTATTGAGCTTATAGAGCTTTTTTATAGACATCTTTACTGTATGCAGATACTGCGATCGGCATGCGCTGTGCTTTGCCCGCGTCTGCAAATCAGTAACCAGCGGCCACTCCATTTAGTCTGGGATAGGATGTTAGTTATCGATTAAGGGTAACTTACCTGGTCATTTGAGGCCGGAGTAGCATCAGCAAAGTAGGAAATGCCTAATTGGGTGCGGGCCTCCCTCCAACATGTGTGGACTCCTTCGGTCAGGGTAATTGGGTCCGGAAATGGATTGACAAAGATCGTCGAGTCCCACATCAGATCCCGGGCTCAGGCCAGAATACTATGTTCAAGCCCTGTGGCCATATTTCGCCTGCTGCTGGCCCGCTGTGCTCCTCCGCTATGCAATTCCAGCATTGTAGGATCTAGGTGACTTGGGGTTATCGCCGGCGTCGCAAGTGGATTTAAGACAGTGGGCGAACTGGAGGGAATTGCACATGTATAACCGTTTTGGCTAATGCATACTGGGGCTGGTGTTCTCCGTCCAGGGTAACAAATCCTCCTGCTGGAACTCTGGGTATTCCCAGGGGTGATTGTCAGTATCGAGTGCTGCAAGCTAAGAAACTGATGCCCAATTGGTCTCTGCCCTCCCCAGGCCCATTGATCATCCGTATTGTCCCCATGCTGGCTTAACTCGTTCTCCTCTTTGCTCTCCTCACTCTCCTCACTCTGGCCATCGTTGCCCTCATATTCCCCATTATTAGAGTCCAGACTCTCATTTGCCAACTCCAAGACCTGCTGCCGGTAGTTAAGGACACGCTCTGGTACCTTGAGTCGTGAAGAAGCCGGCCCCAGCACACCATCCCTCCTCCTACCTACCGCGGACCCAGCCGTCACAGACTCAACACTGGGTGATGGTATTATAGTTAATCTATCCCTGGACCCAGATCTCCAGAAACCTCCGCGGAGAACCACTCTTTGCCTTTGCCTTTCCTGCCTTGATCAATGCGTTTGGTGCGTCATAACCTGCCGCTGTTGTTGTGACATAGTATGCAGGTGGATAGTGATAGAATAGAAGTGTTGTGTATGATGTTGGGGAGTAAGTAGTGTCAGTAAGCCTCTATTAGTATGAAGTGAAGGCCACGATATGGTGTGTGAACTTGGAAGATAGAAATGGTCCGTCCGGCTTTCATAGGATCTAAGCACGTTCATACTTCATCAGTCGCTTTTATATTTGCTGGTGTGGGCAGACAGCCTGGAGTCCAAATTGCAACTTCATACCGGATATTGAAATTTGCACCTGAAGCGTCCAGCCTCAACTTGGGAGTGCCGCTATTTCACTGGGGCAAGACAAGTATTTGGTACTTGATATTCTTGAGGGTGATGAAAAAGGGTTTATCAGTATTTACGGACTAATCTAGTTTGACTAGGTCTGCCAAGTGGACGGTAACAAATGTAGGTAAGGCTAGGGCTCTGAGTACGGACGCTAGTCTCAGAAAGTGAAAGCTGCTGCTAAGACTCAACAGATGGGATATAAGGTGAAAAGCTACGATAGGAACAGCGATGAAAGGGGCAACCCCGAATGAATAACGGGCTAGCAAAGAATCAGAATGATCCGCACAAATCCAAAGATCAAATCTCTAAAGCCTGAACAGAAAACATATTGCAGAAAGAAAAGAGCTGGAAAAGAAGAAGAATGATCTGCAAAGATTCCAAGAGCAGGTCGCGGGAGATGACCTGGTAAACGAATAATAACCAGTGTCCATACACTACATTGGGTTTGGCCAACCGGAGTGGGCTTATCCAAACAAGAAATGTGTGGCAAAAAAAAGCATAGCTCGAAAAACTCTAAAGGCTAAACTCCAAATGAAAAACACCCCAAGAAAATGTCTGCAGGAGATAGTTGCAGGTCTAAATTAAGTGTACTGAGCAGGCGAGCCCAGACGTAGTGGGCTAATCTAAACAGAAATAGTCAGGAAACAGCGAGAAAAACACAAACTCTAGAAACAAAAATGAAAACACCAAAAATAAAACACCAAAAAGAAAAGTTGAAAGGTCCATCGCGGCCTAAAACCTGTAAATTGCTTGAAATGGACCTGCGCCCTGTGCTAGGGACACATTAACAACATTGGTTGGGACAGGAGAGCATTGTTGGCAGAGCTAGTGAGCCATGACAGAAAAGGACTTGGGCGGGCTCCCAACTCCAGTTTCTGCCGGGGGTACTACGGTAGACCTTGCCAACAGAATGGATGAAAAACATGGTAGTCGTAACCGGAACTTGCCAGGCGGAGTGTATGCACTTGGGTGGGTTGGGGAGTCAGCGGCCGGGCTTAATTCTCATCCTTCTTCTCCCGCTGCCGGAATATTCGCTAACATATCACTTGTAGCAGGATCGGAGGGGGAATGAATTCTGCCGGGCATAGCAACTTGGGTCGCCCATGTGTTGAGAGGCTGCGCACCCGCTGAGGCGAGCATCAAAAGATGCTCGGAGGGGCTTCCTGCCTCTGCATGCTCTGAGGGGAACGCCCTATGGCCCAGATTGGGAGTCAACGGCGGAGGACTGTTTGGCGGACCAGGCCTGTGAGCAGGTAGCGGACTCAGATTAAGCTCCGCATCGAGTGTGTCCGGTTCAAGCTCAATGCCGGCATCCATTGCCCCCACCTAGCGGGCCGCCTTCAGCTGGGGTTCAGGACATTCATCCGAACTGTATGGCTCAGGAGCCTCTTGCATGACCGCCAGCTTGGGTTTACCACGGTTATTTGCTGGCGTCCGAGGTACTTTCTTTTGGTCAGTCGGCTGTCCTCTTTGTCTACTAGAACACAAAACACGAGTGCCCAAGTTAGCACAAGAGACAGAAGCTTGCTTACAAGCAGATAAGGTAGGGCCAGAATCCAGGGCCGGGATCGCGCCATTTGCCAAATCGAGGCCCCGATCAGCAGCGACATCACACTCTGTCTCTGATTCGGCCCGTCCGCCCCATTGATCCGTTGTGTTCGCGCAGTCGTTTTTGTGGTATTACCGCTGCTGGAGGTCCTCGATGAGGTGGTTTGCATTGTGGCTGAAGCGGACGACTCTCGCTGGTGGCCGTCAGAGTTCGGCTCCTCATCGCTACTGGGCCACTCCTCATTTGAAAGGGTGCCCCAGCTATCACGTGGGTCAAACCGCAGGTCACCAGGAGCAGGGGTGCTATCTTCTGTATTGGTGCTGCGATGGGCACAGAAGAGCAGATCTATTGGTTTGCTTGGCGGATTCAAGGACCACCACATGCGGACATGCTTGGTATTTGTAATTCGGATCATTTCAGCAAACAGCAACGTCTTCTCAAGATCGTCTTGCAGCAAACGTGGACCCTGTCTCGTCGCACCAACGAGCATACAATATCCGAATCCACGTGACCAGATTCTGTCTATGCCTGCAGGCAGGTTCACAAGGGTGGGCTCAGTTAGCTCTATCCAGTAAACATGTGCGTGGATTTGCCACTGGATTGTCCATCCAGGCAGGCAGTGGGCTTCTTGGGTGGACTTTGGATCGCTGATCCACCCAGAGACGAACAGAGCGCGGACCGGCAAGACCTGCAGGAGCAGTATTAGCATATATGGTTCATTAATGCGGACGCTTGGGGCTAACTTAGGATAATTTCTGGTGGGGGCGGGGTCCGCAACCACAATAGCAGCAACAGGCTGCACTTTCAACATGTCTATTAAGATGCGCTGATGCTTTTTTGCTATGTCCTTTAGCCCAAAGTCAAGGCATTTGGTAAAACATTCACCACCGAGGTTGTTAGCCTGCCCGAGTCCCGACCTCCGGGTAACAGGCTAGAGGGTAATAGCATATGCCTTGATGCCCGTCCATTGGGTGGCTGTACTCTGCTGCCACCCCGGGATCCTGTCTTGCTCCATCTTACGTTTCATTGCATTTCGCCAGGCTTTATACTCCTGACCATGGGTTTGTGGGTGGGGAAAGCCGCAAATGTCCCTACACCGGTTAACATCTTCGGCATTTTTAAAGGCCCCCGATTTTGCAAAAGTGAGGCCAACCTTCGAGGCTGCCATTGTAATACTGGTCGGAGCGGGGGGTGGTTGCTGGATAGGAAAGAGGCGTTTTTTAAACAAAAAAGCTCTCTGAGCGGATGAAAGATGACCGCTAGCAGATGCTGGTACGTGTGAGGATGAAGGATTGTGGAAGACCCGGAAATGGAAACAGAGCTGGCCTAGCGGATAGTAAAGGGACTTCTGCTGATGGTAAACGGCTGCGAGAGAAGGTTATTAGGTAGGGAAACGCAGATAGGTAAATCTGAAATGGGCTGAGGATATACTAGTGGTTCTGCAGACGAGTTAGAGGTTGTGCTGAGCTCCATGGGTCCTGTTAGGATGGGCTGGCGGATCGAAGATGTGATTGTGATTTGGAAAGGGTTGTGGAGAGAAGATGGAGGGTGGCGAAAGAGAGAGCTTATATAGTCCGCACCAGGACGGTTTTAGTGGGTTTTGTAGAATTGTACCCTGTACAAACCTGAATATTGATATCTTGAAAAGCCATGTGATCCAGGCACAAAGACATACCCTAGATAGGCTTCAGATGAGGTTTTAACCCGCAAAGGAGGCACACGCAGGCCGCGACCCTTGAGCCAAGAAGCTTCCAAACCTCTTCAGTGTGCCCATAATAGGGTTAGCACCCGCTTAACAAACAATAGGTTTCACAAGTTAAACCGTGAATACCGGTTGGCAGCTTGAATCTCCGGACCTGTTCGTTATCCGATTAAACAAACTTGAAGTTTCCCGATTTACCCCTTGAAAGCAACCTACCTTGCACTTTAAAAGATACTATGTCCGCTGCACTCGTTCTGCCGATCAACTCACGCATCCGCCAGACTACCTGAAAGAGAAACAAACAAACACCAGACAGGATGACCTCAAGACAAGAATGTTTCCTTATTGCAGGCGCCATTATCAACAAGGCGCTGCCTACGAACAATACCTTCACACAATGCAACTTGATATCGTTCTATCCCTCAATACGATTGCGGACGCAGCATGCTCCAAGGCACCACCTACTTTTGGTCCTTATGAACTTGAAAACATGACCGACTCAGACTCCGAATCTGATCCCGGGCTCGAGATCGGCGATATCCATATAGTAAGTGGTGAGATAGATGATAAGCACAACGATTCAGACAGAGAAGACGTCTCCAACCCACGGGTCCGCTCGCGCCCTTCTGGTCAAGAAACCATTCCCGGTGCCGGCAGACCTCTCGGCAAAGTTGCTGGCTATACAGAGCTCAACAAGGCCATGACCAATGACCCTGGAGCCCTTTCACATCCGAAGACGAGTTTAATTTGGCGAGCTGGTTTGACCAGAGCAAGGTACACAAGTCGCAGATCGACGCGTAGGTTGCCCAAGGTTTGGGCGGTACTGATAGCAGATTATTGCGCTCCGCCTATACCTTGCGACAACACCTCGACGTACTGGACCCATTTCGTGAATAGTTCGTGTGGGTGGAAGCCAGTATTGATGATGGTCGACATGCAACAACGGTCTATTATTGAAATATTAGTGACTGTGTCCGCTACCTGATCCGCCAGGTCGCGTATACCTCGGATCTAGTTTACGCACCAATTCAAGCCTATGATAGGAGTGGGGAGCGATTATATTCAGAGATGCATACGGCGGACAGGTGGTGGGATATACAGGTATGAGATAGGTCCTGACAGGTCTTGGGAGAGGTGTTTCCACGGCTCACAGGCCATTGGGTTCCGTGGTGGAAAACCTTGGCCGCCGGGTCAACTGTGGTTCCCATTATCGGATTCTCTGACCAGACACACCTTACGAATTTCTCAGGAGAGAAGAAAACCAGGCCAGTGTACATGACGATCAGCAATATCCCTTCGCGGATGAGAAACAAGGGTGCCAAGATGCCAATCCTGCCACTGGCATTGCTTCAAGTACTGTTAGATGGTAGCTTCGGCGTGAGGTATTCCGACAGCTAGGACCTGAATCGTAATTATATCGGAGAACTCGTTAAGAAGACACGAGTAATGTAGGCTAGATATAATGGTTCGCTTCGGTATAGGTTGTCGAAGTATTGGTAATGATGTAAAAGTGTAGAATAACTTATTATATTGATAAGATCTCTTCTCCGTGCTTGTTCTTCTTAATAGCAGCGAAGATGCTTTGATATTTAGATTCCGCGTCTGAGCAATCGCGGTATACATGCTAACTCTATACTAACTAAGTACCTTGCCCGTAACTCTGCGAGCTTCACCTGAGTGCGAACACTCGTAGACCCTGAAAACCCTCTACCACACCTTTTGCTCCCATGGTCAACTTATCGGTCTGCGCTTTCATTATTCCTGATGGTGTGGAAACCACGTCAGGTGTCAGCTCATCCGTTTATCCGTTGACAACAATGGTTACGAATTAT
>Ga0307517_10012537_pt1 | contig 11621 bp, 1 predicted proteins | sample 23_EM_MG_FD_194515 | JGI IMG/M metagenome (GOLD analysis project Ga0307517, IMG submission 194515) | Populus trichocarpa ectomycorrhiza microbial communities from riparian zone in the Pacific Northwest, United States - 23_EM | ecosystem: Host-associated > Plants > Roots > Unclassified | place... | reverse complement strand
TACGACGGTTTGTGCCAAGCTTTTCAAAGGGCGGTATTTGCATCCAATGCCCAATTGAAAATCAGAATCTACTAAACTAGACCTCTTTGCAAAGCACTTCTCAATCTGTGTTCCTATAAATGAATTTTAGGCCGTATGTAAATGTAAAGGAACAAAGCAATACATCATCAGAATTCAATAAATTTCGCTCCGAAATCACCATGGTAACCTTTCTAATATCAACCAATACATTTTTATTTTTCAAGGAATATATATATATATATATATAGATGAAGAGTCCAGCCATCTATAATTATTGTGCAACCTATCTGCTTGTCAACCATATAAGGGTGATTCACAGTACAGAGTGTCGGTTGTTTTTTAAAGTGATTTTTATTTTAAAACACATTAAAAAAATATTTTTTTTATTTTAAAAAATTATTTTTGATATCAGCATATTAAAATAATTTAAAAAATATCAAAAAAAATATTAATTTAGGATATTTTTATCATTTTGGTGATGTTACTTAAATCTTGAATCCAAAATTAAATGGAGGTGCACTATCTTTATTAGAAAGTGACCCTATGCTCTTTGTTACGATGCATAATAATAGAGATTTGATTGAGATAATAGATCACCATTGCATAGAGATTTGATTGAGATAATGACAACAAGTCTTTAATGATTAAAGGGAGAAAAATTAAAAATCAGGATGAAGGTTTGATTGGATCAAACCATGAATAGGAGACGACTTTTGTGATTACGGTAACAGTAGTTCTTTTTTAAAGTTTGTTTTATTTGAAAATATATTAAAATAATATATTTTGTATGTTTTAAAATTTAATTTTAATATGAACACATCAAAATAATTTAAAAATATATATAAAAAATATTTTTTAAAAAAATATTTAAAAATAAAAACACCATGTGAACGCATATGGTCGAAATATATGGGCATAAACTATCAACTATAATTGCTCCTGTCCTTTTGCTACCCTTTATCATTTCACTTTACAAACCAATTTCTATGCAGAATGCTCAATGTTGTGAGTGGCGGTTCCAATAGGAAAAGGCAGGACCCCCCTAGCTGTAAAAGTTTATTGTTTGCCCCCCGTAATTGATATTATTTCATCAAAGTCCTTCTGAATATTATATATCTCATTAATGGCCCCGTTTAAATTTTTTGTTGTGTTTCTCTGCCTCAACCCACAGGCCGCCTTTTGCCGCCAAAAGGTTTCGTGTAGAAAATCCAAGCAAGTATCATCACTGGCCCGTATAAATGCTCCGAATCAGCTGATCTTGAAATGTAATGTCCAAATATTTAAAAGATAATAAAAGTTTCGGAGTGCCATTGCCATGGCGGCCCCTCCCAACTCCCAAGGCCATGGGAAAGAAACTGTCACCAATAAGGTGACAGGTAGCTAATATTCTCACTCCTTTTCCTTCTTCAAGGCTAAGAAAGCTTGATGCTTGATCCATTTGAGTTGCTTGGATGCTCAATCCATCAATCAATTGAATAAAAATCTAACTTCTCCGCGTGAACGCGAAACTGTTTCCAGCACTCCCATTCTGTGGCCATTTTTCTTCCATTGCTTTTCACGATGGATAATGCAGCCAAATGGGAAAGAAAGAAAGAAAAGATGGACAGGAGAAAGCAATTTCCTAGTGGTCCTGGATCATCCGTGCATGATCTCGACATACCACTAAACAACCATCTATTCCAAACTAACTCTATACTATGAGCAAGATAGTGTAAGTTGCAACAAGCATCTTCCTGCATCATGATCTTGACAATGCCATCGCCCTCCATTTGAGATCCATGAATCTTGTACCTTTATTGCTCAGGATAGTATTTGTCGGTAGTAGCTAAAGGAGGATTTTAAAGGGCTGAAGGAGTCGCCATGTAGTTATTTTGTTTACGGTTGTTTGGAAATTGGGGTACTGATCTTGTTATAGATAAAAGATTGATTGTTATTAAAAAAGATATTAGCATCTCTAACGCATCCTATTTGAGATAATCTGCTTTGTGGTTTGATGTGATTTAGAGATTTTGATAGTTTTTTGGTCGGTGGTTTATTTATAATTTGAGATTTACTCGAATGAATAAATCTGGTGTTTAAGAATTTATTTGGGTATAAGAATTTATTATGGACTCGTGTACCCAAATAAATTCTTAGGAAAAGGCTCTTCGTAATTTGTGTATTACAGTGAAAAATACTCTCAATTAAAATTAATGAATATTTAGAATAACTCTGAGAATTTTCGGGTTAATTTCGATATTTCAAATATCAGCCTCACTTGTAGGTCCAACGTTCTATACCAGGATTTTTAACCATTAATTCTCGTGAATTAAAATAAGATGTTTTTTTTTTGAAATATTAGCCAAATTCTCATGGATTTAATAAATTGATTTTTAAATCCTAAAATACATGCCAAAACACACACATATATTTTTGTTTTTGTTTGAAAATACTAAACAACATGATTTTTTTATATATATTTTTGAGAGATTTAGCCATATGCAAACATACAAAAACATCTTTGTTGGGTTGACTTGACCGAGTCAACCTAGAAACAAATTGAAGGAAAGAAATTAGGGACAAAACATATCAAAATAGGTGAAAAAAATAAAAACTAAAAATTTCCAGATAGAAATGGATCAAAACATAAAAAACAAAATAAAACAAATGAATGTTCTTCATCTTCCCTCAAAACATGGTTCTTAATCCAGAGTGGATTTCGAACAAAAAAGGGCATGCTTCTGTTTATAAACCTCCATAAATTAAGAATCAAGGGTTCAAAACTCTTGATGATTGGCAAAATCACATGATTTTACCCAAAAAAAAGGTTTCGATTTGAAATCGAAACCCTAGAATTAAACCGGTTAAAACCTGTTATTGATGCTAGAAACTCCCAAATTACTTATAAAATATGATGGACGAACCTATCTACAACAAAAATTAAACCAAAAGAGGTTTGAGATTAGCATTTAAGACAAGATTCAACAGATGAATCTGCCTTAAAATGCAAAAAATTTACCTAGAAACCTAGTAAACAAGAATGCACCCAGAAAGGCCATTTTTGGGCTCTAAAGTGAGCCCTTCCTATCCCTGCAAACCAAACTATTAATAAGGAACATGGTTATGGCTAAAGAAACTGAAAAATTTATTGATTCCAAACCTAAATAACTATCAACTCAAAACAACAAATAGATTTTGACAAAAAGAAGCTTCAAAATCTGACCATTTTCACTTCAAATGGCCATGTTAGTTGCTTAGAAGCAGGGGCTATCCTTTCATTAACAGAAAGTGCCCTTGCCTCTTTATTGCCACCCTGAGCAAACTTAAAATCTATGTTTAATGTAAGGAAACGACAGAAAAGCAATAAAATACATGTAATGGCAATAAAAAAATTCATATTGAAAACAAAAAAAAGATCTAGCATGCATTATGAACTCCACTTTCAAGGTAAGAAAGTGTATACCTTCTTGGTTTTGAAAATCTAAATTTGGATTGGTACTTGGTACTGCCTCCATTTCTTCTTGCTTTCAAACCTCCCTAGACTAGAGTTGAAGCCTTGGAAACTTTCTAGGAGAACCCTTACCCTTTAGCTTAAATTTCTTTTCTCTTCTTTTTTCCCCCTTTGCTTTTCTCTGTTTTCTCCCTAGTTTTCTTTTTTGTTTTTCCTCTCATGTGGTGTTCTTCAACCTCTTATTTTATAAGCAGGTTTAGGTCTTCTATATGGGTTGTCTAGGGTTCCAAACAACTAAAGCCTAGCTGGTTTTGCCATATGGGTGCTGGTTTTATGTGTAGGTGGTTTTAGAGGGTCATTGGGGATCAAGGTGAGCGTTGCATGCCCTTGGATTCTAAGAGAAATGTTTAAACCTTTAATATGATCTTTCTAGAGGTTTTTAAATGGAAACCAACGAGAAAGCTGGGCACACTTCTGCAACTGAATATTCCTGTCAAAGTTAACTAGGTTGGCCACTTTCAAGACTTCGTCGGAGCATCTTCGATATCAACATCACATGAGACTACCTGGACTTGGTAAATAGAGTGTATGCCTTTCGATCGGACCCACTCTTGCTTGATTTGGAGGTCTGTATCTCTATATTCGATCGTTTGAAAGTGTTCATTCAAACAACACAATGTCTGAAACTGTGGTTTTGGCTGACTAGGGACAAGATGTTGTGGAGATCCATGAAGAAAATGGGATGTAAATGTTTGATATTACAGACATGGAGTGTAGAGAGGGAGTGTTTTTTGGTCGAATGATGGTGGTTTTAGTCTTTGGGGTGGTAAAAAATATTGTATTCAGTCGTTTGAAAGTGCCTCCTTATTCAGCCAAAAATTAAAGAAAAAGAAGTACAGTACTTTGAACGGTGTTGTTTTGACTAATTCCTATAGATGAGGGTTTTCTTTTGATTTGGAATATGTTAAAGTTCAATTCATTCCCTAATCTTCTGATTTCACTATATTTTATCCTTAATTTCTCTTTTTTTCTTCCAATTTCATGCAACTGTATCCTTGTCAAACTTCGTTTGTCACCCTCAATTTTGAGCGTATTTGACAAGTTGGTCATTGATTTCTGATTTGTTCAATTACCCCTTAAATGACCACTAAACTTTTAAATTTTTTTTTAGTTAACCCCTGATTCCTCACTGATTTCAATCCCTGAAGTTGCGCGTGTTTTGTAAATTGATCAATGACTCATATAAAGTTCAATTAAGCCTTTATTTGCTCATCAGACTTTGATTTTTATGCAATTAAGCTTTTTATTTGACTAAATCAAACTTTTCAAGCTTCAAATTGAGTCCCTATCATCAATTATTTTGAAATTAACTTCCAAAGTTGATTTTCCTTTTGATTAAACCCTCAATTAAATAATTAAACCCCTTTTAAAAATCTAATTGAGTCTTTAAACACCAAAATAAATATTTTTACTAAAGGTTTTTGCCAATTAAACCTTGAATTGTTATTTTGGCCTATCAAACTTGCTTGGCATTTTGGTCTTTCATAATTGGGTTCGAGCATTTCTTTTCAAGTTTACTTCTGGTGTATTTCCTCGTATTTATCTTATTATCATATATATATATATATATATAGACTTGGTTGATTATGCATCATGTTTGAATGAAGAATATGATGATGTTTCAAAATTCAAAGTGTTTAGGAATAAGTTTTTTAGTGGTTGAATTGTAGGTTAATCAGGTTCTAGTAAGAAAGTTTATTTTCCATTGTTTATGAAACTTGTAGCTTGTTGTAGAAAGCTTATAACTTGTGAAAGTCTTTTTTGATGGATTTTGAAGACCCTCAGATGATAAAATTAGTGACATTTAAGCAAATAATTACAATAAATGAGAGAATGAGTATTTATTGTTAAGAACAAAAGTATTTGTTCTTAGTTTTAATATGCTATCAAATTAAAAATATTTTTTTTTGTTGAGAATAGAGTTTGTGAACCATTTACTTATGTGATTATGAGAATATTTATAGCCTACAAGTCTTTTTTTTTTTTATGGAGAAAAGGAGCTGAAGTGTAATTTTTCTTTAATAACATTAATAAATGATAAATATCTCTTACACATGTATTAATAAGCGATAAATATCTTTTACACAAATATTAATATGGGATGAAATATCATTGACATTAATATTAATAGGCAATGCGAGACAAATATCCTTAACAATAAGATTTTATGTTGAAAGTCATAAGAAAAGGAAAATAAAGCTTTATGACCCAACATGGGGGCCGATAATGATATTTAGGTCTTAAGCCTTTTGTGTTTGGCATACTTCCAAGCCCACTGTCAATAGGTATGGCAATGAGCCAAGCCCATGCCCATTTCAGCTTAGCATGTAACTAAGCTCAAGAGCATCAAGTCTGGTAACACGTAAGATTTATGCCCAATTAGGCTTAGCATGTAGCCAAACCAAAGGTCAATGAGTCGAGAAGGTTGCCAAACTCATGTTTAATTGGGTACGATATGCATCCAAACCCAAAGATGTTAGGTTTAGAAACTTGCCACACCCATATTCGCTTAGGCTCGACACGTAGCCGAGCCTAAGGGAGTTGGGTTTAGTAGTTTTCCAAACCCATGCTTAATTAGGCTTGGCACGTAGTTATACCTAAGGACACTGAGTCGGACAGCTCGTTGACCCCATGTCTAATTGGGCTCGGCAGACAATTAGGCCCAAAGATGTTGGGTCTAATAACTCACCAACCTCATATCAACTTGGGCTTGACATAGTGCCAAGACCATGAGAGTTAGGTTTAGCAGCTTTCAAGACTTGTGCTTAATTGTGCTCGGCATGCAGATAGGCATGGGGAGCTGGATCATGTAGCTTACTGACCCATGCCTAATTAGCTTCAACATGCAACCAGACCTAGGGATGTTGGGTCTGGCATCTCGCTAGACCTATGCCCACTTAGGGTTGGCTCGCAGCCACATCTAAGGGCATTGGGCCTGGAAATGAGCTACACATATGTCATCTGGGCTTGACATTTTATTAAGCCTATAAAAATTAGGTATAAATCAAAACCAAACCGAAACAGAAACCGGTTCAAACCGGCCGGGTTCGGTTTGGTTTTTTAGGACAAAAACCGGTTCAAACCAGTTTGGCTCGGTTTTTTTGGCGGTTTGGCTTAGCTTTTTTTCTAGTTTGGGTTCGGTTTTTTCGATTTTAGACTTATAAAACCGAACCTAACCGGTTGGTTTTTTCAAAATTTTAATCGGTTTAACCAGTTTTTTTCACGGTTCGGTTTTTTCGGTTATTTTTTTTTTCTGTTTTTCTCGGTTTTTTGGTTTTTTTGCTCACCCCTAACAACAACCATTACTATTGTACTTTAGCATGTGTTAATAAGTTGTTGAGCATATAATTTCCTTCACTTTTGAAAAAATGAGATCAAGATTTTTTGACGAATTCTATTTATCATAGATATGGAATAGAAAAAAAATGAGAGACTAGTGGTGATGGTAGATTAATAATTATAACAAGTCATACAAAGAATATTTATTTTTTTCCTTATGATAAGTGCAATTGTAATGGTGTAAATAAATCATATAATTACTAATCCAAATGTTTTATGCACTTCATATAAAATACACATCTTAAACTAAATGTTAGGTTAAGGAAGTCCATTCATTTCCTTGACCTTTTTAAGTTTGAGTTTTAAACCGGTATCTATGAGAATTATTTTTTTGTATATATCGAATTGATATGAAAATACATTTTTAAATAGGGGTGATCATTTTCGGTTCGGTTCGGTTTTTATAAAAAAAGTAACTAAACTGGTTTTTTTAAAAAACCAAAACAGAACCGGAACTGGTTCAAACCGACCGGTTTCGGTTCGGTTATTTTAGAAAAAAAGCCGATTCAAACCGGTCTGACTTGGTTTTTTTCAGTTTGGGTTCGGTATGGTTTTTTCAGTTTCAAGCTTATAAAACCGAAACCGAACCGATCGGTTTTTTCAAAATTCTAATCGGTTTTTTTCACGGTTCGGTTTTTTCGATTATTTTTTTTCCAGTTTTCTCAGTTTTTTAGTTTTTTTGCTCACCCCTATTTTTAAAGTTAGTTGTAAAAGAAAACTGACCTTTATCGACAAACAAAATGATTCTGAGATATTTTTTTTACTATCAAATAAAAAAAAAAACATGAGATAAGTTTCACAAGCATTCAATTAAAAAATAGTCTAAAATTATATATGTGTTTGGTATTGGGTTAGTTTTTTTGGTTATGGTTTTAAGAAGATAGGTTTAAGAAAAACAATTTTAGTTGTTGTTTTAAAATAGAAGGTTTAAAAAATATGTTTAGTTAAAGTTGTTGTAAGATGAATGTCACTTGTAAAATAAATAAAAAGCATGTCTTCATGAATAAAAATCAGGTATTTTAGCTTATACAAAACCAAAATTTGAAACGCAATTAAGTTTGCTTCCTATTGGATTATGGTGTTTAACATTGTGTTCTCACTGTATTTTTGATTTTTTTTGTATTTTTAGATCGTTTTAATGTGTTGATGTCAAATATAAATTTTAAAAAATAAAATAAAAAAAATTATTTTGATGCATTTCCAAGCGAAAAAGAATTTTAAAAAGCAACATCTACCACACTCCCAAACAGACATAACCTAGCTGCGTTCGTGGCCCATAAACAAGCTTTTTTTTTTTTTAGAAACATGTAATGAGCTTTTTACTTCCACTCCTTTTTCATTTTTCTATCACAAACATTAAAGTCAAGGGGAAAACAAAAATCTACACCCAAAATATCATGCACGTTCTCATTGATTCCCTCTTTTATCAATTTTCTCAATCAAAATCTTTCATGTGTTCAGATTTTGATCAACCAATCTCTCGTTGTGTTCTATATATATAAAAGATAGGAGGGCCTTTAGGGTCGGCCATGTGAAGAATTAGGAGAAAATAACTGGAAAATCTTTAACGAACCCTATTAAGAAGGGTTGATTATTTTGTGGTATTAGAGGTGATAATTGTCAGGAAAAGAATGAAACGCGAAAAGGAATGAATTTATCCAATTAAAATTATTAAATATTTATGAGATAAAAAGGGAGAGGCCAAACAAGGCCCGCAATTGTATTCACGAAATTATTGATAACATTGGTTATGTATGACATGAGATGTCATTGCAAAGAGGCCACAAATATGAGGTGCAGGACCTTCACGTGTAACATGTAGGTATAATGGTGTCTAAAATAAATAATTTACCAAAGCATTTATTTTTTCAATTATTTATTGTCTAGTTTTTTAAACTAATATCAAGAGACTATATTACATAAGAATTTAGTGAAGGAAAAAACTTTAGAAGGAAATTTGATCGTCATCCAAAGAACTTGGAGACTAATGATAACAATGAAATTAATATCGGCCATAATGAGTTCATCATGATAAAAGAAAATGATTTATAAAAAGGAAAGTATAGAATAAATTGGTCTTTTAAAGTAAGAATAACAAATAATAGTAGTATTAGGATAACTGATATACAGTGATTATTCATTTAAGAAAAAAGATGGCTAATGATAATGATGAATATTGTTGTCAGCATGGATTAATTACCAAGTAAGTGTAATTAATGATATCATTAGTATTAATATCGGTATAAATTGATTAGTCACTTAAGAAAAAAAAAGTTATTGATGATAACGATGAATATAATTATCGGCATTGATTAATTATCAAGTAGGGGTACTTAATTATATTATGAGTATTGATATCGACATAAATTAATTAGTCACTTGAGAAAAAGTGACTAATGATAACAACAAATATTGTTGTCGGCATGGATTAATTACTAGGTAGGGTAATTAATGATACCATGGTATTGATATCAATATAAATTGAGTTGTCATTTGAGGGATGAAGAAGTTTGATAATTATAAATATCCTTGTTGGCATGAATAAATTATAAATTCAAATTATCAATGGTATTAGGAATATTTGATTTTGATAATCAAATGATAATCAAAGGGGTTTTGTTGTGTTACAATAACAAGTGAAACATTGATGGATCCCGAGTCTAAGATTATTTTGTAACAAAAAAAACACAATTATGATAGTAAATATTTTCTAATGCAGATATTGTGTCTTACACACACACACATGTTTTGTGTTACAATTTCTTCCCAAACTCGTCCATAATAAAGTGGATTGCGTTCGTGACTTTTTTTGCTATAGTTCAGTGAGAAATATAACTTTATTTTGGATTAATGTATTGGAATTTAGGACTTAATAACTTAATGATAATGTAGAATGTTGAACTTATGAGTAACTTTCTAGTTTATATGTGATGACATGTAATTTTATTAGTTAATATTTTTTAATTGGTTGAAATGTGATGTTTTAATGTTTTCTTAATTTTATAGATATAATTGTTTAATAGCAATAGAATATAACTATTTTGTGTTATGTAATTGGTATAAATAGTATATGTAAATGAATATGGTTTAATTGAGTTTGTGGTGATTATTGACAAAATAACCATGATAATTGTATAGTGTGATAAAAGATGGTTGATATAAAAATTAATGATGTTGATAACTTAGTAGATGTTGTAGAATTTTTTTTTTAAAAAAAAAACATGGAAACTTTATTATTATTATGTGTATGTTGAATTACGGGAATGAAAAATTGAGATTGTTACAATTGGATCCTTCATGTAATTATCGTTTTATTTAATTAAAACTCATGAAAAGTTTATTATTATTTTTTAAAGATACACCAATTCAATATAAATTATTTAAAACCTAATTAAAGAAAAATTAGGGTGTATTTAGGAACGTAGTATAAACCGCGTTTCCTCAGATTTTGATTTTATTTTACTTAAAATGAATTTTTTTATGTTTTCAAATCGTTTTGACATATTAATGTTAAAAATAAATTTTTAAAAATAAAAAAAAAATTATTTTAATATATTTCTAAGTAAAATATACTACTTTATCACAATCTCAAACCTATTTATAATATAAATATAAAAAGTCACCTAAGTATATTTTAAGTGAAATAAAAAGTGCAGAGCACCTTGGATTTGGGTACGATGTGGGCCTCCCAGCTATTAAGAAAATCATTTAACTATTAAAGAAAACCCCGCATTCTCTCAACAAGAAGGTAGAGATTTAGATTTTGGGACTAATCGTATCTGACAACTCCCTATGCAGCTGGAGTGAACTTATTTTTTTATTTTTTAAGTTTTCATCACCGGCAGAATAGTATTTGAGTGTTTTTTATTTAATAATTTAAATTTTTAAAATAAATAATTATTTGATATAATATTAGAATTTTATTGGTTATATAATTATAAGTTTAAAATTTTTTTTATATTTTATTTGATAAAAATAAGTATAAGATAATGTGGATATGTAGAAGTCTCGTGATTAAAAGACTTTTACTTTGGAGTATGCATTAGAAAATTATATAAATTATATTTTGAAATCTTTAAGCTTTTGACAAATCAGAGTTCGAATCTCACCACTTTTATTCTATTTGATAAAAATTAATCACAAGATAATGTGAGTTCGTATAACTTTCAAACTTAAAGGGTTTTTACTTGAAGGGAGATGTTAGAGAATTATATAAATTATATTTCAAGATTTTCACTTGAGAGGGTGTATTGAAAAATTATATATGATAATATTTTGGGACATTTAAGCTTTTGGGTGGGATAGTTTATTAACAAATAGGACATTAACAGTATTTTAATGCTGATTGGAATTGCATTCAAAGCGCATTTCATGAAAAGTTTTTAAAGAAAATTTGTTTAAAATTAACTTTTTTATGTTTTTGAATCGTTTTAATATGTTGTTGTTGTTAATATTTTTTTAAAAAATATTATTTTAAAATATTTTCGAGTAAAAAATATTTACCACTGCTAACTCCAAAAAAACTCCTTATCCATTTGTCAATCTTACCTCATATTGCATGCCATTGTCCATTAACAAACGTCATCTGATCATATATATATAGAAGCAATCTGATCCTGGATAAAAGAACGTGATCTGATTGAACAACGTTGGATAAAAAATCAAGTAAATCCAATTTGAGAGTGAGCTCTTTATCCCTGTGGGCATGAACACAGTCCTATCCTGGAGCTGCAATGAAAATGCAAATTCTGAGAAATTCGTCAAAATTCTT
>Ga0307517_10012535_pt1 | contig 11621 bp, 18 predicted proteins | sample 23_EM_MG_FD_194515 | JGI IMG/M metagenome (GOLD analysis project Ga0307517, IMG submission 194515) | Populus trichocarpa ectomycorrhiza microbial communities from riparian zone in the Pacific Northwest, United States - 23_EM | ecosystem: Host-associated > Plants > Roots > Unclassified | place... | reverse complement strand
GACCCGGACCGAGCCCAGTACCTCGGTACAAAAGTGTTTGAAGGGTGAGGTACTCGCTCTTGGCGTCGAACGTCACGGAGGAGCCGCCATCGACCTGGACCGTATAAGGTCCACCGTTTGGACCTATAGTCCCGTATATCTCCGCGTCGGAACCTAAGTCTGCTTTCAACAACGAGGGCTCAAGACGCTGCTTGTGCTGTGATGGATCACCCTAGAAGATCGTGCTGTCAGTTCGCTGAAGGTCGAATATGTCTGGCATAAGCAATGACCCACTTCAAAATCATAAACCGCGTATGCGTCTCGTTGTGAAGTCGTTCTGAGGAGTGAGAAACGTGAAACCACGTTATATGGACGAGTTGCGCCGACCTGACTTACTGTCCAATGTACCCGTCATAACCCTCGGGACCACCTATCTCAGTGCTCCACGCCGATGGCGAATACTCAAAAGAACTGGTCATATCTTGTTCCCTATATTCTTGATAGTCGTCCGGAACTTCCACATCGTGAACGATCTGCATAGCACGTCGCCCAGATCAACATACCGCACAACTCAGCAAACAAACCCCCCAGAAAGAAACGGTCGGGCAGGCACCATCACTCACTGAATCGATCACCAAATGCGATGTCGTCCCCATATTCTCAACTACCAATCGATGCGTCTTGTCCGCATCTAACCCTCCGGCCTGATATAAAACCTGCTGAAACAAATCCTCGTTTGAGAACCCGTTGCCGACGAACACCGAGTGGTCGTCCAGGGTGACCATATATTCTCCGCTGCTATTGCCTTTGGAACCGTAGAGGTATACGCCTGTGCCGTTGAACGTGAGGGAGGCCGTTGAGCCGCCTCGAGCTGTGACCATAAATGTGCCGTTGTGGACTAATCTGCGGGTATATCAGTGGTCGGGATGCGGGTGATTCGGCGGTGCGCATGTCACGGGACGCCATGGTGTGGATGGATTCGTAGAACGAGGAGTGGAGACTCACGATTTCCACCGCGCATCTCTAGCATCTCCATCGTACCAAGCCTCGCGGGGGGTGTAGTTGATCAAAGGGCTCGTATCGTCAACCATGACGCTCAACTCGCGAACCATTAGATCCTAAACCGAAGACGTTGCGTCGTCGCGGACAACGTAGAAAAAAAGGAGGTTAACAGGAGACCACCGGCCCTAGTCGTAGCCCAAACCGCAAAGTCCGCCGCCGTGTGCAGTCGGGAGGAAGGAGTGTGTTGGATGAGAGAGAGGGAAATATTAAACGGGAGTTCCCATTCCGCAAGCCCGCTGGGAACCATCATAAAGGCCGTGGAAGGTATAGCCGAGCGGGACAGGATAGGGAAGGGTGCTCTATGAATGGACCAGACGCGCGGAACGCGGCCGCGAAGGTGGAAACCCTGAGTGCGTTTCGGTGAGTATCGATATCCCCGGGTGGGATGTAGTTTCGCCTCAACCAGGGCGCAGCGTACGCAATCCGTGAGCGCGACCGACGACGGTGTTACAAAACCCACACCTGGACCATCGCAAACCTGGCAAGAAGACTCGAGCGGAATATAAGCAGATTTCGGCAGCCCCCTTCCCAGTCACAATCAGAAGCACGGGAGAGAGAGTTGTGTTCCGTCCGATGGCGTCGGCCGTGCGGGAACCGCCGGCGAGACGAGCACTGACGGGTGCTAATCCTGTGTCTGTGGTCACCGTGTGTTTATTTTCTCTCCTGGGTTTCTACCGCACCGCCCTGCGCCAACCAATACCGAAGAATACTCTGAACAGACAGCTTTATTTTATTTTTTCTGGCGATAGAATGATCGGTTCAGTCATGTGAGTGACATGGCGGAACACCCCACCCAGGGTGGTTGCGGGACACTTAGCCCGGCTTCGACAAAGATGTCAACCAGTACCCGCTGCCGGGAAAGTGTTATTCCAGCCGAGAAATAGTCCTGAAGGCGGTGGTGGCCAAGCTCTTGTGCCCGCGAGGCGGGGGTGGGGGTAACACCGGGTGATAAGCTAACGGATTACTCGGAGGATACAGTAATTGTGTACGTAGAGAGAAGGAGCTGGTCAAACAACGGGAGTGGTAGTCGTTAAAGCAAGAGTTCGCCAGGTGAAAACGTTTGCGGGATCCGGTCAAGTACAACTGCAACCGCAGCTGGAGGGGAGGGTGTAGAGGTTGTCAATGTGCGGTTTGCAATGGCAGAGTGGCATCTGGGAATTTGCTAGCTTCGCGCGGTGCTGCCTCGATGGATGATGTTGCCTAATCAGGCAATCCCGCCATCAAGCGATTGGGCGGTATTGCCTAATCAGATAACATCACCGTTGCAACCAACTCGCCACTCGCGCACTTGCCATTGCTACCACGCATGAGTACGAACAGTCGGTACTGGTGAAATTTCGATCCTCGACTGAGCCGAAACGAAGCAAGCGAATGAAGACGGGATAGGGCAGAGTGACCGACAGGTTCTGGCCTTACCTACACACACAGAACGCACAGAAATCGCAATAAAATAACACCGGATGTCCCAAAGGGTGTGGTAGAGGGGGAGGGAAAGAAATCAGGTGGACGGGAATGTGTGGTAAATGTATATAAACGCTAAAAAGAACGGAAGCGGTAGGGGAGGATCCTCAACGTTGTTCTGTGATGAAAGGGTTAGTTACCTGGTGATAAGCCGGAGGCAACAGGTCCTCATCATTCCCAGAAACGAAAGTAACCCGCGGCGGACCCTCCACCTGAGGATCCCGCTCCCTCATCGCCAGGCGCCTCTTTTCATCCATAGCCCCAAACGAAGGCCCAGAGCCTCCGACTCCAACGCTACCCGCATTATGCACCATCAACCTCGAAGCCGACGGAGGGCCAGACTCCAATTGGTGCGTTGTCTGGTAAAACGAAGGACCAGTTCGTCCTGGCAAGTCAAACCCGGTGGAAGGTGGGGGGAGAGGCGCGGATGGAGAAGCAGCGGGATACCGCGTGATCGTGCTGATAATGAAAGGAGTGAGGTGAGTTGGTGAATCCGCTGCACCGCGATCGCCATCGCCGGAGGTGAATTCGGCTTGGAGAACTTCCTGAGGAAGAATAGCTGGCCGTCTGTGTCGTCGGCGATACCAGAAGAACAATCCGGCCAATATAATGATTATAAGACCGCATATGCCGGCGGCTATTCCCGCAATAGCGCCTCCACTCAGCCTGAGAAGCAACGTGGGTCAGCGCCGAGGGCGAGGCGCCGAAGGTGATAACCGTCACTCACGAAGACGAAGGCGGGGGCAAATCACCGCTAGTGTCCGTGCTATTTCTGTATGTGACAAATTTTCGTCGGCTGTTTCAGCAAAAACGCCGAACCGCAGGGGGAAAAAGAAACTCACGACGGCCGTCTAACAACAGCATAATCGATGCTGAGGGTTTGACCTGAGAATGGAGCATTCGCAATCCTCATAGTGTGCTTTCCCGGGCTCAGCCCGTTGTTTTGGTATAAAATCGTCCGTGGAGAAAACCTGTCCCTGGAAGCATTGAAGGTCCTCGACAGACTATTATCAAGTTGGACCATATAAGGACCACTGGGCGGCCCAACCATGCCGTAAAGTTCCACATGGGACCCTGCCGCAGTCCTGACATCAACGACGAGTAAATTCGGGACAGCGAGCGCAAGAAATCACCCTAGAGTATTCCGTCACCACAAATTCTCAGTTGAGGCAGAGGTTGGGGGGTACTCACTTCAAATGTGTAATCTACGTATGCGTCGCCCGATGATGTTGCGCTTCGGAATTGAAGTAGTTAGCGCAGTTATCCGGCGGCACAGGCACCAAGAAAATACTCACTGTCCAGTGTTGCCGTCGTAGCTCGCGACGTCCTCTGGGTTGGTATTCCACCCAGATGACGAGTACTTAAAAGCGCTGGCGGTGTCCTGCTGCTTTACCTCTTGATAGTCGTCTGGGATCTCCACCTGGTAAACAATCTACCCCCAGCGGTCACCCACAACAAGTAAGCCTCTTCCAACCCAACCGTTCGAATCAGGGTATACCAAAGGGTCCTCACCGAATCCACGTCCAAATACGGCCTCGTGGTATCCGTAAGCGCGTTCGTAATCGATACGTTGTGCGGTTCGGTACCATCCAACTCCACGGCGGAGAAGAGGACCTGTTGAAACAATGGAGGGTCGTGGAAGCCGTCATCCGTGAAAACTCTTCCGTCCAACGTGGTATTGTACGGTCCGTGGTTGCCTCTCTTCGCGCCGTATATCCATATTGCGGTTCCGCTAAAGGTGAGAGAGGCGGAGGCACCGTATGTGGTCGTCAACGTGAACGTTCCGTTGTTGTTATACCTGAGCTCACAACCGATTCGCATCAGAAACCGCCCGAAAGACGAAGCAAAGGCCGAGAGAACACTGCCAACTCACGACTGCCAAAAGGGGTCCAAGGGCCCTCCATCGTGCCACGCCCCCCTGGGCGAGTACTCGATCAGAGGACTGACATTATCCAAAGTCACGTTCACTTGTTGAACCATCGACGTGGTCGAACGACCGGGTGGAAAAGATTGTCACGTTTGTGTGTGGGGAGGGGAATTCGAAGCGTCCTGCGCCCTGAATGTGGCTGGGAGTAACCCGGACTATAAGGGAGAAGGTTAGAAACAATTGAGGAGGGGACAAAGGGCAAGCCCGCCCATCATGGATACTCTTCTCGTAATAATCCATGGCGGTGCGATCAGACCGAGCCATGACCGCTGCCGGAGCGAAGAAACCGCTTCGCAGAGGCAGAGCTTTATTTCCCGTCCCGCGTTGAGGGATTATGAAGGTGGGGATCGAGTGTTCCGTTCAATGGCCTGCATAAATGTCGCCGCGGGAGAACACTTCGGTGGGATGGCCGTGTATACCCCCCCTCAAGTTGTAACCAGCGATGATCGATGATCGACGAACTTGTGCTTTCAAGTCGCAACGGGATTGCTAACAGCACAGGTTGCAGGATATCAAGGACGTGACGGCGAGATCCATACAAACGTAGACAGATATAGGCCGACATGAGAAGGCAAACAAGAGGGACATGGTGGAATGTGAACGTAACTACACAGCAGAGTTCAGATACAAATGCTCGCGATGGAGGGGGATGAGCACCAAAACAGCAGGGCCGCAAGGGCAACGGATAGAAATGGGGGGGGGGGGGGGACAGAGACGGTATTAAACAAGTGAGCGTAAGCCGGTATGCATATGTGTATCGGTGTCCATTGCGACACGTGGTATGAAGGGGAAGAAAGGGTCAATCACCGTCGCTGTGATGGGAAAGGCTCTGTGGCCTGATAGTAATCTGGAGGTAGGAGGTTTCCATCGTATTCAGGATCCGGCACGAAAGCGATGGGTCCAAAGTCTTGTGATCGACCCTCAACCCGCATCCGCATACTGCGGAGGTCGCCATCGGGGAGTGGTGGCAACGCCAGAGCGTTTGCACGAAGCCGAGGATTTGAGTTTTCGGGTCGCGGCAGCGGCCGCGTCACCTAAAAAGAAGAGATTAGTTAATAATACATGGGTCTCTCAGAGGTACGTACATGACCAGGAGTTTGAGGTGGTCCAGGGTTTTCGGACGCGGGGACGTTCACGATCGCCGAACCTGGGGTAACACCATGACCAGAACCATTAAATGAAGGGTTCGGGTTGTACATAATAAGCCTGGACCTCGAGTCCGAGTTTGAAGCTGAAGAGTTTGAATGCGGCGGCGACGGGACCGAAATGGAAGCGGAAGGGGGTTGTAACAGGTTGGGGTTGGTAGAAGCGGAAACGGTTAGCGGTTGATACCGTTCGACGGCGGCGGGGAGTGATGGGGTGTGGAAGGTTACGGGACCGGTGTCGTGGTCGGCAGTGTGGATCAGTCCTGGTCGTCTGTTACGACGACGGCAGCAGAGGAATACGCCGACAAGGATGAGAAGAAGACCGGCGCATGCGCCAACAGCAATGCCTCCGATGAGTCCTCCGCTCGACCTTTAGGATTCAATTCAGTTATCAGTACGACAAAATATCCAGGGACTTTGCCCTTACGAAGGCGAAGATCCAGGGGTACCACCACCAGAACCACCGTCAGAACTGCAGCGACGGTACAAGTCAGCTCACAGTAGTGTCACCAAATCGCGAGGGAAGACTCACCCTGTCGACAAGGATCCAAAAATAACGGCGCAATCGATGCTAAGGGTCTGTCCCGCGAACGGAGAGTTCAATATCTTCACTTTGTGTGCCCCAGGTACGAGACTGTTGCCTTGGTATAGAAGTGTTTGAGGGATGAGGCTATTCTTGGTGCCGTTGAAGGTAACGGAATCGCCGTCGTCGATCTGAACTGTGTAGGCACCACTCCACGGCCCAACCGCTCCATATATCTCCACGTAAGAGCCTATTTGGTTATCAGAGAGCGAACCTTCGTGAGACGCGCGTGTATCATTACCCTTAGGCCGTTGGTTAATTGTCTGACAAGTGAACCAGCGAAATGAACACCTACTTGAAATGTATAGACTACGGATGCGTCTGGTGCGGACGTTGTGCTAAGGAAATACCCCAAGTGAGGGGGCAATGCCAGTCTGAACCTCAATGAGTGCTTACTGTCCACTACCGCCGCTGTAACTCGAAAGGCTCTCTGGGTTGGTGCTCCACGCGGAAGACGAAAATTGGAAGGCGTCGTCGGGATCTTGCTGCGTGATCTGCTCGTCTTTGTCTAGAACTTCCACCTCATAAACGATCTATCAACCGACGAGTTAGCGCGAGGTACACAACCTCATCACAAGAAGAAACAAAATGGACCAAACCGAGACGCACCGAATCGATATCCAAATACGGTTTCTCAGTATCCACAAGCGAATTCACGATAGACACCGTATGGGACCCGCTGGCGAGCCCAACCGCAGAGAAAAGCACTTGCCCAAAAATATTTACGCTCGAATACCCATTGTCGAAGAAGGTTCTACCGTCGAGGGTGGTATTGTACGGTCCATGGTTGTCCCTCTTGGCACCGTATATCCAGACCGCTGTCCCGTTGAAGGTCACTGAAGCGGCGGCCCCGAATTGCGTCGTTAGAGTGAACGTCCCATTGTGATCATACCTAGTGTGGAATGCGGTCGATCATCGGCAAGTGCTCGAAAATGGGCAAAGGTAAAGCCCAAGGAAGGGGTGGGCGAGGTGTTAACTCACGACTGCCATAGCGGGTCCCCAGTGCTTCCTTCGCGCCATGCCTCCGGAGGGGAATAGTTGATCAGAGGGCTCACATTGTCGAGCGTAACGTTAACTTTCTGCACCATCATGCATCAGGTACCAACAATTGACAGGACGGCAGGCTCGGAGTGGCGGAGAGAGGATGGGGGGGGGGGACGCTAGGACGACACGACTGCGCGCTGGAACTTCGAGTCCGTTGAACAAAATTCGTGGATGGCGGGAGAGCGTGGGAAATGAAAAAAGGAGTTGGCCTTCCAAAGTAGAAGACCGAGAAGAAGAGACTGTATGATGATGAGCCGCGTAAGGTCCCGGTTGTGAGAACGGGTGGGTGAACCTTCTCCGTAGAGAGATAAGTAACCCACATGGTGCCATCAGGGCGCGCCTGTCGAGGGGATGCAGAGGTAAGTGCTGCCGGTTCCGGTCAGCACTTGGAAGCCGTGCCGGACACGATCGCAGAGAAAAGTTCCTGCGCCCGTGCACCTCGCCTAGGGCGCCGGGGTCTGCACCCGTAGGCAATAAACTGGGCGAGCAACCAAGAAGTCGTGCTCGAAATGTGACAGTCTTGGCTGGAGAGTCACTCGGATGCCAGGTGGATTCCTCTTCGGTTCCCGTGATGCGCCCACCGCAATTGGGCGGTGCCGTGCTGTGCTGTGTGGATCTCGAAATACCTCGCTGATCGACGCGAAATCCAAATATCCGCGCGTGGCCGCCTCACCACGGTTGCGAGGGCTTCGACATCCCCATGAATAGACCCATGATGCATGACATTATCGGTCCAGAACGTTGGCGGTATCGGGCGAAGTGCAACCTCAGGCCAGTGGTGGGTGGATGAACAGATTGGGCAAAACCTAGACATCATGCATACGGTGATAATGCGTGGTCTCCAAGCAACAGAGGTAGGGCGTTACTAGTACTAGGTCAGAAAAAATCCACGAAGCCGCGCCTGGAGGAGGCCACTGCAACGACCTTACTTCCAAACTCCAACAGATCCCCTCCAGCCGTCGCAACCAACTCACCCTCCCAGGGCAATCCCTTCTCCGGGGTGTCCAAATCCTCCTCCTCACTTCCAAGCAACTTGAACACATTTACAGTTCCCAACGAGAACGCCTGCTCCTTCGAGATCTTTCCCCCGGCCTCCAACGCTGCCCAACCCAGATCGAGTCGAGCGTTCTGAGCCTCCCACGACTCCAGAATCCCTATGCCGACCGTAACGTTGTGGTTGAGCAAGCGTAAGATTTGGCTTTCTTCGGTGAGGGGAGGTCCGGGCAGAATTCGCCTCGACTCCCACGAGGCGGGGAAGGGGCGGACGGGGTTCAAGATCACGCCGACGTTTGCCTCTCCGAGTTCTTTCGCCAGCAGATGAGCTTCTCCACCGCCTGCGATTGTCAACTTGATTTTAGCCTTGGTGTGGTGTTCGACTTCTTTCTTCAGCACGATCAAGGTGGCGATGATATCTGCGCTGTGGGTGTGCACGACAAGTGGTATTTTGCCCTAGAACCAATAATCGAGATCAACCAGAGCCCGAAACCCCCCCCTTCCGTGATTCCGCACCTGGGCGACGCGCTTGAAAGCTCCGTGTTTTGGACCATCTGTTAATAGCCTCCTGACCGTGGCTATTTGTGTACTGACACTCGCTCCTCGAGCAGGCCCGACGTGAACATGCAGTCCGGTGACCGGTTGTACAACAGCGCCGGTCTCCAACTTGTGCCTGGCGCCAGTCGAGAACGCCACACCAAGGCCACCCAAGAAACTATATGGCACGGGTGCGGAGATGGCTGTGGTCACACCGGCACGATACGCCAGTCTATAAATATCAAGTTAAGTCGTGGGGAGCCGAAGGCGAGAGGGCATCACCCACAATGTATCGCGACCCATGAACGCCAACCCGTCCACAGCCCTAACGACACCACCTTCCGCATCGTCCAATATCTTAGGAGTCACCATCGTGAGCGGGTCGATCACTGTCCCGTCGTTCGTTGACGTTTCCGCTTGGATCTCCTCCAATCCAAGCGGTGCACCAAATGACACCAGTCCTGGACTGAGCGCACCCCCTTCCAGGTCGATAATCGTGACATTCTCGGTCCGGACCATGACCTCCTCTTCCATGCATCGGCCCATGCAGGTGATCCGCCCTTTCTGGACCAAGACCGATGGAGGGAACACCCCTCCGTCAACGGCGCCACGGAAGAGTCGTGAATGGCTGATCCTCGAACGAACGGGCATATACACGCTCTTGACGTTTGCGAAAATCACATCTCCCTTCAGCCTGTTCTTCTCGGTCAGTAATGGCGGGAGACCCTCGTATTTGACCGCATCCTCAGCCTCCTTGTCAAAGTTCGGCACTTTGGGAGCCTCTTGGAACTTCTGTGGTTTCTGGACGGAAAAGGGAGACTCCAGCTGAGGTATTCCGTCGATGTAAACCTGCTTTGGGGTGGCTCCCAACGCAAGAGGGTGGCTATCAAACACGACAAGATCTAGAGATTCAAATTAGCGTTGCTCGGTGCGACTAGCGTTACCTCGTACCTGCATCCCAACCTGAGTACCCAAAACAGTCAGGAAAACTCTGAAGAAGAAATAAATAAATCGCTCACCCTCCTTGACCAAGCCAACTCGGTGTCCAAGTCCCAGCAACTTTGCCGGAGTGCTCGTCACGCTCGCAATCGCCAGATTTTCCGGCAACCCATAGTAATAAGCGTTCTGAGCCTCGTACAGCAAATACCTCGAGTTCATCACCGGGTGGTCGCTCTGGCACAGTCACAGTTTTTAGTAGTAACCAAGGGTTTGGCACCCCAGATACCGAACACACCTTCATAGCAACCTCGATTCCCTCGGAGGCAAGGATCTTGGCAGTAAATGGAGTACCACGGTAGGCCTCACGCTTGTACCGCGCATTGTTAGCGAAGATAGCCACACCTGGTGTCGATCCTGGGGAGCGATGATCCTCAGGCCCATCCACGGGGGGGCACCGGTAGCAACACTCACCGTAAGCGCTTCTCAGCACATTCGGGACGAGGTACGTCTCGTGCGCATGGTGAAAGGCCGTGATAGGGAATTTGAACTCATTCGAGATCTAGGGAGGCTAAGCTTTCGCATTTTGTAGTCGAAGCAGAGCGCCTACCCTCGCAAGACCGTCCAAGTCCGTAGTTTCATAACAATGAATTTGGACCTTAAAGGAATGGGTGATGCGTAACCGTGTATAATTACCCACAATACCTTCACTCGCCCACGTAGAACCTCAGAAAGGGGTTCCCACGCTAGGTCTTCCGGGAACTCTCCCAGATCTTCGAATTGGCCAGCAGTCGCTTTGGCGCAGTAGGCGTCTTGGGATTCCTTCAATTTCTTGGCAGTGTTGTATCTAGAGTGAGGGGGTCGGCACACGCCGCTGGAAGATGAAATAGTAAGCAGACCCACGCTTCGCGGAAGGCCCAGATGGTATCCATACGAGTGTTCCCGTAAACGCGACCTGAGAAATCCGTTTGTCACACAAAGAATGTGCTTGCCACAAATCTCTTACTTGGGTTTTCGCCTGCGGTTGGAACCAAACTCAAACAGATGTGAACACGAAAGCAACAAAATCACATACCACAAGCGTGCCTGAATTTTGGTCAGCAAACGTGCACACCGATCACACTATTCATACGACTTACTTCATATGACGCCAGTGCAATGGGGTTCTGTGATCGTAGTACGAGCTATTGATGGTTGAAGGCGGCTCGAGCAGCATTGAGGATGGTGATCGCTCGGATGTGGTGCGAAGTTTGATAGGGAATCCCTGACCGCCTATATGCCCGGCATAGGTCAAAGTCCAGATGAACGGTAACGGGGCAGCACGAACCAATCGCATTGGCAGAACCCGGGAGGATAAGGGAAGTGGTGACGCCACCCGAGATGGACAGGCGGAAGGCATCGTCATGGGTATTGAGTCCGTCGAGGGACCTCATCCAAGGCACAACAGGACCCTTGAGGGAGTTAACATCATCCGCGCCATCCAACCCGGGGGAGGATCCATCCCCAAGGTGAGAATGCATATCCACGATACTGACGGCGCTATCAGCAGTGCCCAGAGAATCACAAGCGAAGCAGACCAACCCTGGGATGACCCACGAACCATTCACATCATGAATGACGACATCTCGTTCCGATGTATTGAAGCGAGACAACAGACGGCCAACATGCCCAATCCCCTTGATAATACCCTTGTCAAGCAGAATGTCCGCATCGACAACTTCCGTCCCATTCTTCTCGCCCGTCCATATTCTCGCGTTTAACAAAACCTGGGAACACGAGAACCTTCAGTACGCGTGGTCGACGCACGAGATGAATACGGGGGCAATCACGGTAGATTTGGTTTCAGGCTCGAACCGATCGGACGCGCTTCGGGTGTGGAAGTCGGAGGGGGGACCGGGTATAGTGGTCAAAGAGCGACAGCGGTCAAGTGCCTTGGCAATGTGGACTGGCACCT
>Ga0307517_10012534_pt1 | contig 11622 bp, 8 predicted proteins | sample 23_EM_MG_FD_194515 | JGI IMG/M metagenome (GOLD analysis project Ga0307517, IMG submission 194515) | Populus trichocarpa ectomycorrhiza microbial communities from riparian zone in the Pacific Northwest, United States - 23_EM | ecosystem: Host-associated > Plants > Roots > Unclassified | place... | reverse complement strand
TCTCTCTCTCTCTCTTTGTTTTTTTTCTCATTTTCTATGTTTTTTAGTTGTTTTATTTTTTTGTCTTCATGATTTTTATGTGATTTTTTTCATTGGTTTTTTGTGTGTTCTGACCCTAATTTATATATATATATATAGTTCATACTTTACTTATTTTTTACACTTTTTTTTTTTATTTTTTATGTCCTCATCTTACATTTTTTTTTAGAGGGATTTAAACTTTTATATTTATTATATTTATTGTGGTCTCTATTTCTTTTCTTGCACGTCATTTCGCTTCTTTCTTTTAATTTTTTTTTTTTGTGGAAAATATGTTAGAAAAGATATGGTAAAAAACGGTTACGACATACATTTTCTGCATTATTTTGCCCTTTTGTGGACCTATAAGTTGGGGCTAAGATGAATGAGAATGTGGTTTCAACTCATGACAATCCTCATCAATCTCATCTCCGGATCCCATAAAACCTTGTCCGAAAAGGGCTCCATAATTTTCTCTATAGGCCATGAGCTCAAACTCTAAACCCTTGATTTGTTCCTCTCTCTTGGAAAGGATATCCCTTGTTGCTTGCAGGGCCTCTTGGTCATACTCTGCCTGCTCCTCCATCATTCTTTGATACTGTATTGCCTCCATCTGAACAGCTGCCCTCTCTGCCTGCAACCAGGTGATCATGGCCATTGCATTATTAGCTGCAACGGCCGAAGCACTTCTTTCTTCATCCAATTCCATGTATAAAGCCATCAGTAACTTGCGATCCAGACGAACCTGTTTCTTCAAATGGTGCAAAATTGAGTCATCATCTACCAGCTCATTTGATAGACAAGTCCCTTCAGTGAACTCTGAAGCATCTTCAGTTTCGTCAAGGAATGATTTCCTCGGAAACCTAGTAAATGCCCTGGGACTGGCGGTGGCTGAATCTGTTAGTAGGATTCCAAGAAACTTATTTCCTCTGGAAAATGTAGGGGTCCAATCTTCATTCGTATTCTCAGCTTCTGTCAACAATGGCACCATAGCAGCTTTCACATCGTCCGTGACTAACACAAAAAATACACCCACTAAATCAATGAGGTTGTTGAAAACTAATTAAGAGATCAAAAGCAAGAAGCAACCATGTGCGATGTTAAGAATTTAAGCAATGCATTTCAAGAAAATGCATTTTATAACGTGGACAACGTAGATATACTTTCACTGAGTAATACCATGCATGCATATGAACTATGCATAGTTAAAAAATCTTTAAGAGTTCAAAGAATCCATTAACCTGACCATGTAAGAAGTGACAGAGATAGCAAAAAAAAAATTAAATTTAAAACTAACATTGCTTATCCAGATGTGCTGCATTCGAGACATCCTCATCATCTTGAAGCTCTGAGTCATTTTCTGAGAAGTTGAGTTCTGTGTATCGCACCTGAGATAAGTCCAACTTCCGAGGGTCCTCATTTCTCAAACTCACCAATGGTACCCAGGGAGAAGGAGTAGGAGCTTGTGAGAGCGTGCCTGCAATCTTTCCCTTCGTGTAGGCCTTTACCTTCAATGGGTTCCCACAGCATGAACCCTGGTGGAGGTTGCTCTTCTCAGCTGGCACCATGTTGTCTTTTCCTCCAGTAGGCAGCCTCAAATGAATGCCACGATCATCATCAACAAACAGCTCGATATTCTTATGTAAAACCCTAACAGGAGACTTATATGTATCACAATCAGATTCTTTCTTCGTAGCAAAAGAAAGAAGACACCCCTCACGCATTTTTCTTATATCCGAAAGCTTCTTGTGGACACGACAATAAGCTAGACTTGAAACTTCCTTCTTGTGAGTTTCACATATGGATTGGTTGTAATAAAGATCAGCATCTCTACGAACAACAGCCAGATCAATCCTTGTGCAGAGCAAACAAGGGATTTTCAACTCAAAGAACTTGGTAAATTCGTTGGCAAAAAATGTAAATTCGTTGGCAAAAAACGCAAGTAACCCATCAATAAAGACCACAGCAATTAACACCCATTCGAGCACGGCATAGATCAAGAAGAGTGGGAGCTTTCCCAGATCTTGTTCCACAAAACATTTAAATGATCTCTTTGCCATAGTTATTTTGATCCTAAAATCAAGAACCAAAATGAGTGAAATGAAAGGTCTGAAAGGATGATAAGATAGAAGATCATGACAAGGGTGTTGGTGATGGAATTAACCAAACCGAGATCATGACCTTAATTTCCTTGTGTGTATGTGTGAGGGGAGAAACTGAGAGGTGGGTGCTACAGATTTAGGTTTCAAAATTTGGGTGGCCATTTTAACTTGGCTATCAATAGAAAAGTTTTACAGGAAATTGTGCAGTATGCAGACCCGGTACCTGAATTAACGGTCTATCAAGCACTCTTCAACAAACTGAAGGGAGGGTGAAACGACAGTGAATGTTTAATGAAGCACAAAAGTTAATGGTCCGTACGTCGACTGCCTTTGTCTTCAAAAACAGGTTAAATGATATTGTGGCATAATGCAGTAGGCTCAGAAACAATACATAAATGAGGCTATCTCTAACTAAAATAGCAGATGGACTGCAAAGTTGCTGGTAACAGTTTATGTGAAAATATACATTTTTAACTATTCAAGTAAGTGCTCAGACATGAGACATCACATTGAAGCACCATGTATATATATAGTTAGCACCTATCAAATCTGAGGCATGCCAACCATATTTCACCAGGCAGCGTAGACTATAAAGCTAGCCGGAGGAGAGCTAATTCTACTCCAAACTGGAGCTTTGGGTGTAAACGTAGCTGCACCAAGAGAACCATTCATGCATAAATCTCAAATTCTCAGTGATGTAACAGCCTCTAGACTCCAGTTCAAACAGAGTATAACAATCACAAATTCACGACGGCCATTTATCTTAATTCATAGCTGAATACAGACAGAATATATAGTCAATTGGCCATCTATCCAATTTTAGCAATCGTATCAACTTAATTGCTTCAATACCTGCACTGTTACCGAGATTTAAACATAGATTGTTTTATAAGTTTGTGCAATAATTCAACTGACTCCTGCACAACCATACCATCTAGAACTGGTTCACTAGTCTTTTAAAACTCAATTGCAAGGTTTTTGATATAAAAGTGCCTATCCACTTCATTAAGGTAGATTCAACCAGGCCCCTTTTTCAGTATATTGAAGTAATGAATCCAACTTTAAGAATGTTAGATGAAGTTGCAAGGGAGTCAACACAGATGCTTTCAATAAAATGTGTTGTTTCATACATTATATTATACAGATAAAAATTATAGGATAAAAACTAACACTGAATTTCCATGTAATTTTGAACATCTGTAAACGAGTTTGCATGAAACAATTAGTGTGTCAGTGACCTTATATATCAGGTAGCTTGTAGCCAAAACATTCGCAGACATGTAAGGTGACAAGCATTCTTGCTCCTGAAAAGAATTTTAGTATTTAGATAAGAACTAAAGTGGTGGCCAATATATGAAGCTGTCAACGTTTTCAACAAAGCACAATCTCTACAATGATTCTTCGTCTCATATCGGATTATGTCATGCATTAACATGGTGCAATTGGTGCTGCACCACCGTTTTCTTCATAGCAGTGCAGATAAAATAAACTCAGCATTACAGGCATCCGTCTAGAATAAAAACCAATTGTGGTGTACTATTTTTGCCCGCTTTTGCACCATTTAGCAAACACAGCCTTATATTGATGGCTGTTTGGTTGAAGAGAAACCATTATGGACAAGTGAAGATGTTGAAAATTTTGTTGTTTAAAATATGGCTAATAGACATATTTAATTTGAAGCAATTTAAAAATGAAGTGCATATACTTTTAAAGTTAAAACTTTATTGAAATTTTAAACATAAACTTTTTAATATAAAATATTAATATAATTTAAATAAATTATAGGTGGATAAAAAATTAATCTTAAAGAACTCTTAGATAACATGGTTTGGAGAAATTCAAAACCTTCTAAGAACTTCTATCTCACATAAGAAAAAAACAAGCTTTTCTTTATGTTTATACAGTGAAAATGGAAAAAGTTAAAAGAACAATACCCAAACTTTTAAAGTAAAGAGGATCTAAATAAAATGGGTTTTAGGCTTAAACTCACATACTTGACTCAATTTGGTTCGGGCTTAAACTAGGTTGATTTTAAAATTAGGCCACAAAATTGGGTTAAAGTTTGGTCCATGAAAAATTATTTTCTTCAGCCCAATACATTGACCAGTCCAACTTAAAAAACATTTGATATAAAGTCAAAATATTTATGTTTAATTGTGATCTCGGCTCGAGCCTAGTCTGGGTCTGGTTTTATTGTAAAATATTTTTTTGAACCACAAAAAATTATTTTTTTCAACTTAAATTTTAGCTTGGACTTGATCCATGAAGAATTATTTTTTCTAGCCTATTATATTGTCCAAGCTAGCTCATGAATGATAGAATTTGATCAATTTTCTTTGAAAATGATTTTTTATAAACTTGAACAATTTTTTCAGCTTAAAAGACATAATTTAAAGCCATAACGTTCAAGTTCAATTTTGGTATTATAGAGGGTAATCAAAGTTCATGATAGAGTTTTGGTTCCTAAAATTCTCTATAAATTTTACACTTTTATTTACTCTTTTTTTAGCTTAGCTCTAATTTTAAAGCTTTAATTTCCTCTATTAATTTTCTTTACAACCTAGAGCTTATGGTCCGTTCTTATGGAAATGTATTTGAGTGTATATTCCTTTGAGCATTGTAACTTGGTTAGAAGTGCACCTAAATAAGGCCTTGTTGCGCTACTATGAAAATATCAACTACAAACAGAAATACCAACATAAAAAACTCATCGGTAAATTAAAGTGACATTTACCGAGAAAATATTTCCTCCCTCATACTCTTGTTCTTCTATTTTACCATGCAGAAAATAGCACACAACACCCTCATATTTTGTCATAAATCAAACTCTCATCATCACAAATTCAACCACCCTAATATTCGATATATTAGCATTTCTATTCTGGTTCAATTTGTTTTTTGAATATTTGTCACATTAAGTAAGCAAAACTATCTATGTTTTGTAGTGACCCATTTTTAAAATGTTATTTTTTTTGGCATTTTGATATAGTATATATAGGGTTCATAGAGAAATACTTGTGTTAGTTTACACATGAAGAACCATATATTCCTTACAAGACCATGGTAAAAATAATGGTTAAGTCAACTTTTAGTTCTATCAACGTGCATGAAGTTGTAGATGATACTAGTAATCGTTATAGGAGTATGGTTATAGATACAATGAGAATGAATCAGGGTAATGCATGTGAATGTTCAATCATAGATAAAGAATCAAATACAAACACAACCAGCTTTTTTTATATTTTAAAAGATTCCGATGAACTATTATAGGATGAACGCTCAAATCATAGTAAATTATTGGTCATTGCATAGGTGTTCATCATCAAGTCAAATCATGGATCGTTTTGATGTGCTGATATTAAAAATAATTTTTTAAAAAAAATATTATTTTGATGCATTTCCAAGTGAAATACACTTTAAAAAACAACATCTATCAAACTCTAAAATAGGCACTTCATATACGATGAACCGACCTGACATTGAAGATTTTTTATTTTGATGGTTTCTTTGTGTTTTTATTTTTTTCACTTGTGCTATTTTATGCTTTTCCAAATATAGTAAAGTTACCTCTCTCTGTGTGTGTACCCACTAGTAAGTGCACCAACGCTACATTTGATATTGGATTTCAAGTTAATTTTTAATATAAAAAACAAAGGCATCAATATTATGGATGTATTTTTTTATATCATTTTATTTTTTAATTAAGGAATTGAAAGATAATGTATATGATTAATAAAATAAATTGAAAAATATATGAAATAATAAATCAAAAAACCATTGTTAACAGTAATTAAAAACTAAAATGAGAAGTTCATCTTCCTTGTAAGAAGCAACATTAATTATATTGGGCTCATTAAGCCCAACTCAAATCTTATAAAAGGTTTATGAAAGGTGCTCCAATAAGGTTCATATATCCTATGACACCTAGACTTCACTTGTAATATTTGTTGAATGAAGATTTAATACTCCTGATTTATACTTGGTGAATATTAAACTAAAAATTTAATACTTTCAATTTTTCTATCTGTGAATATTAGACTAAAAATGAAAATTTAAAATGAAGAAGAAAAGGTGTTATCTCTGATTAATATTCAAAATAAAACTCACTATGAATCTATTATCTCAAATTCCATGAGTGAATTATAAAACATTTATTCATTTTGAGTTTGCAAAAAGGATAAAATTTTGAAATGTAATCTTTTTTGAAAGCCTTTTAATTGTGGCCAAACCTTGATTGGTTTTATAAAAAAAAGTTATAAAATCCAAAATGGATGTATGAATAAGAGAAATATTTTTGGCCTTTCTTTTTAAAATGCAAACATAAAAAATGCCAAAATGACATCAATAATTAGCTAAACATATGTAAATTCAAAAAGGATGCAAGAATGTATTTTTTTAAAAAACAAATTATATATGAAAGGGTTAGACCTCTACAAAATTTGACGGTGATAATTTTTTATGTCTTGAATGATGAGGGACATGTAATTACCAATAAAATGGATAAAAATCAAACAAGGTTAATTGTCCCCCGAAAATGTTATAAACACTTAAGAATCTTAATTTTGCATGCATAAAATGATAATAAGTAATAAACATAAGCCCACGTACAAGGCTAAAATCAGTTATAAGCATGTTATTCCATATAATCCTTACATGTAAGAATAGATATGCAAGATTAAAATAATTGACCAACATCATTACAACACAAAATCAATCCAATAAACATTGCACAATCTTAAAATCTCCTCACAAAACACATCAAAATTAATGATAAATCAAAATATTCATTCCAAGAATTTTGGGTTTGAAACTAACCTTCAATGAATGAGAAGAGGTTCATAAAATTGCTGGAATAGTCAAGAGCAATGCTTGATAACATTTTTGTTGCTCCTATGAATTACTATCATTGTTTTGTGCTTTATTTTCAGCTGGATTTAAAGCATCTAAACCATAGAACTTTGAGTTACATCCTTCATAAAAGTTTAGATATATGTCTTAACTTTTCATAAAGGTAACTAACACCTAAAATTTAGGTATGTAGCTCTAGTTATGACTTAAAAGCCAAATAATGTTCTAGTTTGGATTGAGTTTTCAAGGTTGTTTTATAAGGATTGCAGCTGAAGTTTTCTAGGTTGTATGGTGATGTTTAAGGGTTGGTTTTAAGGTTGGAAGATAGATGAGAGGGCTTGGAAAGATGGTGAAGAGGTATATAAGTTATCACCTCCGTGAGGGGTGGAGAGTTGGTTGTTCTCTTTTCTTCTTGGCTGCACAAGTATTTTTTTTATTTTATCTTACTATTGTCTATTCTAGTCTCTTTTCTCCTTCTGTTTTGCTTGCTGGAAATCCTTTTATTTATAATGAGCTTTGATATCTATTTGTCAAATAAATTAAAGAGGGGTTGGCTATCATAAGACCTTCCATGTTTAGTTTGTCTTTCATGTTCTTTATGTTGTCCACCAAGTGGTTCACCCACTTGCACCGAAATGATCTCTATCATAATAACTTATTTTGACAAAATGTTCAACACTTTAAATGTAGGTTTGTCAATCAGCTTTTCAAAGCCATAACAATAATATAATTTGGACATTTTGTAGATTTCATTACATCTAAATTACTAAGATATGGTCTAGGAATTTCTAGAAAGAAGCTTTCTATTTTACTCTTCTTTGAAGTAGACCCTTTAATATTAGCATGAGAAGAACAAGACTTAAACATCTATTTCTGATCTTTTACACCTGTAAAGTTCCAGTCCTTATTATTATCTTTTGTTGCAAAGGATAAAAGGAAATCATAGAAGACTAGATGATGCCAACACTATGAGTTGCTGATAGTGAACCAACACCTAAATTGAGTGCAATGATAGTGGTAAGGTGTGAGGTTCAAGAGAATTTAGAAAGGCTAGTAGCTAAGGTCTGGTATAGGACAAAGATAAAGATTCACTTTTTTTTGCTATGAAAACTTTCAATTGAAGTCACAATCAGTTATGAAAATCAAATATTTGTTCAATTAAGTCCCTCGTTGAATTAATATGACCTTTCAAATTAACTAATTTGATAAATTTGGTCTTTGATTCTTTAATTCCTTCAATTATAATTGATTCTTCTTGAATTAAAAATAATGTCCTACTCATTTAAAACCCGAGATATTTTACCAACTAACAATTTTATTTTTTTGGAAGTATGTATATTTTTTAAAAAGATTTGGGGTAAAAATAGGTTATAATAATTGTTCTTTTCTTTACAATGCTTACGATACAAAGCCATGAAAAAAAAATTCATAAGCTTTGTGTAGTAAGTTTATAAAGAATATGATGGTGTTAAAATGCAAGAAACTTAAAAATTTAGGTCAAATACGAGATGACTAACCTCTGTACAAATGAAAGGATCAATTTGGGACTCAATAAAAAGGGACCATCTTAGGATCAATCTAAATAAAAATAATGGAATCATTTTAAGGTTCACGCAATGAAAAAGGGATCATTTACAGATTCACACAATTGAAAATGAGCAATGATCATTTAGGAAACCATGCAACTGAAATGAAAGAGATCGACTTGGGATCTATATAGATGTAAATAGATCATTTTGGAATCTGTGCAGCTAAAAAATAGATCATATAAGGATCCATATAACTAAAAATGAGCAAGGATCATCTTGGGATATATGTGTGGCATTAATAAAATAAGGATTCATTTTGTAAATTAAACCAATACATAAATAATCATAAAATAATGTATTAAAAGTTAAAGATAAAAAGGCAAAGCTTGGTTCTAAAGTCACTAGCATAACTAATATTGCACCGACCCACCCTCTTTTCTAGAAGGGAAAAGGCTATGTTTTTAAATGTGAAAGGGGAAAGTCCAAAACTTTGTGATAAATAGTCATTACCTAGTATTATAGTAACTATGAAACCCTAACTGATTTGTAGAGGTATATATAAGGGATTGATTATATTAAAAGAAATATATTATCACTATAAAGCATCCTAATTGAGGTAAGCTACATTATTAGCTTGTTTTCTATTCATAATAGTTTGTTGTGCCTAATCTATTAGTGGTCTCTGTATATGGGTGATAGTGGGTTTCCTGCTATGAGTTAAACATTTTTATGGATGTTTAAACCTAACCATTCTAAGGTTTGGTAATTTTTTGCCACTCCTAGTTGCTACCATTTTTTATAACATCTAATGAATTAACATGTCTATAACTAGTCACTCTTAATCATGACTTATGACCAGGTCCATAGATAATCAATGACTAGTTAAACCTAACTAGTCTATTAAGTTATGCCAATGAATAATCAATGAGTTTATGTTAGGCTTATTGAACATAGCTCAAATCCTAAGAAAAGTTGTTAAAATTAGTTTATGCATCAAGGTCCATAGATAATGCTTTGTTAAGGTTCACTTTTTATGGTATCGAGATTCACTCATAATATTTGTTGAATAAGGTTTTTATACCCCAGTTTTGAATATCCAAGCAATAACTCATATGGTTTCATTTACCTAAAAAAGAATCTAGTGACATTAAGGTCCTTTTTGGACATGGTTTTGACAATGAACTTTTTAAGGTTCATTTGCTTTTGTGGTGTGCTATTTAACAATTATCTCTTTATGATTTAGTTTTTTATTTGTTGCCATTCATTAATGTTTGTAAACACCGTTATTATGATTTGTGTATATACATTCATAACAAGTGAACAACTTTATTCAACTTTATTGTTTTCAATGTTGTTAATTATTAATATGCATATTGTGGAAACTTTACTAAAAAGATCAATACTCCTGAATATTGTAATTAGAAGTTTTAAGACTCTTTTTTATTTGAAAAAAAAGTGTGTTACTCCTCTTAATGTCCAAAATAATAACTCATATTAAGTCAATTTACTTCAAACATAATAATAAAATATTTTGGACATGGCTTTTATTAAAAAACAGGAATGGATCCTGAAAGATTTGGAATGTTAAACTAAAAGGCCTTTTTAATGTGGGCCGAAGCCCATTGGGCTTTATAAACGAGTTTCAAAGCCTAAAAATGCATGTATGTTATGGTTTTGATTATTTTTGTTGAAAACCTAATAGAGAAACATTGTTTTAACAGATTCATGGGTAAAACAAATTATAGAAGAAAAAAGATGTTGTCAGCCTAACACCATACCAATAATGATTAAGAACGTATCAAAGTTCAAGATAGAAACTATGTTAAAGGTCTCGACCAAATACATTTAGAAAAATAAAACAATTTTGAAGAAAATGATAGTGTTGTTTTAGGATCAAGGCAGCATAGACACCAAAAAGAAGGGTGAGTTAGGTATGCAAGGTAAAACTATAAAATAAAAACTTTTTACTTAATAACATGCACTTCTAAGCACTCAACCAAATACAGAAGCAATAAACAATATAAAAACGATAATTAAAGGAGTGAGAGTTTAGATAGAGTGCACCAAGTTTTATAGAAATTTGACAAACCTCCTACTCCTCTTCTTGAACTACCGTTTAAGAGTTCTATTATCACACACTAGTCTTTTTAGCGAGTGAGACCAAACTGCTACACGTTCTTTTAACAGAAGCAAGATCAAACCCAATCCTTTTGCGAGTTTAGGGTCAAATCATTATTCCCAATCTTTTAATGGGTTAAAGACAAGAAAACCTTTTACCAATACTTGTTTAATGACAAGTAATAAACCCCTCACAATTTAGTCTTTAGAAAACAATAGTATGCATTCGAAGCTTAAAGTAAAAGACATGGATAAGAGGGTATACCTAGATTAAAAAGCAAGAATACTATTTATAATGGCTTGTACAATGAATTCTTTAAACCAGGCCAATGTCATGCCGACAGAATAAACAAGCGTAAAAATCTACTTAGCCTAAGACCCCTCTCATTTTAAAGTTTTGAGCTTATAAACTTAATTTTTAATTTTTAATTTTCCACTATATAAGTCACAAAAAAAAAATTTATTTTTAATGTGAGATTGAGGTTTTAGTTTTGAAAATACATGTCAATTAAGAGTTTTTTAGATGATTTTTCATTTACATGTAATTTATTTTAAAACATGGTAATATTTTATATTAAAGTATTTTTATTTAAACTTAAATTTTTAATCATGTCTCAAATATGTTTGTTGACCACTTTTTAAAAACAAATTATAACAATAATTTATTAAATTTCATTTGAACACACTAAAGTTGATGTGGGGACACACCTTTAAAAATATATAAAAAAGATTTAATTTTAGTTGCCGCGTGTATAAATCTGTTGATACCTTTACGTTGAATAAAAAATATTTTATTAGTGAGTTAACACTTTAATTTGACTGGGATTAATTGCAATTTATTAGTGTCATATCCGGTGTGTTTCTTACCTTCATTTTGTCTTTCTCTTTAATTGGAAAAACTGACCAATTACAGGGAGAAAGAAGCATGTCATAGAATTTTTTAATTTTTTTTTGTCAAAACGGTCTAGTTTCGATACATAATTTTTAATTATTTTGTTATCCAGCTT
>Ga0307517_10012533_pt1 | contig 11622 bp, 17 predicted proteins | sample 23_EM_MG_FD_194515 | JGI IMG/M metagenome (GOLD analysis project Ga0307517, IMG submission 194515) | Populus trichocarpa ectomycorrhiza microbial communities from riparian zone in the Pacific Northwest, United States - 23_EM | ecosystem: Host-associated > Plants > Roots > Unclassified | place... | reverse complement strand
TCATCGAGAACCTTTTACACCCAACCACAACCAAAGATCAGATATCCTGACTGAAACAACAAGGAGATGAGACACCCTCACCCGTGACCGATGCGTTTTGTTCCCAACAATATAGCATCGTACAGATTATCATCCGCAGCGGTACCATCCCCAAGGGTCTCTCCAGCATGAAAGATGAACGGGATATCAAGACCCAACTCCTTCTGACGGTTCACAAAGCGGAGCAACGGAACGAGGTAATCTATGATCGGCTTCGTGGTATCTTCTGGACCGACAAGGTCAAATCCTGCCAACGCAAAATTTTCAATCCGAGCTCCTTCAGTCTGCGCTGGTCCGACGGTACGAACCGGCGATCAAATCAGGGAACTCCTTCTTGAGAGCCAGGCAATCCTCCGTGAACCACTCGAGTTCCTCTGGTGTGATTATCTTGATGGTGGTATAGATAACCTTTCGGAGGGGACGGTTGTCAGTGTGCAGGGAGTGCGAACCGAATGTTGGTGATAAGATACCCTAGAGCCAATAAACTCGTCCTCCCTCCCTTGCCTCTTCATCTCATCCTTCACCTCTTGCACGACGCTACCGTAGATCTTTAATATATCCCTGTGAGAGAGCGTGTTCCGACCATCTGGTCCAAAAAACGACCTGTCCAAAACTTGAGCGTAAAACGATAAGAAACCGAGACGAACACTCACTTGTACAGGAAATTAATCCTCGCCTCCACATACGAAATACCATCCTCGATCGAGGACAATAGGAATTCCCGGACGTACGCCCTAAATACCGGAGAGAACCGAACGAGATTCTACCCTCGCAACCATAGACTTCAGCAACGCCGAAGGAGAAATGAAATGCTCGAAACAACTCACTCTGGTGACATCAAACGTTTCTCGGAACTTGTTCCAAATCTACGAAAATTCATCATCGATCCTCCTCAAAACGAGGTTTCACAATGAGGAATACCTTCGCGACGGTCTTATGCGTTCCGTACGCTTCCACGGGATTAATCGTCGTCGACGCGACGTACCACTTATCGAACCCCTCCGGCCCACCGAGTTCGGGCGAGAAAGCTTCCCTGGCGGCTTTCACGGGGATCCACCCCCCATCGTACGACGCGTCGGTCAAGCTCTGGACATCGGACAGCTTGACTTCGGATTTTGGGAAGGGCGAGAACTCTGGAAGGACGTTCGCGGTGGGAAGCAGCGTGGTTAACGGGGCTGAAGTCCGGACGTAGAGAGCCTCTTGTTCGAGAATCCTGTTCAGCAAGAAGTTGACGTCGACGGTAGCGTCCAAGTGGGCATGGAGCAACGCCCCCTTCGGCATCTTCAACACGCAAAAACAAAGTTCAGAACAAATCACCGCGTGGTAATGCACATACGCAAAAAAAAAAACACCCAAAAGCGCACCTGATGCAAAAGGTTAAACACCTTGGTCCTCATAATCACCGACCTCGAAGTCAAAAACTCCATCCCCGGAAACGGATGCTCAATATCCGCATGCTCCGCTCCCCACACCGAAGCCGCTTCCTCCGCTCTCAAACCCCGAACGATCGCCTCGGCCTTTGCCTCTGTCGTAGAGAGGTTATCCAACTTTTCCGCATCGACGCGGAGGGCTCGGTCTTGTTTTATGAGGTTGCTGCGGTCGGAGAGGTAGGCGCTTAGATCGAGTGGGGACATGGGGAAGCGTGAAATCGGAGTATGGAGTGACTTGACTTGTCGGAGTCGGTGGTTTGCAGAACAGTCGCGGGGGGGTGAGTGAAGGGTAGGTCCCAAGGTTTGAGTCTTATATGTGTCGAGAATCAAGCCCGGACCCTAACGAAGGTTCTTTACCGTGGTCCACTGGCCTGATCAAACTCTACGCGCTCATAACTGACGCCGACGATGCTGAAAGGTAACCTCCTCCTAGGAACAGACGCACAAAAAGGAGCGGGGCAGTCCCGTAGTCATGACTTACAGCGACACAGCAGACCAGGGTCAGACTTCCCGTCAGGCGCACAAAAGAAACGCATATGGTCAGCGAGATCCCCGTGGGCGTCCCAACGTTCTTGTGCTTCGACCGGATCCGCGAGCATGGGAAAAATGCCCAACTGATCCACCACATCGGAGGAGAATGACCAAGCCCCAGTTCAGCCGAGGCTGAATCACAGGACTATGCGCATGCTATGAAAACATCATTATTACCAAGGTGGCGAGCTTCTACAATATGCACAGAGCCAAGTAAATATCAACTGTGGGAGACCGAACATCAGTTTATCTACAGATGTGGGGGAAGTGTGGCTTGCGGGGTCGAAATGCGCCCGCTGAAACATGACAACAGAGGATCGGGCGTTCTAGAGTATACATGAATGAACAAACACGACCGAAATGCCGGTGTGTTGTGATGAGGACATAGGTTGCGAAGGTTTGTGTAGATGTGAGGTGTACATGGTATGAGCAGATGCGGAGGAGGGATAATTGGGAAAACGCAAACATGAGGAAGCGGTGATTTGAGTCATCGGAAATGCGGTCCATAGATATGCGGGCGGGATAACAATGCGAGAACGGATCGGATGCAAACAAATAAAAACGACACCTATCTTGCACAAAGCCAGTGTTGATTGAGGAAGCAATGTGGTCAACCTCGAGAGTAAAATCGAGTCGGCAGGGAGCTTCAAATCATCTCGGACACCATCTCGATGGGTTGAGCCTGGCTAAACCCCAGGGTATGCCCATTCGCCTTCTTTATCCTCACGCTGAACACAAAGAAATCCTATCACGGATCCCTCGTCAGCACCTCCAACGCTCACAAGCAAGAAATACTCACTCTGATGACCATCACATCGGTCGAACACCCTCCAACATTGATTCCGTTATTACACACCGTACCCTTCCACTCCCACGTCTTCATCTCTCCATTCTCGACTCTCTCGCCCCTCGTACCCTTGATGGTCCGGTTTCTCCTGAACCCACGGGTGAGCATCGACTCCCCGGAGGAGCTCGAAGAGGCAGCGGCTTCAGACTTGGGTGCATCTGAGTTCGGTCGCGGAATAGTTCCAGAAGGTAAGGCCTCGACGACCCCTTGACTACTCGTCGTATCCCTCCAAATAAACACCTCTTGAATCGAAACACCGACTTGTCGCTGTAGAGAAACCTGGAGTCTCGGTTCTTCGCCCTCCCTCGGATTGACATACCCGGCGGGTGCCACGAATTGAAGGAAGAACGGGATTTCGTCCGTGACGCAGAACGACGAGACCGAAGGGATGAACAACTGAATGTGTAATGTAAACGCATCAATGAAATCATATCAGCGGGTGGGGAGAGGTGGAGGGTAAATGATACAAGACGCACATTACAAATCATCGCCTCCCGGTGCGTTATAATCTGTTTCCAAACCTCAGGACAGGCCTTGATTGTCGATAGAGGTGACACCAGGTCTCTCGGGAAGGTATGCACGGGTCGGCTCTTCGGGACGTAGTTTATAGGAATGACGTGACTGTTATCCCGAACAAGAAAGGCGGGGTGACGTGTTCCGAGGGCAGATTCGAAAATTAGGTTAGATGAAGCCTTGACGTTTCAAATGAGGTAAGGTTAAAAATCCCACACTGAACGGTCACACGCTGTGAGACCGAAGGGGGGAGAAAGTGGCGATATGGGGAGGAAGTGGAGGGAGAGGGGTAGAAATGACGTGACTTACCGGTTGCGATTTGTCCAAAACCCGTGCTTGGATTTCTGGACGACGTCGATATGCATCGAATATGAGCAGGCGATCCTTCCCCCCTGTCCCAGGTCGAAAACGTAGGAAGGCGGTAATGATTCGATCCCCATCCGCTTTGACGCGATGGCAGAAAATGGGATTTGGAAGGGGATCGTTTGGGGACACGGCGCGGAGTTCTCCAGCTTCCAAATCGTGATGCTCTTCCGGACGAAAATTTCCGAACGTCCCTCGTGGATGTTGTTGCCGATAGATGTTTGCCCCTCGATCTAAATGGTTAAATGCATCAACAAAAGGGAGGTCCCGGTGCATACAATGGGGATACGCACCACAAGTTTGACCTTTTCAAAATTTGCCAAATTCCCCTCATCAAACCGAATAGTTCCGCGGATGATTCCTCTCCTTCCATACCGGGGCTCACGTTGGATTTCGATAGGATCCTGACCGTTAAGGCTGATCGTCATGTCCTTGATCCTCTTCGTCCACACTGCAACATCCCTGCGGCGAACGGAGCGCGACGGGACGAATTCGAGGCGTCGCTCATCCTGCGTCGGATTTGGACGGTAACCCGGAACGGGTAACGAATCGGAGTATCCAGGTAAGGAAGTTCGGGGACGTGACTCGACCGTCGTGAGCAAGGGAGACGACGAGGGGGAAGAGGCCGGGTACGCGTCGGAGGCGTATATGGAATCGAAGGGAGGAGGTTTAACCGACACAAACAGGTCCTCGCGAGAAGCGTTCAGCGAAGAGCCGCCAGAATCCGAGTCCTGCTGAGCGTAAAATAACATAGTCATGATATGCCGCAAGCAAGGGTGGGTGGGGATAACGTCACAAGGGGGGATGCAAATAGAACAGGAGATATGGAGTCAGGGGAGGAAAGGGAGCGAGCCGACAACCATCTTCCGCCGCCAACCGCATATATAGTGGGTGGGAGTGCAGGTGGGGGGAGGGCGTTCCCACCAGGGCGAAAGCATCAATTCGAGTGAGAGATAGCGTCCCGGCAAACACCGCTAACGAGAGGGCAAACAGACGCCGTCGCTTGTCCGTCACACTGGGCCCAACTTTGGTGTGGCTGCGTCAGGTTTGGCCCAGCGTCTCATGATGAGGCTGTCGCCGTGCTTGGCACAGGGCTGGACGTTTTTGGATTCCGGAGACACCAGTTCGTTCAGCACGATCCTCAAAAAACATCAAACCCAATGATACGCGTCGAGAGTGCGGTTCTTGATGCAGGGCCCCTTTGGTGGAACCCTACATCGCGATGAAATACTCCCGACCGATCCAGGGGACTGGAGCGCGACCCAAAGATCCTCACATCGCAACCGAATTGTCTCCACCCGTCCGCATCTCCCGAAATGACATTAATCAAAGGCTTTGGAGGCCGACGATGAGGGCCCAAATATCCCCAGGTCATCAACGGTGGCTCCATTCATACCGAAAACCGATTATGAACGCCCTCCGACACCTTCCGACGCACAGTCCTTTACATGTTACAGCTCCCTCACGTGAAGGTCTCAAGTCCGACTCTACGGCTTTGAGTTTATTTTGGAATTCCCTCTTTCTCAATGCTTCATTCAATGGGACGAGGACGGGAATAGAGTAGGACGTCCTTGTCCGTGTCGAGCCGCCCGCAAACGTCACGTGCAGCCTTTATAACCAAGCCTTTCTAAGGCTCGCAACCTGTCAACGGCGTTCTCATCACGAGGGTTACACAAAAAGCTTGGGAATCTACCTGATGTCAGCCCTGCGGACGACCCCCCCATTCTGGCTAGTACGAAGTGAGCTCTGACAGATCTGACCGATGGCCGTCCAGCTGTATCCATTTTTCCGATTTACAGCTGTTTGTATTCCGATTGGATCGTTTCCGGGCCCACGGAACAAGTGAGTACAGCCCCACCTCGTTTGCCTTTTGATGGTTGCAGGGCTCCACATCCCGCCGTGACCAGACTGTCGACTCGATGTCGCGATGCCGTGGAGCCGAAATACAGACAGCTGGTCAAGCAAAGGGGTTGGATCGCGCCTGTGACGTAGTGGGTGTGTCGGTCATTGCCACTTCGAGACTCTGCCGGGGGGACACGCGCGTATAACTTACAACAAGCAAAAAATTGTATATACTTGACATCCGACGAATCGTTTGCGCAAACGACGTACAACTCCTTGGAGACGGGAAAACGCAGAAAAGATGGCGGAGGATATCGATCATGTCCGAAAAAAAAAACAGGGACCGAAGAAATGGATTAGTTGGGATAAAGGGTGCTCGCCTATCCAATTGTACACCGGGAATTCCAGGATGCTAGCGAAACAAGGGAGGGAAACGGATGCGGTGCCTTCTTTGCGTCAGGGTTTTAGAATATCCATACATTGGTGTGAAAGAGTGGTGTGAACAAACTGCCTGCAATGAAAAAGAGGGAAAACAGAAAGGGGAGCCTGTTGCTACTGCAAATCATACAAGAAAGGTTGGCATCCGACGGGACAACACGATGAATCAGATGGTGAAGGCTCACCATGAAAATAAAAGCACCAAAAATCGCAGGCACAACTACAAGCCGGAGAAGACGAGCACGACGGAAACCGATCAAGAGGACGAAGGTGGTTTTGGTGACGACTCGGGAACCACAAATCCAGTTTGCGTGGGTGTAGGCGAAACCGCCACCACCGTCGTCAAGTCCCTTTCCTCAGCCTCCAATCGACCAAGTGTCTCGGCGAGGTACGTAGCACGACTCATGTCGCATCTTGCATCCCATTCGGAATCCACGGTCACGTAGCTCATGGGCCGACTCTTAATCGACGTCTGGTTTGACTCGGCAGAAGCAACCGTGGCCAAACTAGACCGTTCCCCCCGTGCTATACGAGCGAGACGAGATTGTTCCTGGAGATCGGCGCTGATGAACCCAGCTAGAAGCAGAGTGCTGCCCCTGGTGTGGCCATAGGCTGGAGGGGGTGCAACGGCGATGCGATTATCTTCGACATCTCCGGTCCCCGCCCCTGATTCCATCAAGACGGCCGCGTACTGAGGGTGGATAGTGCTTATCAGTGTTTTAAACTTGAAGATAACCGAAGGGCTAGACTCACAGTCGGCAACGGTGGCCGGTTCCATGGAGCGAGAGCGAGTCTGGTAGAGACTTGTTCGCCTCGGCTGAATACATCCGGGAGAATCTCCCCAGGGTGCAGCATGGCGTATCTTTCAGCGCGATACCGGAAGAAAAGGCGCTCAAGCAGGACGACTTGAACGATGGTAACGATGATGAAAGTGATGTGGATGAAGACACCCGTGGAAACCTGCCTACCGATGGAGGAGGATGGAAAGACGAGCCTGGTGAGGATGACCCATAAGGCGACGGTGACGAGCAGGAGGGAACCCTGGGTAACCAGGAGGATGATCGTCGATAGCCTGACGCCATACTTGGTAAACTTGGGCTTGAAGACGGAAAAAAGAGGACGAGTTGAGGACTGGGATTCGGCGGCAGGTTGGTTACCGTTCACATTGGTGGTCGGGGATGGTCCGTGCTCGGAAGATGCTGGCGGTGGCCCTCTGTCTGCAGGGTGTCTTGCGGGAAGGGACGTACGGTGGGCGGCCACGTCTGTTTCTGGTTCCGCATTGGAAGATGCTGGGGGATTGGGACTCTCCCTGTATCCGATTTCACCTTGTTTGCTTGGCAACGGATCCGCCTGCGGTCGAGCCGTCGATCCTTGAGAAACGATGGAGGGCGAAGGGGAGTGTGTGGCCATGACCAGCAGATGGTGCTTGAAGTGTGCGCGGAACCGCTTGCACCTGGCAAGTCTTGCAGAAAGGAATGAGGAGGAGCCTGGCCTCGTTGAAGGTGGGTCGTGACGACTGGAGAAAGAGCCCTGCAGGCTTTAGCGCTCTATGGTAACCCCCATCAATTTGCTTTTGCGATCTGTACAATCTATAACTACGCGGCGGGTTTCAAGCTTCGTCAACCCTGGCGGCCGTGTGTCACGGTGCGGCAAGTACAGATGAGGGTGGGTGCCTGTGTGTGGATACGGGAAGCCAAGACAGGCGGGAGCGCGAGGACAACGGGTAAAGAGGACGAAATGAAACGATTAATGAACCGGCGCATGACGGCGCCGAGACCGGAGGTGGGGCATCGGCCATCCCCCGTCTGGACGAGCTGTGAATGTTTCTGAGGTCGTCTGCGTTTGTGCATTTACGGCAGGGAGAGAGCACATGCCGCTGGAAGGTTTGGGACTAGGCCTCATCAACCCACCGACCGACACCGGACCACTCCCATATGGCCTTCTTCCCAAATCAGGAAACTCGGTTGTGGTAGCTCCGCTCCTCGCCGGCCATTCTTCTTCCCGGCCCGGGCGCCCACATCAGTGACCCGTCCTTCTCCCCTTCGAAGCTCGAGGCAAAAAAATCGTGGATCACCCCCCGAACCACAAGAGAACATTGCGGATGAGCGGAGGATGGAACAGAGCATCGGTGGCCCCCATCCCGCGCACTCTCCGTGCCTTGGGAGAGCTCCTCGTGCGAGCTCCGACGAGATTAATCCTGAATGCCAAGCGAATCAGTCGCATGGTGCATTGAGTTCCGCATGTCTTATCATTTGAATTCACGGGAAACAGGCTGTTCAGAGGATCAGTATAAAGTCTTCCCATCTTTGTGCCTTGTCCCTTCAGGTGCCCCCCATCTCAGACCATCTGTCCCTGCCAGTCCCGCGCGACAATGGCCACCACCGACAGAGACCAAGTCGCCATGCCCCATGCCACTCCCGTTGCGGAGAAGCTCGATGTCGACGGCTCATCAGCCCATGAGTCCCTCCCCGACACTCTCGTCGAAGGGTCCGAGGATGTCACCCACGCAGAGTTCGACTCTCTCCGCCACATCCCCGACTCCCTCCCCCTCTCCTCCTTCTTGGTCGTCACCGTCGAGTTTGCTGAGCGTTTCTCCTACTACGGTTAGTTTCATTCCCGATCATCGTTTTCTCCTCTGGTAGCCCTTACGTCCACGTCGTAACCACCGCCGCTTTTTCGATCACGATCATTCGTTGTGGCTGACTTTTTCCCTCGCTAGGAACCGCCAACATCTACAACAACTACATTCGTGCCAAGTTGCCTCCTGGCTCGACTACAGGCGCCGTTCCCGCGGACCACCGCGCCAGCGGTGTTGCCGGTGCTCTTGGTATGGGTCAGCAGAAATCCTTTGCTATCCGTACCTTCAACACTTTCTGGGTTTACACCATGCCTTTCGTCGGTGCCATCATCGCCGACTGTTGGTGGGGCCGTTACAAGACCATCTTTATTTTCTCCCTGGTCTACTTGTATGTTGGAATCTTTCATCCGCCCAATGTCATGCCATGCTAATTCATTTCCGTTTCCCTCCCAGGGCTGGTCACGCGATCCTTACTGGCACCGCCTCCCCTGCCGCTCTCCAACACCCCAACGCTTCTCTCGGCGGCTTGGTCGTTGCTATTTTCATCATGGGACTTGGCGCTGGTGCCATCAAATCCAACGTCTCCCCCTTGATGGCTGAACAGTACACTGGCAGGATCAGGAAAAAGGTTTTGAAATCCGGAGAGACCGTCATCGTCAGTCCGGCCTTGACCTACCAGAGGATTTACATGTACTTCTATGCCTCTATCAATTTGGGTGCAACCGCTGCCATCTCCGCTTCCTTCATCGCTCGCGATCATGGTTACTGGCTCGCGTACCTCGTCCCCACCATTATCTTCGCCATCGTTCCCCTCGTCCTCATCTTCGGCAACAAGTACTACATAAAGACTCCTCCCCGTGGATCTGTCATCCTCGAGGTACGTTTTTTTATTATCTTCCGACCCTCTATTTCCGGTCCCTCATCACCTCTCCCCCACAGTGTCTTCGCGTCTTTGGGATCGCTGCTGGTTCCAGGATCTCCATCAACCCCGTTACCACCTGGAAAAACTTCAAGAAGCCGGGTTTCTGGGATCCTGCCAAGCCAAGCACCTACGAAAAGGGCGTTGTCCCTGCCAGGATCACCTGGGACGACCAGTTCGTTGGTGAAGTCGCTCGTACCTTCAAGGCCTGCAAGGTGTTCTGTTGGTTCCCCTTCTTCTGGTTGTGCTACTCCCAGATCGATGGTAATTTGGGCACCGTCGCTGCCGGCATGACCTTGAACGGAGCCCCCAACGACTTGATTCAGAACTTGAACCCCATCTCCATCGTCGTTCTCATCCCCGTCTTCGACAAGGTCATCTACCCCACTCTCAGGAAGATGGGAATCAACTTCACCCCGATCAAGCGCATCTACGCCGGTTTCCTCGTCGCCGCTCTTGCCATGTTGTACTCCGCCGTTCTCCAGAAGTTCATCTACGATACGTCTCCGTGCCACGATAACCAACCCTCCGCGTGTGAGGATGCCGATGGTTTCCCCAACCCCGCTCCGATCAACGTTTGGATCGTTGCCGGACCTTACATCCTCGTCGGTATCGCCGAGATCTTCGCTTCCATCACCTCGTTGGAATACGCTTTCACCAAGGCTCCCAAGCAGATGAAGTCTTTCGTCATGGCCTTCTCTCAATTCCAGACCGCCGTCTCCGCCGCCCTCAACTTCGCTCTCGTCTCGGTCAACGTCGAGGAGAAGTTCACCTGGCTCTTCGGTGCTTTCGCCGTCACTGCCGTCGTTGTTGGAACTTTGTTCTATTTGACTTTCCTCAAGCTCGATAGGGCTGAGGCTGCTTTGAACACCATCGGTACTGGTGATCGTGATGGGTTCACGGATCCGCATAAGAAGTCTGAGGATGTTCATGTGTAAACTTGATCTTCCGAGTCGTGTACCCCTTATCTTCCACCTTATTACTTCGTTGTTTGTTTGTTCTTCCGGTCTTTCATAAATTCGGTCGTTTATCGAGTTTTTAATGTGTTATTTCTGGCGTCCTTCACGAGTGCGATACGATTCACACACGACAATTAAAAAAAAAATCGTTACGTGTATGAGGCTTGTACCATCAGTAGTTTGTCGACCATACAATAAAAAAAGCCAAGTTCAAAAAGGTCATACGGCACGCGGCAAGCACAATACACTACACATTTCCTTGCTCCATGGACGCCGGAGGATCCCCCTTGATCTCCGGATTTCCTGAGCTTCTCCGCCTGATGATGCCGTGATGGGGTTACAAGTCCGGCGTGAGGAGAGGTTCCATGCGGTACAGGGCAGGAGTGGGAGATTGCCAAGCCCCAACCGGACTAGGCCAAATTGGAATCCCCGTTACGCAGTCCGGACTTGAGGCTTTCATTCTACGTGGAATGAAACGTGTTCGAAGGGTGCTGTTTTCTCCCGGAATCTGAGATAACGAAGAATGGAGCGGGTGTGTGCGCCTGCCAATATTCTAATTCCGATGAAGATCGTTGAGTCGACGGGGGTTGGGTTGGAGGTTTGGGCTCGTCCCTCGAGTTTATCGGGTGAGTGCGGTACTGATCCCCGAAGGCATTCCCAGGTTACCCCGCTTATCGGCTTACACAGGCGCCCTTGGAATTGAGATGTGGACTGTCGATGCGTGATGCATCGATCACCCTCTTATCAGGTTACGGAACTTCCGGCGGTGCAGATTCGGTTCTAGAGCGATACGGAAGGACAGGTGGTACTTATCGTAGTCGGTGGAGCGTGGTTCGTTCGCGTGCTGCGTGTCGATTTGATGCGGTGCAAGCGGAACGGACCAAACATCCAATCCGAGGGTCCCCGGCTCTCCACAGTATCCGTTGACTTGACGTGGGGACGGGCTGCTCAGTCAGCCGCCGCTTTCGAGAACGGCTGGATCATTGTCATTCCGGGTTTCCGTTCGCGAAACTCGGTTGGCGCAGTCTAGGTGAGTGGCTGTGAGCGGTCCCCTGGAAACTATCACTTGGTTGACCATGGGTTGAGTTGATGCTCCGCGGGGCGGGAGAACTAGTGTTTACATGCAGCGGTAAGTATAGAGAATGGAAGAGGAAAAGAAGACC
>Ga0307517_10012531_pt1 | contig 11624 bp, 8 predicted proteins | sample 23_EM_MG_FD_194515 | JGI IMG/M metagenome (GOLD analysis project Ga0307517, IMG submission 194515) | Populus trichocarpa ectomycorrhiza microbial communities from riparian zone in the Pacific Northwest, United States - 23_EM | ecosystem: Host-associated > Plants > Roots > Unclassified | place... | reverse complement strand
AAGTATTCTTTTTATGATAGGAAGAAAAAAGGCTTGAACTTTATATATATTTCTTATCTCTGCTAGGTAAATCAGGTTATTGCAGATGGTAGAAAAATACCTGTTGAGCAACGATTGTGGTTAACTGCTCCAAGATCGGAGATAGAAGTGCCTCAGCCATCGTCTGTTTAGTTCTGATTGGAAAGAGAGAGAGAGAGAGAGAGAAGCAATGATGATGGGATGAGCAGAGAGAAAGAGAGGGTGAAGGGAAGGAGGCGGCTGATTGTGAATGGAAGTTAGTTTATATACTTAGGGTTTGGCGTTGCAGGTGAAGCTTGTATTTTAGTGTCTCAACATTTTTTTATTAGTTTTTGTAGGACTGTGGTAAAGGAAGATCAGCACAACTTGTAGGTTGAAAAATGAAATTGAAGTTGACTTCTCATTGAGATCTTTTTCGGGGATAATAGAAGTTGACTTCTCATTTTTATCTATTGTCTGATCCTGTTTTCTCCTTCCTTCTTCTTGTTGCAGATACTGTGCTTTTATGTCTTTTTTATTTCTTCTTCTCCGTTGTTGCCTCTCTTTTTAACACCACCCTTATCAGGTTAACACCACCCTTATCATATCTTTTCAAATAAAAAATTACCATTACTTTTGTTTTTCTAAGTTATTTTATGCTATTATATTCTGATTTTATTTATGATTTATTTAAAAATAAATATCGGTTTCTAAAAATAAAAAAACTTGTCGAAATAACGTTAAACCCTAAAAATCTAAGATTTCATAGCTTGTCATTTTATGGCACTGGCCTTAATATATAAAAGAATTTTAACGAAAATTTTGTTATCTTTAATTTCTGAAATAGGAGATTTCACTAGTTTTTTAACTTTTTATTTTTTTTACATTAATCCTTAAAGATAATATATTTCACAATTTCTTGAATTTTAACAAAAACTTTGACGTGAATCCTGAAGATACGAGATTTCATCATTTTTTTAAATTTAATGAAATTTTTTATATTATCCCTGAAAATAGGACGAAATGGTAGTCAACGACAACATGTTTAATGCGAGAATGAAAAATAGGATTGGAACTTAACTGAGTTCCTCCAATGTTGTCACAGTATATCACAGGTGAAGAAGACAGAGCAACACCAAGTTCATGAAGTAGAGAGTGTACCCAACAGAGCTCAGCAGCAGTGGCAACAACGGAGCGATACTCAGCCTCTGTTGAAGACCTGGCAATGGTCTTTTGTTTATTTGAACTCCATGAAATTAAATTACTCCAAAGGTAAACTAGATAAGCACTGGTGGATGAATAATCATCTTTATTGCCAGCCCAATCGGCATCTGAAAAGGCATGAAGTTGATCAGCGAAGGCATGAAGATTGTAGGGCGAGTCACGGTGCAGAAGAAGGCCCTTGTTTAGTGTACCAATAAGATATCACATAATTCGCTTAACAAGGATCTAGTGGTCATCGGTTGGGCTGTGCATGAACTGAGATAGTTTGTTCACAACAAATGACACATCTGGTCTTGTAAGAGAAAGATACTGAAGACTCCCTACAACTTCACGATAAACAGTGGGATTCTATAAAGGCGAGTCAGACAGCAATGAAATAGCAGATGCAGAGCTTGGAATTGGAGTGAGCACTGGTTTTGCGTCCAGCATGTTGAGACGAGTTAGCAGGTCAGTAATGTACCTGCGTTGAGAGAGTAGAATACCCTGTTTGTGAGGAAGAACTTCAACACCCAAGAAGTAGGACAAATTGCCAAGATCCTTAAGAGAAAAATGTTTGGCAAGGCTAGAAACAAAATCTGATAGAATGTCGTCACCGCTGCCTGTGACAATAATGTCATCCACGTAAACCAGTAAAAACAAAACATGCTGAGCACTGTTAAATATGAACAGAGAAGGATCAGAGTGGGAATTGCGGAAACCAGAAGCCAACAAAAATGTGCGCAATTCATGATACCAAGCCCGGGGCGCCTGTTTGAGTCCATAAATGGCTTTGTGGAGTTTGCAAACAAATGACGGTTTTTCGCGATCAACAAATTCAGGAGGTTGCGCCATGTAAACGGTTTCAGAAAGATGACCTTGAAGGAAAGCATTTGTTGTAACCCATTTTTTGGTCCCCGCACAAAATAAAAAAAATAAAAAAATAATAGCAGTGAAAAGAGGATGCTAGAGCGCCCCGAAAATGGTCAAAAATTGGTTGAGGAGGATCAAAAAATACAAGGATTGAAATTTGACAGTATATCGTTGACCGGTGAGAGCCCTATTGATAAAGAAAATTTTATTTGAGGAAGAAATGTACAAAATCAGATGTATATGGGCTCAATTAAATTTTATTGAAAGTTTAATTGAATTTATGGAGGGTTTGATCGCAAGAAAAATTGATTTTTAAGTCAATTTGGGTTTTAATTGGAAGAAATTAAAGTTCTGGGGTCAAATTATAATTTTTAAGAGTTGATTTGGTCAAATCAGGGGCTTAATTGCATACATATTGAAGTCTGGTGGCCAATTAGGGACTCGATTGAAGAAATCCAAAACCAAGGACCATAGTGAAAAAGCGCGCAAATTGACCCATTTTGGCGCCAGTTTTCGTTTAAATGAAATGACGCGTTTTGGTCAAAACGGCGTCGTTTCATGCATTTCACTGGAAAAAAAAGAGAGAGAAAGAGCAAACGGTGCCGTTTTGAACGGCACCATAAGCCTGCTTCTTCCCCTGGACGCGCAGAGAACAGGGGAAGAAGAAGCATTTTTCCCCCTATTTTTTTCTCTCCTTTCTCTCTCCCAAAAACCAAAAAACCAACTACGACCTGACTTGTCCCTTCACTGACACCACCACGCCTTCACACCAAAAGACCCATGCCCTACAGAGGTAGGGGCGGCTGTGGAGTAGCCACCCCTATGCCACCATGCCATGCCCTGCATAATGGCAGGATAGGGCATGGTGGCCCTCTCTCCCTCTGCCTATAAATACAGAGGGAGTGCAGGAGAATAGGGGGGAGATCAAGAAGGGAGAGCTGGAAGGATTTTTTTAAAGAGAAAGTGAGGGAGACCGAGAGAGAGACCAACAGTTTTCTTTGGAGAAAAAAAAAAGGGAAAGAGCAGGGGAAGACAGGCAAGCTGCAAAAACAAAAAAGAGAGAGAAACCAGAGGGGGCAAAACTTTTGAGAAACAAACTTGAAGAAGAAAAAAAAATAGAGAAGGGAGGAACAAATTTGAGAAAAGAGACAGGGGAGGTTTACAAAGAAGCAGAAACAGGGGGGATTTTCGGGTCCAAAGTTAGAAAACAAAATCATCCTTTTTGGGTTCCCAGCAGCTGCTCTTCTCTCTGTTTCAGCTTTTACAATAATTAGTTTTTAATAAAAAAAATTTATCGATGAGAATTTTTTTAAAACCTTAGAAATTTTTTTCCAAGTTTTAGAATTATTAGATTTTAATTTTTTACTAAAAACAAAATCAGCATCCAAAAATGATCGCGGCCCTTGAATCACAGCCTGCAAAAAGGGCCATCAATGGCATTTTTATTAGACATCATCTTTATATCAAGTCCAATCAACCTTGGCCCTTGCCCTTCCCTCTAAGAACAAAAAAGCAGGCTTTCTTTCGTTTTTTAGCCCTAGTAAATAGTTTTTTCGTTGAAATAGCTAGCTTTCTTAATCCTTCCCTGACATCTTTCATAGGTTTGTCGCAGCAGTTCTCACAATTAGCTGAGATTCCTAGAATTTGTCATCCACAGATGAAGCATGTGGATGATTATTTTTGTTGAAGATGTGGTTTCGAATCAGTAATTTTGGAATGCCGCACAATGAAAACGACAAGCAATCAAATTCTAAACGAAGTTGATATTTCGATGGAAGGAAGAAAGAGAAGGGTTTGGTTTTAAACGATTATAAATAAAAGGAAGGAATCCAACCTCACTAATGGTTTACTTTAGGGTTTTGTTTTTTTCTTGAATGTGTACGAGAATTTATAAGAGTATAGTTAGCAACTTAGCATTAAATTACAAAACAACAAGGACAGAATTTAATATTAATTACTAAATCCACAATCTAACTGTTAAGATTTAGGTTTTTTATGAGGAGATTTTAATTTTAAATCTTGAAAAGGGTGGACTGAGAATTAGAGAGAATAAAATTATACTTCTTTCTATAATGTATAATATTTGTATGTAGCATTTGATTCTTGTCTTGAAATATAAAAAATACAGATAATGAAAATAGAGAGACTGCATATATATATATATATATATGCACTTTAAAAGAATCAAAATTATTCTAGAAAAAAAATATTTTATATCTTCATCTCAATTTATTATTCAAAATATACATTACATTAATTTTGTTTCTCATCAATCATTATTGATAATTTAATTCTTTTCTTTTCTTAATTTTCATTAACATTTAATTTATGAATATATAAAATATCCTTAAAAATTAACTATAATATCCTTAAAAATTGTTCTAGTAAATATAAAAAATAAAAAGCCATCAACGTTTCACTGTATCCCTAAACTCATCGTTGTGGAATAAAAAAATATAATGACTATTTTGCCCTTCTAAAAAAGTCATTTAACTAGCTGTTAGGGGTAATTTAGTCTTTTTTACATGGTTCATTTGTCATTCTCGTATTAATTAGGGACAATAGATCTTTTACCATTTCAAATGCACAGTAAAATTACTTAAACAGTCTTAAATTTTTTTTTTTACAATTAAGGTCCAAGGGGTTATTTCTTTTTACGTTTTGCTAGCATAGTTAAATGACTACATTGCTTTTAAAAGGAAAAAAAATTAAAACTTGTGTCCAGGTGTGTTTTTATATTTTCATTATGGCTTTTTAGTTATAATCAATGTAAATGAGAAAAAATTTAGTCTTTTAACATATATATAAAAATAAAAACTGGTTGACACGTGCAATACGTGTCAGAGAGTGGGAGGTATCAATGCTCCTTGAATGACACATGTGGCATCTCTCGATGGCCAAGCACCGCTTTCCATTATAGTGTTGGAAGCGTCGCACCGTTCTCTTTTAGGTGGTTAAGCATGTGTGCATGGTGGAGCAATGATTGGGCTCCGATATAATTTTTTTCTTTTGTGTCCAAAGTTAGAAAACAAAAAAAGGCAGAGGAGAGGGTGGCTGAGAAGAGAAACAGAGGAGACGGGAGAGAAGGAAGGAGAACAGTCGCCGCCTACACCACCACCCCTGTCGCATCCGCTGCCGCCAGCGTCGCCACCGCTCCAGGTAACTTTCTCCCCTCCCCCATCGTTTTGTGCTTCAGCTTCATTTTACAGAACGTTTACGTTCTGCAGCAAAATGAAGATTAACTAGCTAATTATATTTTTGCTGGTTACTGTGCGCAGCACAGTAACCAGTCCTTTTATTTGTTATGGGCTGGCACATCAGCCCAGCCCACAGTATATGGGCCGGGTCAGGCCCAGCCCAGGATGGATGGGCCAGATCCGACCCAATTTTTTTTCTTTTTTTTGTTAAAAGAAAAATTCAAAAATATTTGTTTGTAATTTTACAAGTTTCCTGCGTATTTTTTTGTCATTTTGATTAATATCAAGCAGTATTTTTATGTTGCTAAAAATACAAAATTTGATATTAAAATACCCGGTTTTCGTCAAAACTTTCAAAAATACAAAAAACTTTGAAAAAAAGAAAAAATATTTTTGTGCATACGGCCAAGTGTCTCAAAGCTAAAAAATCATATTGTGTTTTTTATAAACAAAAAAATAATGTTTTAACATGCATTTTGGCTTTAATAACCAGTTTATTAAAGTCAAGAGAACATTAGCCAAAATTTCAAAAACAATAAAAAATTTTATTTTGTTTGTCTTTTAGTATCCAGGGTACGATATGACACGTAATACGTATTCCGGATATTAAATCTTTTTCCAACGTTAGAACGGTTAGGTTCTACCCCATTAAGATAAGAACCTTCTTATTGAGGAGGGCTTTTCTTGAATCTTAGATAGACAAGACCAACAATTAGAAAACACGACCAAACCTTAGATTTTGATCAGACAAATAAAACAATGCAGCTTACCTTAGGTAGGGCGTATTTGGGGTGCTAATACCTTCCCTTTACGCAACCAGTCTCCGTACCCGATCTCTGAGACCAATTAGGGTTCCTAGTGACCATAATACTAGGTGGCGACTCCATTCCATTTTTTTTACTGCTAAGAGACAAAGAATTTCGTGTCTCCCCGTATTTACTAGATATATATCCATACAATTGAGGGTGGATGATCGTCGTGACGCTGCACACGTGCGATAACATTGTTGATATCCAGTTGTTTAAGTGACCATCCGCGGCTGACAGCAAGGCTGAGTACCAAGCGGATAGTTGTTGGCTTCACAACGAGGCTGAAAGTCTCATGATAGTCCACACCGAGACGCTGGTGGAAACCTTTTGCAACAAGTCGTGCTTTAAACCTGTTTATAGAACCATCAGAATGTCTTTTAATGCGGTAAACCCACCTGCAACCAACAACGTTAGTGATACCATTAGGAGGAACAAGTTCCAATGTGTCATTGCATACTAGAGCATCATATTCCTCAGACATAGCAGATCGCCAGTTTGGATCTTTAAGTGCCTGAGAGGAGGTGGAAGGTTCTGTTTGAAAGATGACTGGTTTAGTAGTGTGAAGACTGAGTTTCTGGATTGGTTTGTGGATATTATTCCGGGACCGAGTGATCATAGGGTGTTGGGAATGTTGTGGTGGTGGTGGAACAGGTAGAGATGGAGCTGGAAGTGAAGGATTATGATGAGAGGGGGAAGTAGGTACCTGTGGAGTAGAAATGATGGAAGGAATTGCTTCGGCATGAGTTGGAGGACTTGATGAAGAGACCATAGAAGGAGATGCATCTGCATGACATTGTGAGGAAGGAGCAGAAAGAGCCAGTTGTTGTGGGGTTTGAGATGAGACAAAAATAGGTGAAGGCATCCAGTCAGACACGGGGGAAGGAAAATTTGAAGTTGCAGTAGGATAAGACTTATAAGGAAAAACTGACTCAACAAATTGTACATGCCGTGAAACATGTAGTTTGTTAGTGGATTTGTTAGGGCATAGATATGCACTCTAAGAAAGGGAGTATCCAAGAAAAACGCAGGGTTGAGATTTCAAATCAAGTTTATGAGATGCATATGGACCCAACCAAGGATAACATAAACAGCCAAACACTTTAAGTTTAGAAAAATTAGGACTCTTGTGAAAAATTGACTCATATGGTGAAGACATGTTTAATGTGGGAGTTGGCATCCTGTTAATTAGGTAAACAGCAGTGGTGAAGGCATAAGTCCAAAAGGTAGTGGGAATTGAGGCATGAGAAAAAAGGGCAAGACCAGTTTCGACAATGTGAAGATGTCGCCGTTCAGAATAACCATTATGTTCAGGTGTATGTGGTGGAGACGTGAGATGACTAATCCCATGTTCTGAAAGAAATGGTTTGAGAGCAATGTATTCACCACCATTATCAGAATAAAGAGAAATAATGGTTTGTTGAAAATATTTTTCAACAATTGCTTTGTAGCGTCGAAACACTATTTGGACATCAGATTTTTGTTTTAATGGATATAACCAAATGTATTTTGTAAAATGATCAATAAAGATAACATAGTATTTATAACCATCGTGTGAAATAATAGGAGAAGTCCAAACATCAGAAAATACAACTTGAAGAGGACGAGTAGTGAGCAAAATAGACACAGAAAATGGTTGTTATGACTTTTATTACTTAAGCAAGCATTGCAGCAGAAATTCTTTTGAGAAGAAAAATTTAAATGATAGGAGGACATAATATGTTTAAGAATTGTGAAGGCTGGATGACCAAAGCGCCGGTGCCAAATGGACATTGTTGACAACAGAGAAAGCTAGAATGGGAGGAGTGGAAGAGATGGCAACTAGCCATTCATAAATACCATCCTTAGTGCCGCCCTGCAGAAGAATGTCCCTCGTTTGTAGGTCCTTCACATGAAAACAATGAGGAAAAATTTCAATTGACACATTGTTAGTGATACAGAATAATGCAATATATATTAATTTTTTTTGCATTTTGGGAACACACAAAACATCTTGTAATTGGAAAAAAGAGTTAGATGTGGGAAGAGATACTGAACCAGTGTGACTTATAGGAAGATTGGTACCATCGCCTAGCATAACATCATCTTGTCCATTATATGGTGTATGGAGAGAAAGATTATTGAGGTCGGCAGTAACGTGATGGGAAGTACCACTATCTAGTAACCATGACGCAGCGGTGGATAGAGATGAAGAAGAAAAATTGGCTTGGGGATTCCAGGAGGATGGCATACCATTGGAGGAGTTGGCAATGTTAGAACCATGAACATGAACTAAATGAAAAGAAGGACATCGTTTAGCAGTGTGCCCCTGAGTGCCACACATCTGGCAATGGCCCAAATAAGGACGTGCAGGCAGATGATTATTGCGAACCTGATTGGGAAAAGTAGCAGGTCGAAAGTTGGCAATAGGTAGGGAACGAAGAGTGTTCCCAATAGGAGAAAAGAATGGGCGCCAGTTGGTTCTTGAGGGTCGCCAATTGTTGTTGCTTGAGTTCTTGGTGAAAGAGTTGGCAGTAATAGGACCAAGACGAGAGGATTGTGACCGTGTTTGAAGTGATGCTTCAAATAAGAGAAGTTTCTCATGTAGTTCATCAAAGGAGATAGCAGCTTCGCGAGCTTGGACAACCTGAACAAGTTCTGTGTAATCTTCATCTAAACCATCGAGGATTTGTTTAGTAAGATCATCAGTGTCCATAGGAGCACCAAGAACAGCAAGTTCGTCATATTTTGCTTTAATGAAGTAGACAAAATCTGTGATACTCATAGAGCCTTTTGTGAGATTCTTTAACTGGTTTTTCACCTGGCGGATACGTCCACGGGATGGTTTGGCATATGTTGTGGCAAGAACATGCCATGCATCATGAGAAGAAATGGTGCGGACGACAAAGAAGATAAGCGGAGGAGAAAGGCTGCCAACAATAGCATTCAATAGAAGTTGATCTTGCCTCACCCAGAGACTATAGGCAAGATTGGGAACAATGATATCATCTGTTATAAGAGTTAGTGAGGGACACGGCTTGGACCCATCGATGTAACCAAGGAGATCGTAGCCAATAAAGAGTGTTTCAAATTGAATTTTCCAGGAAGCATAGTTGGAAGAGGTGAGTTTAAGAGGAGCTTGAGCAGCTGTGTTTATGGTGATAAGGTGGTTTTCCGTATTTGATGGAATGGAAGTTGACATGGTGATGTTAATGAGGGAGAAACAGAACCGAAAAAGAGTAGGAAGAGAAAGAGAAAAAAATAAATAAAGGATCAGAGACGCTCTAATACCATGATAGAGCTGAAGCTTTTGGAAGAGAATTGCTTACATATATTATTAATAGAAGACATATATATATATAGATACAGAACCTAACTGAATTCTCTACGTTGCAGGAAGAATAACAAACTGTAACTGTAACCGTAATGGAGTCCTAATGAATAACATATTGTAACAGTTGTTGCAGTAATGGAGTCCTAATAAATAACAAACTGTAACAGCTATACATTAATTTATCATTGGTTAACAGCATGTGCATCTTTGCAGAGGAATACAGCGGTTCAGATTCTCGATTTAAGTTGTTCCAATTACCATAATACCCTCCTTTTCGCTGAATCAGATACCATTACAAGGGTGCAATAGTCATCCGGTGTCTATTTAGAAGAAAAAGCAGTATCAACTTTTCTCCCTTTTCCCCTTTTGTAGGCCTAAGCTCTTCTTCGTACATATTCGTTTGCTTATATAAAAGGCATGGCATAGTGGTGGCGGAGAAGAGAATATTGGGCTTTTATGACGGCAGGTTGGGCCTCTTTACATTGGGCTCAATGAAGGCTTTGAACCAGTTTTAACCAGAATTTTTTAAACTTAACTTCATCGGATCAGAGTTTAAAAGTTTAATTATTTTTTTAAAACAATTATTTTATTAAATTATTTATTTTTTTAAAAAATAATTTTTTACCTGAGTCTACAAGGGATGTATAAAGTTTTTTTTATTTAAAATATATTAAATAATAATGTCTTTTAGATTTTTTTATTTTTCATATTAATATATTAAAATCATAAAAACACGTAATTTAATTGCCTTTTTTTAAAAGAAAATTAATTTAAAAATTCTAAACGACAATAAAAAAACACTCTTGGTATCGACACAACACTGTCCCTCATTCAAAACCCAAGCTAAGTCTCGGCGTCGACAATATCAATGAAGAAGACACCATTAGAGAACAAGAAGAAGAAGATCACGAAAATGAAAGTAAAAAAAAACACCGAAGAAGAAGAAACGAAAAGTCCCTCGATTCTTGGTATTACATGGATCATGTAACCAGGTCTATTATAAGGTATTTGAATAAGAAATTGATAAGATATTACGATGTTTTATTTTATTACAATGGTTTTAGTTGAGGATTATAAAAGTACGACCGTGTTTGGCAGTGATGATATTCTTGTTGATGAGGAAATTAACAGAAAACTTAGTGAGTTAAGATTATTGAAGATGCTTTGTTGTTAAAGATAAGTAAAAAGTTGTAATCTTTAAGAGAAGGGTGGGGTGATTGGCTTGATAAATAGTGAATTTGTTTTCTTGAACCCGTATCCTTTGCTGCGAGACCCGTGGTTGACTAGAGGTGATAAGGCTATGGAGAAAACCCATATTTTCACTCCAGTTTGGTTTCAGCGGTGAAAGACATATGTTCACTATATTGAACCGGTTCACCTTGCTGCTCTCTACAAGTAATTAGCTCGCTTCTTGAAAATATCTCCCCCTTCTGGAATGTCAATCACATGTATGACTAGAATGACACAACATCTTGCTGGTTCCTGTGTGAATCTCATATAGGACACTGTACTATCACATTGAGGTGTTTAAAATAAATCTCATAATCTAGTAATTTTGATGCTGGCTCTTGAACTAGAAACCATGTATTAGTTAATACCCTCTTCGCTCGAGTTGAGAAGAATTTTTATTTTATATTCCTGATGATCATCGTTATACTACGTAATGTAGTGATTCAATCGCGCCATTTCTTATGTTTAGAATCTATGTTTTGGTAACTTGTCTCTTGTTTTTTTTTTCTTGTTGGGTTGTTCAGGTGCTATCTATCTTGATTCTGATATCATAGTTTTGAATTCATGGTCTTCACTTAATAACACGATTGGTCTGGAGAATTATACTGAAAGATTATTGCATTCTACTGAAATTCCTGAAATTGATTATAGCATTCTACTGAAATTCCTGCTTCTCATCTGTTTCTCTATTTCTTCTCTTCATTTTATGTTTTTCTGATATCAGTAGCATGTGCTGGTCATGGAATTTTTTTTGGAAGGATTGCTGGTTTGTGTGATTGGAGCTCCTTTAAATGGGAGGTTTGTTTGTGAAGGGGAGCAAATGGGCGTGAAAAGGACAAGAAAGGAGCAAGATTTTCTGGAGGAAAGGATTCATATTGTCTGGACTGCATCACCTTCCTTTCTTCTTCATGTTAATGAGCAAGAAATGTGCGTCGTCAGTTATTATTTTCCAGTTGTATTTTAGTCCTTCATGTTAATGAGAAAGGCATGAAAACAGTTGCAATCAGT
>Ga0307517_10012530_pt1 | contig 11624 bp, 10 predicted proteins | sample 23_EM_MG_FD_194515 | JGI IMG/M metagenome (GOLD analysis project Ga0307517, IMG submission 194515) | Populus trichocarpa ectomycorrhiza microbial communities from riparian zone in the Pacific Northwest, United States - 23_EM | ecosystem: Host-associated > Plants > Roots > Unclassified | place... | reverse complement strand
TCCTTCACCTAGTCGGCTTAGCTTCTTCCCTGATTTAGGATTTCAATCTCTGCCACAATCGTGTTCTAGTTTCCTTTGCCAGGTTCTTATCCTTTCTGTCGCAAATTCTCCTCTTTACCACAGACCTTATTCCTCTTGTCTTTGCCGAAGACGTGATCTTAAGATTCTGTGCTTGTTAGTTATTCTACGTGATCAATCAAGGCATGCTTATCTTCTTCCTCTCAATTTGTTTTGTGTGACAGTGATTCGTAGCTTTTGTCATCTTGCTACTCTAACCTGTCACAGTTATTGCTATGGATCCATCAGTTAGTGATGCTGCTGGCATTAATATGAGCCCTTCTTCTCCAAATTCATTCTCTTCGGTTCCTGGACTCACAATAGCAACCAACACAGCCATGACTCCCTCTACTGCGATAGCAAAACTTATTCCCCTCTCCAACACCCAACAGGTTATCAATTTCAAACTCACCAACAACAATTATTTGTTTTAGCGTATATAGACGAAGTTGTATCTGATTGGTGAAGATGTCTTCTCGTTTGTTGACGGCTCGACTCCATGCCGCTCTCCGCACGATTTATCCAGTACTGTTTCTGCTACCTCAACTAGCTTTAATTTTGGCCCTTCCCAAGCGTTGTCCTCTCTCAATTTATGTTCTCCATCTCATAGTCGATTGTCTGATTTCTGTCAGTGTTTGGAGCACGTTTGAACATGCTCTTGCCTCCCCATCTAACTGTAGGATCATTTGGTTGACCCCCTTCCTTACTCTAAGCTCCATAGTCACTTGTCTACTCATGAATTCTTACACCGTATCTCTTTACAATCCATTCCAATTACTGCACCACTACTGCCCACACCTGCACAGCCTCCCTCAGCCAATGCTGCCCAATGTGGCTATTCTGAGTTTAATGATAGTGGTTTCATGGCTCATCGGGGCAGAGGAAGAAAAGGTGGTTAACGACATCCTCGCAACAATTTTCATTAGTCCAGCGGTCAGTATTTTCATTCTCCCTGGTAGCCAAATCGCAGTCATGGTGGACACTGGCAGCAAAAACAACAACGGTCTGCAGCAACCAATTAGTGGCCACGACAACAAATAAAATGTTAGCTTTGCAACATCTATGGACACTCTGCACAACAGTGCTCCTAGCTTGTCCATCATGGAATCCAAGCCTCGGTCAACCTTTCATTTAGTGATGTGTCAGCAGAACATTTGCCATTTGGTTTCCTGACATAAGTGTGAATCACCATGTTACTGTAGATATTACTGGTATGACATACGCAGAACCCTATCTCAGTAATAATCAATTGCATGTTGGTGATGGGAAGGGACTTGTTAAATCTAATACCACTCATAATATCTTGCATACACCAAAATGAGTCTTCAGCTTGTCCAATATATTACATGTTCCACAAATTAAAAAAAAAAGATTACTTTTTGTTCAACAATTTTTGTCATGAAAATTGTATTTTTTTAATTTTACTCTTCTGTTTTCTATGTCAAAGATCTCATCAACAAGGAAGTTCTTCTTTCCGGTCAAAGTAAAGATGATTTTTATGTCCTTTCAGAGTTTTCTACCACATCTATGCCGCAAGCTTTTCTATCTGCTAGCTTGTCTATTTTTGCCAATATTTGGCATTGTTGACTCAGTCATCCCAGTTCACGTATTCTAAGTCTCTTAGCATCCAATAAAAAGGTTGTTTGTAACTCTCGTCATCTTAATTTTTAGTGTCAAGCTTATCCGTTAGGAAAATCTTCTTATTTGTCATTAGGACCCACGAGTCATAAAACTTCTACCCTTTTTGAACTTATTTTTAGTGATATTTGGGGCCCTGCTCCTATGCTATCTTCTGATAGTTTTTGATATTTTATCATATTTATGGATGTGCAAACAAAATTTATTTGGTTTTATCCTATTGCTGTAAATCAAATGTATTTAATGTGTTTCATCAATTTCAAGTATTTGTTGAACGTCAGTTCTCTTGTAAAATCAAATCTGTTCAAACTGACTGGGGTGATGAATATCATAAATTAAATTCCGTTTTCAAAATCATCGGTATTCATCATCGCCTTATATGTCCACATACATATGAATATAATGGTACTGTTGAGTGTCATCTTCGTCATATTGTTGAAACTGGCCTTAGTTTTCTTGGCCAATGTAAAACACCTCTAAAATTCTCCCTTTGAATGTTTGTTTCATCAAGCGCTTGATTATGTTTTTACATATATTTTTGGATGTCCCTACTTTCCTTTATTTCGTCCTTATAATGCTCATAAGTTAAACTATCACTCCACTCCATATGTGTTCTTAGGTTATAGCTCATCTTATCTAAGCTATCATTGTCTTGATTTTTCGTTTAATCGCATCTACATCTCCCGTCATATTCGATTTCATGAACATGTTTTCCTATTCTTTTAGTCTGCCTATCTACCCACATATATCAACCCCAGTCCCTCCTCTCTGTCTGCCACTATCTCCAACCTACCCTTCATCACCATCTTTCCAACACAAACTGTCTCAGCCACACCTCCCCTCTCCACTAACTCGTCGATCCCCTCACCATCATCTTTATCCATGTCTCTTGATTATTTTGCAGGTTTAGGTTCTGCGGTGCCAGCATTGTCTCGATCGGATTCACCCTCTACTGTATCTCCAAACTCGCCGCCAACGTCTACTTCTCCATTTAGGCACTCTGCTTCATCACTGTCAGTTCTGGACATATTTATGGATCTCTCTATATATTCTCTTCCACAACAGAAATCCATAGATCGGTCCCTTGTTCCACCACCAACACGGCAGTATCTCATTGTGATGCGTCCTAGACAATAAAACTATCAACATCAGCTCTGCTTCTGCTTCCTCTCCGCTAGCTTCAGCTTCACGAGTAACGTCTCCCTCTGCTTTTAAGCCTTTGAATTTTAAGGAGGCTGATCAGTATTTGTGTTGGCATACTGCTATGAAGAATGAAATTGCAGCCTTACATGCCAATGCTACTTGGTCATTGGTGCCATTTGATCCGTCTATGAATATTATTGGCTGTCGATGAGTGTATAAAATCAAGTGCTGAGCTGATTGTGCCATTGACCACTACAAGGCTTAATTGGTTGCGCGAGGGTTCACTTAACAAGAAGGCATTGATTACTCATAAACCTTCAGTCTTGTTGTTAAACCAACTACTGTTCGGTTAGTTGTCACTATTGTAGTATTTAAAGGATGGCAGATTTAACAACTTGATGTTCATAATGCTTTCCTCAATGGTTCACTTCGAGAGGTTGTTTACATGAAATAATCCCAGGTTTTGTCGACTCTACTTTGCCCACCCATGTTTGTTGCCTTCGCAAGTCTCTTTATGGCTGGTACACATGATTGAGTGATTTTCTTCTGACCATTGGTTTTCGGGCTTCAAAGGTTGATACCTCTTTGTTTATTTTGAATGTGAATCATGATATCTGTTACTTACTTATTTATGTGGATGACATCTTTCTTACCTGTAGAAACTTTAAATTGATTCAACGCCTTATTACCTTACTGAGTTCGAAGTTAAAACTTCGTGATTTGGGTCATGCTTATTATTTTTTGGGGATTGAAGTCGCTCCTACTAGTTTGGGTCTTGTGCTTAGTCAACACAAGTATGCTCTTGATATTCTGAGTCGTGCGGGTATGTCATCATGTAAACCTGTTGATACACCAACCTCTATTTCAAAAATTGATTTGCAGTCTAGTGAGTTATTTTCGGATCCCACTCGCTTCTGCTAAATTATTGGTGCTCTTTAGTATCTCACCTTTAGTAGACTAGACATCTGCTATGCTGTGAACAAGGTATGTCAGTTTATGCATGCTCCTATCGAGAGTCATTAGGTTGTTGTTAAATGTATACTGCGATACTTGAAAGGTACGTCCTCCTTCGGTCTCCACCTTACTCGTGACTCTCTTTTTTTTTTTATCTCTTTATGGTTTTACTGGTGTTGATTGGGCCGGAAGTACTGATGATCAAAAATCCATGGGTGGATACATTGTCTTTCTTGGCAACACTCCCATTTCATGGAAATCTGGCAAGCAACGCACTGTTGCTCACTCCTCCACTAAAGCAGAGTATAAGGCCTTACCTGATGGTACTACTAAGGTTCTTTGGCTTCACTATCTTTTGTTAGATTTATGCTTCTCTCCTAGTTTTGCTACCACTATCTGGTGCGATAATTTGAGTGCTACTTATTTGTCTCATAATTTGATTTTTCATGCTCGTACAAAGCATGTTGAGGTTGATTATCACTTTTTTCATGATCACGTGGCTAAAAGTAAGATTCAGATTCGCTTCATCTCCTCCAGAGATCAATTATCCGATTTTCTTATGAAGCCACATGCTTCCTTTGTTTTTACTTCTTTACGTTCCAAGCTTCACGTAGATAACCCACCTTCAGCTTGAGGAGATGTATTATGGGATGTGTTGTAAAATAGGAAAATATTATGTTTCTCCTTGTATAGATTTGAAAATATTATGTTTCTCCTTGTATAGATTTATCATGTGTAATATGTTACACCATAACAAATATACAATACCCTAATTGTATAAATAGTAGATGAGCCTCCCTGATTTGGGTGCTCACCAAATTATCACCAAACCTTGTTTCAACTATGATATATAGAATATTTTTTTTTAATTTTCAATTATTCTTATATGAAAATTATACAAACAATTTTAATATTATTTCTTAGGAATTATTAGATAAATATATAATAAAAATATATACTCTCAAAGCATGTGGATATATCTAAAAGAAAAGAAGGTATTTTTTTATTTTTCATATAATATTATTACTATTATTTGAATTTTTCATTATTTGTTTCGAGTTCTACTATTAAGTAGTTATTTTATTGTTCTTTAAATTCTACTCCTGAATATTTAGATACAATCATATCTAGAAAAAAGTTAAATTAATGACACCAAATTTTCTTTTGTTAAAGCTTGTGTATGAATTAAGGAACATAAATTTCTTCATGTTTAGAGGAACAGGGCAACTGAGCTAAATGGTATGTTATGTCAATATCGAGCTACATGGAAAAATCTGTATTTACATAACAGTTGTAGGATAAATTGACTTTAGTAGCCTTTGGTAGAAATAAATTGACTTTTATATAAAGAAGAAAAATATATCTTTGTAATTTGTATACATTCACAGCATGAGATTATTTAATTTATATGAGTAGACAACAAGTTGGAGCTTTGATTATTATATTGAATAAAAAAGTTTGGCTCTCAATGCAAGAAAAAAATAAGTTCGTAAACATACTGAATGAAATATGAATAGTTAGCTATTGATGGAAAAATGAAATCAAAAGTGTACATAAGGATGGGCTATTGTGGTATTTGAGTTAATAGAGTTTTAATTTAATCGGAAGTCATGATGCTCCAAAAATTCAGAATAATAAGGAAGTTACTTTCACCGTGTTTAGATGATGGATGATCATAAGTTCATGTCAATCTTCTATTCTCCATAACTGAGTATTCTAAGGGTTGGCGATAGAGACTGGATTTCCTGCAATAACAATCCTTTTTTAGGGATTTTAGAGACCCTAGCTCCGATGATTAAGTCAATGATTTTATTATGAAAATTTGTAGTAAATGAGCATTACATTCTAAGAATAAGAATGTTTATTTTTTGTTTATGTATTATAAATGCTGAGGATAAATTTTGAGAGAGTGAAGGTTCTGAACCCCCTACTTAGGTTGTCCAGAGTGTATTTATAACCTTTTTTATTTCTTCTTCAAGGGGTTGTAAGTCTTTTTGCTCTTCATCTGAGTAGAAGGAAGACCCTTACACTTAATATTAATATTGATGGTCAATGTCTCTTTACCCGACATTTCATGTTGAGGATATCATGTGCTTATGGAAGATGATCAAATGTCAATCTGTACACAACATTAATGTCAATGAGATAATCTTTTATTATCAACATTAATATTGATTTGACGTAGGGATGACCTTTTAGAGGACGTTTTGACCTACAAGACGGTAGGAAGGTGATGACTGTAGATCCCTACTTCAAGCACTTCTTCCTAAAGAAAGGCTTGGCTCATGGGGGGTTGGGTCTGACAAGGTACTAGACCCACAAGCATTTGGGTTTGGAGCGTAACCGAGCCTAAAAGGGATGGGCCTAACGAGGTGCCAAACCCATAGACATTTAGGCTTGGCGTGTAACCGAGCCCAAGGGGGATGAGCCTGACAAGGTGCCAAACCTACAGGCGTTTGGCCTTGGCGAGGTGCTATACCCACATGCGTTTGGGCCAAACGTGTAGCCAAGCCCAAGAGAGTTGGGTCTTGCATGGTGTAAGACTTACATGTGTTTGGGCCTAGCACATAAATGAGCCTAAAAGGTTAGGTCTTCCGATGTACCAGAGCTACAGGCATTTGGGCCTAGCGTGTAGCCAAGCCCAAAAGGATTGGGTCTGGCAAGGTGCTAGATCTATAGGTGCTCGGGCTTGGCATGTAGCCAATCCTAAAGGGGTTGAGTATGGAAAGGTATGTTGATCCATCATTAGCCCCCTCCAAATCTTGGTGTATTTAATGTGCCAAGATTTTTAAGGCCTTTCTTTCTAATCGAGAGATCTTTTTACCTTTCCCATATGTTTTGTCTTTCTGAAGTAGAACTGCTGGGATTTTCTAAGGCTAATTGTCACTTTCTTATTGGATGGTATATTCCTTGATAATCGAAAAGATGACTCACTTTTAATGTAACAGCTAAAAAGTTTTATAAGGATCTGTGGAGATATAATAGGCCGCTCATACATCAGTAGAGGTAACAGTCCTTTTTTTATAACTCTAATCGCTTATTCCCTTCTTTATTTTTCTTTTTTGTAGCCTTTTATTAGTTTATTTTTGGAGTTTTTCTTCAAGTAAGATTTATCTCCTTTATCTTCCATTGTTATGTTCTTTTTTCTTTCTCAGAATGGACTCTTTTAAAAGAAGACTTGATTTTAGAAGTGCAGACATCGTTTTGTTTAGTGCTTTGAGGGGTCCTCAGGAGAGGAAAAAGTCATCCCAAACCCCTATGGACGACACTTTCGGCACCCTGTGTGTTGGGGACGTGGTTTTTTCCAATTGTCGGCAACCTAGAGCCTATGTTGCCTAGTCGCCTTCTAGGAAGGAAAGGATCAATGAGGAGAACCTAACTTTTTCTTGGAGGTGCTTTGAAATCACAACCCCTTTTGCATGTATGAATTAGGACATTGTTTCCTCTCCAGGGATTTATTATTGGTGTCTTTAAGTATTATAAGTTAGGGCCAGGTGGTGGTTGAGTGATCTTATTAGCCTTTGATAAGTTTTTTTAGCTAATCGATGTAGAGCCCACTGTGAGCCTTTTTAGGGTGTGTTACCAATTGGTTGCGGGCATTGATGGTGGTAACGACACTCGATGGTTCTTTACTTTTGCCAACAGACTTGGTGAAGTCATGGGAAAGACTTTCAAAGGCAAGCACACATACCCAAAGAGATGGAGGGGGAGGTGGCTGATTATAAGGTATAATGGGATGGTTTGTCCTCGAGAAGGTATGTACCAAATCTGGGGTTGATCCCATCACTGGAAGGTACCTCTTTGTGAAGTGAACAACAGGCCCTGTTTGAGCCCTAGCGAGGAGGCATCACTTGCACTATTGGCTTATACCTTGACGGAGTATGAAGTCAATAGGGTGGCCAAAAACGAATGTCTAGCCTAGTTTCAAAGAATGCAACTTTTTTCTTTTTTCTATATCTATTATACTAAGAATTACTTCTGATATTGTTTTTGTATAGGTTTTCCAGCCAAGAAAGGATGATAAACTTTTGCTAGATCATTGAAAAAAAGTTTATCTTCATCAACAGAGGTATTCTAATTTACCGAAGAAAGAATGGAGCATGATCTAATTTTTGTGGACGAGCTTCCCACTTTTAAAGGCCTAGTTTTTGAGAAAATAATGGTGAGGACCTGTTTTCCCACCGAGACAATGGCTAGAGGGAGCTATACCCCTTATGCTCGGTTTCATGCTGACTAGACTCCCTTAGAAGTGATTGCGAGTGTTGTTACCCCTTTTTAAGAGAAAAAGGGTCTCCACCTTGAGAGGGGTAAGTGTTTAGTCCTTGGTAGTGAAGGTATCTATCCCTCAATCTTCATTTTCTTTTGTGGTCTTCGGGGTCACAAACATGGAATCCTCCCTTTAGGGCTGAGGGGTTGAGGATGCTCTTTCCTCCCTAGCATTTGTTCATGCCCCTTTCACCTTTCCTGCTTTAAATGAGAAGGAGAGGCGAGTTATGAAAGCTATCGTTGGTAGGAAGTTTGATCTTGATGAGACGTGTTTTAAAGTGGTGAAACAACTGGGGAGGGCTCTTACCATCCCCTCGGAGATTCTCCATATATCCAATGAGTTACCACTGCTATTTGGCTTTGACTATAAGGAAATCCCTTTTCTAGCTTTTTTCCTTCTTTTGTGTCCTTTTTTTCTGACTTTTGTTTTACAGAATTTTATGATGTGCACTCATTCTAAAAGGTGTTGGGCTAGCGAGAAGAGGTAAGTAAGGGATGTCATTACAGGGCATAGAGTAGGTCAAAATACTCTTTATAGGCTCTAAGAGGAGAAAAAAGTTGTGGAGGCGAGACTACGGGATGTGAAGGCATCCTATACTTTCTTGATAAGTAAGATGCAGGAGGCCAATCTTTGTTTGGGCTCCTCTGATCAACGGTTGTAGGAGGCCCTCTATGAAATTTCTTCTTTGAGGTAGCCTATTACTGAGCTGGGGGCATCTAAGGATGTTTTGTGTTTGAAGCTCTAAGTTGTTAAAGAGGAGCTCAAGAAGTCTTAGGCAAGGCTGAAAGGATTGAAAAATTATGCTAGGGACGTATAGGATTTCTTCGGAGGGTTAGAGGTTTTGTCTGAGGTTGTTGGGGACAAGATTTTCCTAGCCATGTCTAACCTATACTTCTTCAACAGTTATAGGGGAATGCAAATGGACTTTAGCGCTACCTTCCACCCCATCCCCATGCTTGATTTGGAGAATGTATTTCCTGTCAAGGCTGCTGTTGCCAACCAGGGAGATTATTTGGTAAAGAAGCCTAGGCTGGACCTTTAAGCCTCCTTGTAAATTTTTTATATACCCTGATCTCATAGGGTTGGTGTTTGTCTCCTAGCAGAATGAGACTCTTGTCATTGTGCAGCTTGAACTGAAGAAACTGCCTTCTGGTGAGGTGATTCCTTGATTGGGGTCTGCGGAGGAGATGGAGTTTGATGTTGCTCATAGGATGCTGGGATGACTTGAGTGAGGGCTTGTATCTAGTTGATTAATATTTTAAAAATCCAAGGATTATGGGATAGGTGTGCTAGCTTCCACGGGAAGATCCGTAACGTTTCCCATCTCAAGAGTCTCTTGATTGTCGGTCATTTAGGGCAGTTTGGAAGTAACAAAAACTCATTTTAGAAGAAAACAATAGATGGCCTTTTAAATAGGTTTCCCACTTACAATGTTAATTAATGATGTTCCAAAAATCCAGAATGTTAGGGAGTTACTTTTTATCGTGTTTTGATCTTGGATGATCACAAGTTCATGCCAATCTTCTATTCTTTATAATTAAGGATTCTATGGTTTGGTGATAGAGACTAGATTTCCTGTAAAAATTGTCCATTTTTAGGGATTTTAAGGATCTTTCGATAATTACGTTAGTGACTTTATTATGAAGATTTGTAATAAATAAGTATTAAATTCTAAGAATAAGAATGTTTGTTTTTTTTGTTTATGTATCATAAATGCTAAGGATAAATTTTGAGAGAGTGAAGATTGTGAACCCCCTATTTGGGTTGTTCAGAGTGTATTTATAACATTTTTTCTTTCTTCTTCGAGGGGTTATAAGTCTGTTTCTTCTTTATCTAAGTAGGAGAAAGACCCTTACAATCAAAACTAATATTGATGGTCAATGTCTCTTTACCCGATATTTAATGTTGAGGATATCACGTGCTATGGAAGATGATACTACGCCAATTTATACACAATATTAATGTCGATGAAATCATCATTTATTATCAACATCAATATTAATTTGAAGCGAGAATGGCTCTATAGATGACTTTTTGACCTACTAAGAGGTTGAGAGGTGATGACCTTAGATGCCCACATTGAGCACTTGTTCCTGAAAAGAGGTCTAGCTTATGAGGGGTTGAGTCTGAAAAGATACTAGAACTCGACTTATAGGTGTTTGGGCTTGGCTGGTAGTCAAGCCCAAGAGGGTTGGGTCTAGTAAGTCAAACCCACAGGTGCTTGAGCTTGGCACGTATCCGAGCCTTAAAGAGTTGGGTGTAGTAAAGTGCCAGACTCATAGGTGTTTGGGTCTGACGCGTAGTCAAGTCTAAAAATATTGAGTTTGGCAAGGTACCAAACCCACAAGTGCTATGGACATGTAACCACAAGAGGAAGGGCAATATGTTTGTTTGACCTTTTTATCCCAAGCCTTTTCCTTTGTCTTCACATTTCTGGTTATGAGTTTTTGTGAAGAAAAAACATTTTAGTATAAAGTAAGTTGATTCATAAATTAACAAGGAGATTATATCAGTGATTTCAAAAAGGGATGGAGTGGGAATATAATAGCAACATCGTTTCTTAATTATGAAATAGAAAATATGATGTTCAAAGGAATCTAGAGATATTATGATACAAATGTTCAAAATCAAGATTCACAAAGGAAAACATTTAACTTTTACTATAATTGTAGTATATTTTATCTTATAATAAAATTTCATATATTGATAGAATGTGTTGTAAATTTAGAATTAAAATCCATATGTATTGAAAAATTGTTAACGTAATATTTTTATTTTTCTTAAAAAAAATTGCTTTAAAAATAATTAAATAGCAAATAATATAGCTATGAGTCATATCAAAGAAATATAATTGATATGACATTTGAAAATTTGTATACATAGTAAATATATATATAGCTTGCACCTCAATTCTTTTTTATTTATTTTACTTTCATCTCATTGAATGTGTGTCTAAAGTTTTAGGCGTTTTTACCTCTTCTTTTATCCCTATTTTTTATATGTGTAAAAATAATTGTCATATTTTTTACCTTTATGTCATTGTCGCGGGTGTCAAAATCGTCAAAGCTTTTACTTTCTTCTCTCATTGCTCCACACGTCAAAGTTTCTAAATACTCTACAATTTTTAATATATGTTATACATGTGCTCATCTTCTTCGATGGAGACCCTTTTTTCTTAATAGCTCAAAGAAATTTATTAAACATCTATGGCTAAAAAAGAGATTCAAGTAGAGAGAGAAGAAAGTTGGATATTGGACATGAATACCCTTTTTTTATTATTCAAGGAAACCCCATCCCTGAAAAACGTACTTTGTGGGACTAGGTGAACGAGTAAAATCCCAGTTGTCCCAGGCTCTTATAAGAGATACATGCCCTGACTCGAACTCGAGACCTGTTATGCAGATCTTAAGCTCTTTATCATCACACTATGTCCCCTGGGAACTGGACATGAATACCTATCAAAGCTAAAAAGAGAAATGAAAGCACACAAAAACTTCCAGCTTTGGAAAATACAAATTCGTAAAGTAGGACAAGATGAGTTTTTTTTTTTTTAATGAAATACGAG
>Ga0307517_10012529_pt1 | contig 11625 bp, 5 predicted proteins | sample 23_EM_MG_FD_194515 | JGI IMG/M metagenome (GOLD analysis project Ga0307517, IMG submission 194515) | Populus trichocarpa ectomycorrhiza microbial communities from riparian zone in the Pacific Northwest, United States - 23_EM | ecosystem: Host-associated > Plants > Roots > Unclassified | place... | reverse complement strand
GGCATGTCTAAGGTTTTTGTTTGTGAGTCTATGGATAATTTCTGCAGCAAATCTGAAGTTTCTATGGAAATTAAAAGTAAAGGAATTACATATGTTCCAAATCATTATATTTTAACAAATATTAGGGAAAAAAGTCCCAACTTTGACTAGAAAAAACCAAGATATTTAGAGATAAAAAGCACATCACCAGGAAGCAAGCTTTCAATAGACAAATCAAGCAAAATACAGAAAACCAAATCTCACAGTGTGAAATTCAATCACTTGTCCTGCATATATGCCAAACAAATCAATCTGACAAAGGCATAGCTATCAGTATAGTAAAAAAACACTCGAAGACCATCTCAAGTTCAACAAAATCCCTGAAAAGGAAGCTATAAAACAAACCAAAAACAAACCAAAAACAAGAATCCAGCAGATCAAAAGAAAAAAAAAAAAAAAAACAGCAGCAAGTCAAAAGAAAAGGAAAAGCTCAGAAGAGTAAATAAGGATACGTTCAGCAGAAGATGAAAGGGTAGCCATGATAGATCTTGGGAGATGATAAAACCCTTTGGTGGGTTCAGTTGATAGCCGCCAAAGGTTTGAGCTTTTAGGGTTTTTGGGGGAAAGAGGGTTTTTTTCACTCTATGTTTGTGATTCAAATACCTCCAGCACCCTCCACTCGCTTCGATCTCCTATTTTTCTCTCACCCGCAGGTCGTTTAGTGATATCATCAATGTTTTTTCACTGGACCACGTGTCCACTCGGCAAGCTGCGAGTTATTTATTTATTAGGTTTTTCGATCGATGAGTTTTTTATCGGTGGGTGAGATAGGTGAGGGTGACAGTAGGATGAGTTAGGAATCATGTGGAAAAGGGAAAGGGACATGGAGGCCACCATCCTTCCTAAGGAGTCGTTTGGATTTTTAATAAAGCTGAGATCTTTAAATATTGAGAAAAGCACTCTCTCAACTTGATTTTCCTCTCCCTCTTTTTTTCTTTTTTTTCTTTTTGAAGAAGAAAAATTAGAATCCGATTGCAATTGTGCAATGAAATTGTCATTTCCTGGGGATATTATCTTAATTTGTGTACAGATAGAAAAGAAAAGGAAACATATTTGATTGAAGATAAAACACAAGGTAAATCAGTTTTCAGATAATTTTAAAATCAAAACTAGAAAATATATTCACTTTATCTGAGCAGTTTCCAAACATTGCCTAGGAGTTGTACGCTATGTTATGGGTCACAAAAGAAAGAGCAATGTGAAGTCTTGACGACAAAAGTAATGGCCCAATTGCAAGCCGGCCGATCCTTATGGAGAAGAAGCAGCCGACAAGAACCCCAAAGATCTTAACAGATAAGAAACCATATAAGCTGGCTTGGTATAGAGGTCATGTATCCGTCCGACCAATCGATGAAGTAAAGTTCCAGAGCAGATCAATTATAATTTAGGTACTAACGAACAAGAGAGTTCTTATACCTGTTGATTCCACAGTGTAATCAACGGGTATAATCTTCAGGAGTTGTTTTTTGCTTCCTCTCTTTTCTCAATCCAATGATGGAAATAGTAGATGCGAACCTTTTCTGATCAATTCCTTCCTGTGCTCTCAATTCAGATGCTGCCGATCTTTTTCCCTTCCATGGCTATGTCTTAGAACAAAGAGTTTCTAGTGGCAAGCAGAAGCACCAAGGCATGTTGATCTAGGTACATTTGCTTCTATCTATGTTACTTTTTGCTCACATAAGGTAAACCAAAGCAAAGCTAAAAGGAAAAGAAAGGGCACAAGGATTTTATTCAATAATGAAAGGAAAACCAGTCACCTAGGCAGAAGCCTAACGTGATGATTAATGGTACAGTACATACATATCAATAAGACATGAAAATCCCCAATCTTCAATCATAAAAAGATACGCGTAAGAGCAGCTAGGGTCTCAAGGGACCCTAAATACTGCTGCTAGCTGCAGTGATATTAGATGCAAAAACACTAGGATCATCATCATCATCATCATCATCATTGCTGTTGTTCACTAACACAACCAACGGACTCCTAACTTTGTGGAATCCATCAGACCACACTATCTCTCCAAAATCATATCTCCCTTGAGATTTCTTGAGTGGTTTAAGTGTCACAAAATAAGAGAGTTCCTCCTTGAAGCATGAGAAGATTAAAATCCTAGGCCAGATTAGCACTTCCACTCCATGAGGCTTCACAATGCTAACAAAGTATATAGCAGTTGTTTTTCTACCCACATTTCTAACAGTTCTCTTAATGGTCATTGTGGATTGGAGATTGGAAACTGTGATTGAAGGGTAGTTTATGTTGGAGTTTGTTTGGTGTACATGAGAGCAGCTTGTGTCAGTCCCAGTAGATGGAAGAACCAACATGTTTATTTGATTTTTGTTGTAGCCAATGTTGCAGAGGAAGATAATGTAGTCTCTGGTTTTCATGTCATAAACTAGGCCCGGATCCATTGCTTTGGAAGGGTGTATGTGGCCAGCACCAATGTCAAAGGGGTCGGAAACTTTCCTTGATCCTCCAGCTAGGATGCTGTCAAATGTGTTGTCCCTTGTATATGCTGGTGAGAGAACAGAACAAAGTGACAAACTTTCACACATGCCATTAAATCATACAAAATCTTTGTTTTCCACTAGGAAATGTGGATGCTGGATTTTAAGCTTTTAGCTGTAAACCAATGAAGAAGTGTTTTGGGGAGGATTTGGGGTCTTTTAGAATCTTCTTCCACATCCTATTCTATCCAAGGTTCAACTTCTATAAAAAAAAAAAGCGAGGAAAGCAAAGGAAATAAGCAAATTAGGTGACCTTGTAGTGAAGTCCAGTAGCATTATAGGCATGCACCGTATGGTCCATGGACAACAATAGCATTGTGTGAACGGTACAAGAAAGGGTTTCTTTTTTACCTGTGGTCATTACAGCAGATCTAATGGCTGCGGGAGACCAATCAGGGTGAGCTGATTTGAGAAGTGCGACTACTCCAGACACATGAGGGCATGACATTGATGTTCCTGATTGAAAGTTCCAATTCACACGGCGATCATCAAATGGTAACAATGTTGGAGAAGTCTTGGCGGGCCATGCTGCCAATATGGTAACTCCTGGAGCAGTTACATCTGGCTGTCATGAGAAAATAAATAGGAAAAATGAAGAGAGCACAAGGAAGCCGACTGTAATTGTGTAAACTGGATATTTTTTGCAAGAAGCATACCTTGAGGATGTCAGGAGAAATTGGACTCGGGCCTCTAGAAGAGAAGGATGCTACAACAGGTGCTGGTGACTTTCCAATAGCTGTTTTACTCGGCAATATCTTCACCACAGGATTCCTTCATGGTCCAAAACTTTCATGTTAGAAACTGGTCGAGTTTGTTCTGTAACAACAGTGTATTGTTTTCTAGTTCTATTAGCTGTTCCCATCCATTAATCATCCTTCTCACAATAGTAATTTTAGACTTTGAGTTAGTGATTTCCAGGGGCGAGGAATCTATGAAATATGACGAATCATTTTCACTCACTGAGAAGATTGAGCAATATAGATTTGAATTTTATTCCCTTGACCAACATCGACACGCACTGTGGGGATGATATCAACATCAGCAATTTGCATGGTGGGAGGTTCAACGAAGATCAGTCCCGATCCACTGGCCGCCAAGACTGCTGCTTGTGCAATTCCAGCTGATGGCACTGGGCCTCTGTTGGAGAAGCATAGAATAATCTTCCTTTTAGCTACTCTTTTGTTCCAATTCTCCATCAAGCAAGCCCTGAAAAATGAATATGATGTGCTGTTGGAACAAAAGGAGTCTTACCTAAGAAAAAGTTGATACTTAGACCTACCTTGGACCCACATCTCAGTAGTTGCTGGTGTACAGAGATGTAAACGGTGATTTTCAACTACTTTTTACAACAAAAATTAAATCAAATACATGCTGTGGTGATCGTAGACAGAGAAGGAGAGAATGGTACCCATCAGCAAAATAGGAGAATGCGCTCACCAATCTTCCGTTAATCTCATTTGTAATTAAGCTTTCCCCCTGTAAATCATGACTACTAAATTAGCAGAACTGATTGTAGCCCATAAGCATATCCCAACACATAATAAGCCAAGCTAGGTTGGGGGCTAATAGTGGTGACAACCCTAAATATATAGCTAATAATTAAGATCACCCCACAGCAAAAATAGCTTCTGCATCTCTTTCTGTTTTTTTCTCCTGCCATGCAAAATTATTTTGTGTGCTCCTTGCTCGTAATGCAAAAAAAATTGGTAAGAAATAATTACCATGACAGAGAAGTTACTGTCAATAACTATCTCAGTTGGAAATACGCGATCAATAGAGGAAGCAGCAACTGATATTGTCCATGGTGCGACATTTCCCACCAGAGATGGATCAGGGCCAGCATTTCCAGCTGAGAACACTGAACTTACACCCAGTTGCATTGCATGAAATGAACCAATATCAGCACTTGATGAAAAGAATGGAGTCAATGGAGGGTCGGAACCAAACGAGGCCGAGATTATATTAACCCCATCATGTAAAGCGTCATCAAAAGCAGCAAGAATGTCAGCTTCTGCACAATTCCCATCAAGATTTTTGCCCCAACATACCTTGTACACTGCTAACCTAGCCCTTGGAGCTCCACCCCTAGCAGTTCCCAGTGCAAAATCAAGGAAGCTTGCATTCTTCACCATGGATCCTACTGCTGTTGAAGCTGTGTGTGTCCCATGACCAAGAAAGTCTCGAGCTGATCGATATTCTGGGTTGCCACTTGTATTTAATGACCCAAATTCTTGTTCGAAGCCTTGGAGGTAGTAACGTGCACCAATTAACTTCCGGTTGCAGTCCATTTTTGGTTCAAAATCTTCCCCTTTAACACATTTTCCCTTCCAAGAAGATGGAATTGGCCCCAGGCCTTGCTCTTCCTTGAAACTCTCAGACTCAGGCCATACACCTTAAGTATCAGCAACAAATTGATATAGATAAATACAAAACTTTCTGATGCCATGCATTTATAGGTTACATGATGAGACACTGTACCAAGGCAGATTAAAATATTACTGTTATCTATGCTGTGCACTCAAATATTACATGATGACACCCTGTAAACTCTCAGTGTATACTTTATTTGCGTTTTTTCAAGAAAAATGGTAATTTGCTTTTATTCCAGAAATAAAAAAAAAGGAATGGATTGCTTTAACAAGAAGGAAGAACAAGCACAAAACCTGTATCAAAGACCCCAACTACAACATCATCACCGTAGGTCAATTGCAACGGAGTTACTTCACCGCTATACAAGGTAAGGCCTAAGAAGTCCCAGCTTCTTGTTGTGTGCAACTTTAGTACCTTGCTTCTAAAAACTGATATCACTCCTTTCGTATCTGGATGCACGTAATATTTAGTTTCTCGACCATATGTGTCCATGTTATTATCATAATTTGTTGAAACAATGAGGAAAGATTAATTCCTTACTGGCTAAGGTAGTTGCTTGGGTTGAGTTGAGCTTTGCCGAAAAACCAGAGAAACCATGCTTGTAGCTATAGAGCATGGATTGCTTAGCTTCTTCTTCACTGCAAAAGGAAATGATATAAAGGGATTGAGTTCTAGCATTATTAGAGAGGGGGTCAAGACTTGATTATTCAAAAAGTACCTGGAAAACACATTAGAAAGGAGTTGAATGTGAGACTTTGAAGTGACCAAAGGATCATGAAATTGGCTTCGTCCTAAATAGACAACATAAACCTACATAAAACAAGAAGATCAAAGTTAACAAGAGACAGGATCATCATTGGAGTGGGGAGAAAAAAAGGCTGAAGCACTTTTGATTATAAAGTTACATGAGATGTGGATTCTGATTGAATAAAATAAAGAGAGAGTGAGAGAAATAGGCCCCAAAAACATTGAAGATAAGTTGCCATGTCTCCCATGGAAAAATCACATGTCTGCTTGGGATTAAATAGCATTTCATGAGCTGAAATATCGTTTCAAAGATGGTGGGAATGGAAACATTTGTTATAGTGCGTGCATTTGAAGGCTTTTAAGGCTGAAATAGTACTGACATACCTTCTTGAGTCTATGATGTTATTTTCCCTCCCTTCAAAGCTATAGTACCAACACGATGAATATAAGCAACCCCTACACCTTCCCTATCTCTTTCTTTATCTCTCTCTGTCTCTACCCCCTCCTCTTTTCTTTTTCAACACTAGTGTAGTGGACTACTTATGCATAGTGGTAGAATTACAGCTGAAGACTACCTTCATCATATACCATAAAGAGAAATGCATGTGACCCTCATCATTCCTGATAGAATAAAATCTTTCCAGTTATTCTTTTTTCTTAGAATAATTTTAGTAGACTAAGATGATTGCTTAGCTTTGGATAGCTTCTAAAATATAATATTCAATGTTTTGAAAATTGATTTTTTGAGAAGCAAAATAATGCAACTCAGAAAATAGGCAAATAAGGTGCATACAGAACTGTTGATTTTGCTGATAGATTTATTTTCGTTCGATAAAAAGGCAACCTAGTTTTGGAAACCTTGTAATCAAGTTTGCTAATAGTTATAGATGAGAAATTTTTTTGGATATAGGCAGTGGCAGTAGGGATTTATACTTTAAAAACACATAAAGAGATCTAGCAATCATTGAAATTCTACTGATGTCCAAGCTGCAAATGCTTCTCTTTGAGTAGAAAATTCAGGTGTCACTACAAATTCAGTCTTTTCTAATATATTAAACCTCAGTATCTCAACTTTTTTCCTGTCCTACGAAGGTATATAGCTATGCTAGATGACTAACCTTGCATATTAAGGTATAATCCTATCTAAATATCAGAAAAAGCTTGTGTAAGTTGCTTGTAGAAGCTTTGCTGTCTACTGAAAAAAAATACTGATTTAATGATCAATCCTACTCAATTGATTGCTTAGCTAAACTTTCGCTGACACGTTGCGTAAATTGAATCCATTCTTGTTGCATAATCACAAGTTTACAATCTAAGGCCTTGGAACTTACGATTAAAGGTTCACCTTCCAATATATATCAACTTCAAATCATTAAACCTCTTCAACATGAACCCTAAGAACTTGCTTTGACAATAGGCACCACATTTCTATCATAGAATTCCATAATTGAATCTTAATGAATCATCATAATTTGATTGAAGTAAAGCATCTAGTTTGCTTTGTTAAGCAGGAAATTTAAGTGCAGTATAAATAATTTATCTTTCTAGGGGCATTATAATAGTTGGATGAGTGATATGTGGTTAAATCCAATCCACCTTCTAGATCTTTATCATGTCATTTGACAACAAATGCCAACTCTCCCAACTAAGCATATCATTTCTGACATGTTCATAGGTTAGATATGCATGCTAAACCTCAATTTCGCATTGAAAAATATAAAGGGTTATTTCATTGCTATGAGAGCCTGGCATGTTATATTTTACTGCTGTTTTGATGTATGAAAAGATTTTCAACAGACTTGAATATGCTGTATGCAATTGCTCACCACTGTAATAAATTCTTGTCAAGATTTCACCTATGAAGTGGCAAATAATCACCGTGTATTATGATCAGAAAATCTTGAACATCACAGCTCAAAATGAAACTTGGTCAGAGACAACTCATGAAGAAAGGGAAAAAATCATCTTGCATTATTATGATCAGGAAATTTTGAATATTACAGCTCACTGTGCAACTTGCTCACAGATAACTCATGAAGAAGTGTCAATATGGATATTTATCAATAAGATAAACTTCCCTTGTTAGATAAGGGTTGACCAAACAATACCTTATGCTTTCATATGGGCATATGCTTAAGTGAGAGTTCTGATGAATAACCTTCCAAATATAGGTAGTAATGGAAACCATATGTGCATGCAGATAGGTCTGCAGCATTCTGCACATAGAAGGTATTAAAAAGTTTCATACTTCGTAATTTTTGGTGTCAGGAAAAGAAAACTCCCCTTTGTTGCATGGAGTTTAGGTATTCAACAACTCAAGAAAGTGACGAGTCAGATATCAAAAATAACCTTTTGGCCCCAGCTCCAGCTCGACAATTACCTATCACAAAATAGTACGCTGTCCTCTTAGTAAAGGTGGGCCCAAGTTCTAATATATTTTGGAAGCATTAGATTAGGAAATGGTAGTATATTGGATGCAAGTAATGAAGTTCATCATACAATAACTAACCTTCCAAAGTTGCATTTAGTCACTGTGTTAGTAAAAAAAACAGTGCTTCATAATTGTATGCCAATCTGTAATGTACTGATGCCAAAGTTGATAATCATCTAGGCAAAGATTATCCTTCATTTCGGATGTTTATATTACGGTTATGATTAACAAATACTTCCACATTCTCTCCTAATATCTGCATTACTTCAGCCATTATTGTCTGTAGAAGGCATCGAGGACTTTACTTTTGCTGGTATCTGTAATGTGTGCTTTAAAATTCTACTCTATGGCAATGTGGAATGCACTAATTACATCCCTGTTGATGATCATCTAGTAGAAATCCAGCATCATTTTGTTGCAAGCATTACACGATGATTGTGTTTGACAGTACTTCTACATTACTTTCTAGTCACTGCATAATTTCTCATTATGAATACAAGTCATTATTAGATATAAGCAGAGGATACTGACTTTGCATGTGCTGTACTAGCTGAGTGCCTTATTGTCCTCTATACATGTCTGCATGCAATGAGCAGATTCCCATTTTGGTGATTAATTAGGATAGGATAGGATTTAACATCACTTTGTTAAGTCTATGTATACCATCATAATATGATTATGACTATGATTAATTAAACTTGTATACTACTCGATCTCCAATTATCTACACAACTTCTCATTATATCTGCATAAATTGTCTTTAGTTGTAAGGCAATATATAATTCTAAGATATTGTCTTTGCATTAGAGCATCCACATGGGTGTTTGCGTATGCATGCGACTAGAAAACAGAAATGCTAAAGAACAAGTATAGTGGTCAGCTTGTTTTCATTTTGATCCATCCATCCATGTCATAGTATATGGTTATCTCCAGGGTTTTGAAGTCCAGATACAAAGAAATCAGCGGAGACCATACATGAAATTGGACCCACCATTCACTAACATTCTTTTTTCTTATATGAATCTGATATTTCGAAGGAGTGAGGAGACCAATATCAGTCACGAAGTAGGGCATCTCGCTATACACTTTCTACTACGAGTCCAAGTTTCTTGCAGTATTCAAAAGAATTAGCATTTTAGTCATACTTGAAAAGGAAAAAGCGATGGAGACAGTTAAAATTCCCCTCAATTTCATAGCAGCATTGGTAAACATAAGTAGTGTTATTAGTTACCAGCCATTGGATTCAATTACCTCCCGACCCATGACTAGCGAAAGCATGGTAGTTTGATTTATAGGTGCTAACAATAGAGGTTTATTCTTCCATAAACCATAATAGAAAAAAGACTCGTCCACTAATGCTGTTGTTGTCGTGCATATCCTGGACCTACTTTCTGACATCTGTATCAATTCCATCCTTTAACCAAGCATGCTTGAATCAAAGAACAATCTGGAAGCCAAGAAAGCAAGAACTTTTGCTAACAGCCAGTTGAAAGTGACTTCCTGGGCCTTATTCTGTAACCCTTTCATTCCTTTCCATAGACACCACAAACGGTAAAGCATAACCTGTGCTCATTACTCATTAGGTAGTAACAGTGAGACACCATATACGACACACAGGAAGCATAATCTGTGTTCCTAGCAAGAACTCCTTTTTTTCTGTCAACAGATATAATTTCTTTCATACTGGTCAAAATATGCAATCTGCATATGATGCTTATATTCAACTTTCCATGATCAACCAACAGCATTCAAGAAGAAGCTACTTCTTCCTTCACATATTAGCATTAAAATTAAAAACAAAAAACTTTCGATAAATGTGCATAAATAAACGTGTGTTCTTTCCATTTTCCCTTTTATTCAATCTCCTACTTAATAGTTGAACAGGAACTTTTAATTACATCCTTCTTGTCATTGTGTTAAAACTAACGAAGCTCCTAAAAAGTTGTGGTAGTAAGCAGAAAAAGGAACACTGGCCTCAAATTCAGCTCTTAATTAAGTAAGATGAGGTAAGAACTTAACATTAGTCATCAAATGATACGATGGATTAGTAAATCATCATCGTATTCACTCACAGCATTGCATCATACCAACATTTAAGCACTGTTCTAAGTTGATATATTCTTGCCCATTATAGTCTGTAGGCCATAACCTTCCTGCACCATCTTTGGTGTTGATCTCATCTCTTGGAAATCACAAGTATACAGCATGTGATGAACAAATAAATCAAGAAACCTGAATAAATTGATCCAAACATTTTTCATTATTTCTTAAGCAAAATCAGCAGCCTTTGCTCCCACTATGACTAAAATATATCAATAGCTTGTTGTATCAAATTCATTCATTTATTTTTTCAATTTTAAATTGATTCACTATAACCTTACCTCAAATTTGAATTTATACATTCAAAAAGAGAAAAAGAGACACCATTCAACCCACTAAAGTAGTGATTTTTTAAAATCAAAATGATAATAATAATATCAAAGAAATAATGGTAGGTAAAGTGGTTGCAAGTTTCTTGTATAACTGTGTTTGTGTGCACAAAATAGTGAAAAGAGTGGAGAGAAGTGGGAACGAGAAAAAATGAAAGGCGAAGCTTAACCAAAACCAGAATGTAAGGGGAAAAAAAGATTGGTGTTGTACAGTGTGGTGTGGGAAGATTGAAATGCGCACTAGAAAGAAAGCTCACGAAAGCAACTACACTTGCTTGGTTTCTTTGAATATCTAAAGAAGCAAACAGAACAATACAAGTAAGTATGCTCTTTGGTGGGACCATCTCCTCCATAGCCAAGAAAGAATTATTCCCCATCTTTACATTCAATTTCAACTCATCATACCCATAAACCACTCTCTCTCTCTCATCAACGTTGGCATTCACTCACAAACCAACTTCTTTCCATTTCACACTAGATAAAGTTGTTTTTTGAATTGTTTCCTCTGTTTTTCCTTGATTGTTCATTTGGTGCTTGGTCTAATACCCAAATAGCATTAAAAAAAAAATGATTTTTTGGATGATGGATTGATTATTTATATTTACTTATTGGTTCAGAAGCCTGGTTTCTCTATTTATGGGTTGTTTCTTTTGTTTTTGGTAATTATGGGAAATTGTTGCTGTAGATGGGAGCTTTCTGTATTCAATGCAAAATCAGGTTGGTTACAACTAATTCCCATTTTTTTTTGTATAATTCATGCAACTAAGTAGACTTCTTATTCTTCTTTCCTTCTTTATTGTGATTTTGTGGGCATCACTATCATCATTTGATCAGAATGGTAATACTCTGTTTTCCTCTGCCTTTTCCCCTGTTTTTGCATGTCCTGTATGAACCATATGTTCCCACTTTTTCATTATGTTAAGATTTCTTGAGGGATTTTATGTTAAAATGATTGATTTTTGATGTCAAAGATATATGAGATTGAATATTCGTTTGTTGCTCCTTTAACCCCTTGTATCTTTTATTCAATAGGTTCTACCATAGTATAATTCGCCCTCTTCATAGCTAATTTTATTAAGATCTTACATCTAGATTTTCCATCCT
>Ga0307517_10012528_pt1 | contig 11625 bp, 4 predicted proteins | sample 23_EM_MG_FD_194515 | JGI IMG/M metagenome (GOLD analysis project Ga0307517, IMG submission 194515) | Populus trichocarpa ectomycorrhiza microbial communities from riparian zone in the Pacific Northwest, United States - 23_EM | ecosystem: Host-associated > Plants > Roots > Unclassified | place... | reverse complement strand
TGTTTAAAGTAAAAGGAATTTCCATGGCAAGAAAGCCCGACGACATTAAAAAAAAAAAAAAAACTGACTCAGGTGAGTTAGATTAACAAGGGGGAGGGTAAAATTGTAATTAGAGCGAAAATTAATAGACCACGGACTCTTGTGCATATCAATATCCATTATTATGCAAGAGGCGGAACGGTGAACGAATATTAATAGCACCAATTTCGTCAAAGAAAAATAGACACTCTCTCGTTCAGCTCTCTTACTTTACTCTAAGCGTAGGGTTTTACGCGCACACAAAACCCTAACCACACCAGCATATCGTAGCTCCAGGTAAACCTTTTTTTTTTTCATGCTATGTTGTCTCTCATGTTTTGACAATCATTTATTTCATAAATTGCCTCTATTTTTTTATGTAGTTATTTTTTTTTGTTTTTGTTTCTGTTATGATTATTGAATTAGTATAAGTGCAATAGAATGGCGGGTGCTCGAGAAATTACAGCAGCAACAGAATTCTTGCGTGTAAGTTCTTTTTTTATATGATCACTTATTATTATTTTTTTTTGTTATGAAGAATAAATTTTCAGTTTTATCCTTCTCATTCCTGTTCTTATAGGATTCAGTTTCTTGTTAATTCTGCTAGAAACCCTCTTCTTCTTCTTTCTTGTGCTATGTGATTGGTTTTGTGATTCGTGCTCTTTCTGCAATTCTATTACAGGGCACTCATAGGCAGTCTCTGTTTGTACACGGAGACTTGCCTATTAATCGACGAAACCAGTTGCTGTGGGGGACGCTTCGTAATCATAAGATTGCATTTGGTGTATCTAATAAAAGGGGTGTTTCGTTGAGATGTCGTGCTCAATCAAAGCCTAGAGCTTTCGTTTCCGGGGCTGGGACGAGTTCTGTTGATGAGCAATCAAGTTTTATTGAAAAGCCTGTGCAAGAACTAATTCATTTCTATCGCATTCCATTGATTCAAGAGAGTGCAACTCTTGAAATACTTAAGTCTGCTCAAACGAAAGTTTCAAACAAGATTGTTGGTTTACAAACTGAGCAGTGTTTTAATATCGGTATTCAGTCTGGGGTCTCAAGCCAGAAGCTGGGGTGTCTTAGGTGGCTTCTCCAAGAAACTTATGAGCCAGAGAATTTGGGGACTGAAAGCTTTCTCGAGAAGAAGACGAAGGAAGGAGTGAATGCTGTGATAGTTGAGGTTGGGCCTAGATTGTCTTTTACCACAGCTTGGTCTGCTAATGCTGTATCAATTTGCCGTGCTTGTGGGTTGACGGAGGTGACTAGACTGGAACGGTCAAGAAGGTACTTGTTGTACAGTAAAGGCGTGTTGCCAGATTATCAAATCAATGAGTTTGCTGCAATGGTTCATGATCGGATGACTGAGTGTGTTTATACGCAGAAGCTAATGTCTTTTGATGCCAGTGTAGTTCCAGAGGAAGTTCGACATGTTCCTGTTATGGAGAGGGGGAGAAAAGCGTTGGAGGAGATCAATCAGGAGATGGGGCTTGCTTTTGATGAGCAAGATTTACAGTATTATACTAGGTTGTTCAGGGAGGACATCAAGCGGAATCCGACAACTGTGGAATTGTTTGACATTGCACAGTCTAATAGCGAGCACAGCAGGCACTGGTTTTTCACTGGGAAGATTGTTATAGATGGACAGCCCATGGATAGAACTCTTATGCAGATCGTAAAGAGCACTTTGCAGGTGAATCCAAATAATTCTGTCATTGGTTTCAAGGACAACTCGAGTGCAATCAAAGGCTTCCCTGTAAAGCAATTGCGGCCAGTTCAGCCTGGCTTGACATGCCCCTTAAATGTAATTGACCGTGACCTTGATATTTTATTTACAGCTGAAACTCATAATTTCCCATGTGCAGTGGCACCTTACCCCGGGGCAGAGACCGGTGCAGGGGGTCGAATCAGGGATACACATGCAACAGGTAGGGGGTCATTTGTTGTTGCATCTACAGCTGGTTACTGTGTTGGGAATCTGAACATTGAGGGGTCTTATGCCCCATGGGAAGATAATTCTTTCGCATACCCATCAAACTTGGCATCACCTTTGCAGATTCTTATTGATGCTAGCAATGGCGCATCAGATTATGGAAACAAATTTGGGGAGCCCTTGATTCAGGGCTACACTAGAACTTTCGGGATGCGACTTCCTAGTGGGGAGAGGCGGGAATGGTTGAAGCCAATTATGTTCAGTGGAGGCATTGGGCAAATTGATCACACCCACATAACGAAAGGGGAACCTGATATTGGCATGCTGGTTGTAAAGATTGGAGGTCCTGCTTATCGAATTGGAATGGGAGGTGGGGCTGCATCAAGCATGGTGAGTGGCCAGAATGATGCAGATCTTGACTTTAATGCTGTACAGCGTGGAGATGCTGAGATGGCACAGAAACTGTATCGTGTTGTTCGTTCCTGCATCGAGATGGGTGAGGGCAATCCAATCATCAGTATCCATGATCAGGGAGCTGGTGGTAACTGTAATGTTGTTAAGGAAATTATATATCCAAAGGGTGCTCAAATTGACATCAGGGCAATTGTTATTGGTGATCACACAATGTCTGTTTTGGAGATTTGGGGCGCAGAGTATCAGGAGCAAGATGCAATTTTGGTGAAGGCTGAAAGCCGTGACCTCTTACAATCAATCTGCAAAAGGGAAAGGGTGTCGATGGCTGTTATTGGAACAATTAGTGGTGAGGGACGTGTTGTTTTGGTTGATAGTTCAGCTATTGAGAAATGTCGTGCAAATGGACTCCCTCCTCCTCCTCCTGCTGTGGATCTTGAGCTTGAGAAAGTTCTTGGGGACATGCCTCAGAAAAGTTTTGAGTTTCATCGGGTGGTTCCAGCACGAGAGCCACTTGATATTGCTCCAGGGATCACTGTGATGGATGCTTTAAAGAGAGTATTAAGACTTCCATCTGTATGTTCGAAACGTTTCCTGACAACAAAAGTGGATAGGTGTGTCACAGGTCTTGTAGCACAACAGCAAACTGTTGGTCCTTTGCAAATTACACTTGCTGATGTTGCTGTCATTGCTCAGACTTACACTGACTTGACTGGAGGTGCCTGTGCCATCGGGGAACAACCTATCAAAGGTCTGGTTAATCCGAAGGCAATGGCCAGACTGGCTGTTGGAGAAGCTCTCACTAATCTGGTTTGGGCAAAGGTTACTTCTCTTTCTGATGTCAAGGCAAGTGGGAATTGGATGTACGCTGCCAAGCTGGATGGGGAAGGAGCTGACATGTATGATGCTGCCACAGCTCTTTCAGAAGCTATGATTGAACTTGGCATTGCTATTGATGGGGGCAAGGACAGTCTTTCCATGGCAGCCCATGCAGGTGGTGAGGTTGTTAAGGCCCCGGGAAATCTTGTCATCAGTGCATATGTCACTTGCCCTGACATAACAAAAACAGTAACCCCTGATCTGAAGCTAGGAGATGAGGGTGTACTGCTTCACATTGATTTGGCCAAGGGAAAGAGACGGCTGGGTGGATCTGCTCTTGCTCAGGCTTTTGGCCAAGTTGGTGATGACTGCCCAGACCTTGACGATGTTTCTTACCTGAAAAAAACTTTTGAGAGTGTCCAGGATCTTATTTCAGACGAAATAATCTCTTCTGGCCATGATATTAGTGATGGTGGGCTACTTGTCTGTGCCCTGGAGATGGCATTTGCTGGGAATTGTGGTATTCTTTTGGACTTGACTTCGAAAAGGGAGAGCCACTTTGAAACATTCTTTGCAGAAGAGCTTGGTCTTGTTCTTGAAGTTAGCAGAAAGAACTTGGATATTGTAATGCAAAAGCTCTACAGTGCTGGGGTTTCTGGCGAGATCATTGGACAAGTGACTGCCTCACCCTTGATAGAATTGAAAGTTGATGGGGTCACTTGTTTGAAGGAGGAAACCTCTTTCCTTAGAGACACTTGGGAGGAAACCAGTTTCCATCTGGAGAAGTTTCAAAGATTAGCTTCTTGTGTGGACTTAGAGAAGGAAGGTTTGAAGTCTAGGCATGAACCTACCTGGAGAATGTCCTTCACTCCTTCCTTTACAGATGAGAAATATATGATTGCAACTTCGAAACCAAAAGTAGCTGTCATTCGAGAGGAAGGTAGCAATGGAGATAGAGAGATGTCTGCAGCTTTTTATGCTGCTGGTTTTGAACCCTGGGATATTACAATGTCAGACCTTCTGAATGGAGTTATCTCTCTATGTGATTTCCGCGGTATTGTGTTTGTGGGTGGCTTTAGCTATGCCGACGTGCTTGATTCTGCAAAAGGCTGGTCTGCTTCCATACGATTTAACCAGCCTCTTTTGAATCAATTTCAAGAGTTTTATAGGCGGCCAGATACTTTTAGTCTTGGTGTTTGCAATGGGTGTCAGCTCATGGCTCTATTGGGGTGGGTCCCAGGCCCCCAAGTTGGGGGTGTGTTTGGTGCTGGAGGGGACCCAGCACAACCAAGGTTTGTTCACAATGAATCTGGTCGGTTTGAATGCCGCTTTACAAGTGTGACAATAGAGGACTCGCCTGCTATCATGTTCAAAGGAATGGAGGGCAGCACATTGGGTGTATGGGCTGCTCATGGTGAGGGAAGAGCATATTTTCCTGATGATGGCGTTCTTGATGGAGTGATTCATTCAAACTTGGCCCCAGTAAGATATTGTGATGATGATGGGAATCCAACAGAAGTTTACCCTTTCAATGTCAATGGCTCTCCTTTAGGAGTCGCAGCAATTTGTTCTCCTGATGGGAGGCATCTTGCAATGATGCCTCATCCTGAGCGTTGCTTCTTGATGTGGCAATTCCCTTGGTACCCCACACAGTGGAATGTGGACAAGAAAGGCCCTAGCCCATGGTTAAAGATGTTCCAGAATGCCAGAGAATGGTGCTCTTGAGACAGGTTATTGTCTTTCACAAACGTTCTTGTCATGGTTTTGCTTTAATTGCATACTGATACTCTATTTTTCTGTTTCAGACCTCTAGTGAGGATGGGTTCATGGCTAATTAAGGCTCATAGAACATTTTGAAGTCAGGTGTTGGATTTGCTTCTCTGATCAAATCTAAGTATCTCCAAGGTTTCGAACTTTTTCTTCAATTTTATCTGCCAACTTTGTTCAAATCTAAGTATCTCTGAGGTTTCAAACTTTTTCTTCAGTTTTATCTGCCAAAACTACACAGAAGTTTGAGTGGATGTGGGGTTCACAAGTTTTTTGAGTTTCATATTGTTCCCTTAACTATGTTCTGACTTCCATCCCTTTGTATTGTTGTTACAGTACTAAATGAGCAATGCATGAAGAATTTTTACTATTAATGGAAATTTTATTTTTTTTGGCCATCCTTTGTGATGGATGAGTGGCATAAAGAACCGAGGTCATCTCCTTACAATGACCGTTCCATTCTATGCTGATGTCCAGATGAAGAGGTTCCTATTTAGCCAGCATGGAATGAACTATTTCAGTCGTGCAATCCATGAATCATTTTTATTGAAAACCAAGTAGTTAATCTAAGTAACTGTCTTGCAGAGTAGACAGGATAAAGTGGCATGTGAAATTGAATGAATTTTATGTTCAGTGAATCAGTCAATTCAGGATAACCTCCCTAGTTAATTACTGTCTTGAAGGATTATGTGGTTTTCCATGTCATGGGCAAGCATTATCTCTGTTGCAATGCATTGGCCCTGTGTATTTGTGGTAAATATTTTATGTTATCTTTGCAAATGACATCTATGTTTCAGTAGACAACTGTATAGTAGAACACAGTAACGAGATGGTGGCTATTGTGAGTATTGTCAATCTTTGAACCAGTAAATTTGATGAGCCAACCAAGTTAGGTTTACTTTGTGTATTTGTTTATACTTTGCTGTTTGCTCCACACATTTAACGCCCCCGTTCAGGTTTTGTTTATTCACCCACATGCATAACCAAAAAAATAAGTTCAGGTTTTGTTTATTCACCCACATGCATAACCCAAAAAATAAATAAAGCTTTACCGAGTTATTAGCTGAAACCTAAAGGTCATTTAAAATTTTAGGCCACAGTTTCCCCAGAAAGAAGATATATATTTAGAGCTGAATGCCTTATCTTCATTTTTAAATTGGCTGTATTTTTGTCAAAACAGGAGTGCTTCCTGTAACTGCACATAGTGTTGTTAAATAACTTGCTGTTGTTGTATCCAGTATCACTTTTTGGAGGCTTAGTTGTTGTTGAATCACAGCATCACTTTTGCATGTCGTTGCTGTGAAGATTTATATCCAGATGACCTTGTGCCAAAACATTTTACTCAAGCTGTCTTAAACTATGTAGCTCTGCATCTGCCTGCCTGTCTATCTGTATGTTGTCTTTCTGTCTGTCGGTGCTATCGCATGCATATTATATGCTTAGGTGCTTTATCTGGTTCTGCACTAGTTTCATCATCCAACTTTTTACAGATGTAATTAATCTGATAGTAAAGGGTGCCGATGTGTGGGAACTCGATTTGGATTACAAAGATGCGCTGCTGAATGATGAAAGTAGAATACACCTATGCTTTTATCTTTCAAATCACAATTGTGATAAAATTACAAAATGGGAGTCGAAAATTTGTTCCCAGATGCAGCCAGAAAAGTTCTTTATGTTATTCAAGCTCACATTTGTTAAGGAAGCCTTATTCAATTCTAGCTTGGACCTCTTGTGGTGTTGCTGTCATTGACAAATCACGGGCAATGTGCAGAGGCCCCTCCATTTGTTCCTTCCACAACTCTCTAGAATAATTTGGGTTCAGACCTGCTAAATAGTGGACTTACGAAATCTCTCACTGTAAAATGCACTGTTTTCTTTTCGGCTGTATATTGGAGTGGAAGATTCTGCCAAACTTGAGCGTTCTAGAAAATCAAAATTTGCAGTTTATGCTGTGGGACGATGCTTGAGGCTCAATGCCTCTCTGTGCAAGGAGTTCCAGCCACTTCTAGGTTTGAAAATGAAGGCAGTCATCCTTGCAGAAAGTGGATTGAGAAGTATTCATCTTAAAGTTATGTTGTCATTCTAGCATGGGCGTTTCCGCTGTTAATTTTAACAATGAAGTTATAATACTCTTGGAATTCGATCATCTATATGTACACATAAATAACTTATAAATTGTTATGATCTTTTTTATATGCAGTTATTAATCTTGCAATTTGTTAATGAGATAGTGAGGTGATGTTTAACGGTGTCAGAGCTTGATCTGCATTTGTACAATTGCATATGAGAAGGAGCTCAATAATTCTGTGCAACGGAATGCGTGGAGCAAAAGCGGTATTCCCAACATATGATAGATAAACCGGTCCTAAACAGCAAACTGTGGTTGTTGCTATGAGTAGGAAACTATTTGTAGTTGCATCAGTTCAATCTTATGCTTGGAAAGGCACTGCATATGTGAAGCCTACTTCTCTAGATGGTACTTCAGTGTGTGTTCAATGTGGATGCATTTTCATTGGATTGAGCACACCGTGTTATATTCCTAGCATGATCGTGTTTAGTACATTTTAAAAGGCACATGCTTTTCTTGGCTGCTTACTGAATGATCTATTTTGACACGCAGAATGTAAATAATTTTCCAGATAGATTGGGTTTTCTTTTAGTCTGAAATATATTTTCATGACCATGAGACCTGATTGCAAACTGCCTAATCAGTCTGGTTTGGGTTCTGAGGAATTCATTTGAAGTTCCTCGCATTTGTGGCGTTGAAAAAAGTTATCTATTGAATACTTTGAATCACGTAATATTTCTATGATTCATGACTGGTGGTGTTGCCAACTGCTAGGGATATTGTCATTGCTACTGTTGAGAGAATTTTCTGGATGTGTCTTACCTATATGATTGCTTGCGGGAGTGAGGTTAGATATTTTGAGATGACTGGAAATGCTTATTTGGAAGCTCATACCTTGACCTTGAAATCGTTGTAATCTACACAACTGAAAATACAAAGATGCGAACACAAAATTTTCCTTATTGATCCATGAAACATCTGTTGCACAATCCCTGACTTGCCATTAACATTTTCGCCAAGAGTTTGGATCTTCTCATATGATGATGTTTCCGCTGTCCGGCCATGAACAATATGTGAAGATCTCTTTGTCAACTTCCTCGAGGAGTCTCTCTAAAGGACGTGGGTGAGAGTTGCAAAAAATGTCTTGGTCTTCCCATCCATATAAAGGAGGAAGTGGCACGTTCATCTGGCCATCAAAAGTTTGGTTCCCAGTTGTATATCCTGAATGGTTTAGCTGTGCAGATTGTGGATTCTGGTAATATTGTGTGTTCATGGCATCTTGTTGGAAGGAAAACAGCATCTCACAGTTCGGGTTTGAGATTGTTGGCGAACTTCCAAAACCGGCGACACCAACTGTGAGACTAGCCATCTGGTTCTCAAGGATTTCTATCTCCTCTTGTAAGCTGGCAACCTGCAAGACAAGGTAAACAATGTAAGAGACTCGTGTTTTCAGCTAGAACTCGTTTATATTCTAGATGATTTGTAAAAGTGCTCGGGCACTTCGAGAAACAATTTAGACACCTGTTGTTGCAGTGCGAAGATATGAGCAACGCAGCCATATATAGGATCTCGCATCCTAGCCAGTGCTTCATAAGATATGGTGATAGCAGCATCGCCTCGATTGTGTACTGGTAGGTGCAATAATAGCTTTGAAACATTGCTTGCACCAAACACTTTGTGCACTGCGGCAAAGTGGGCTGCAGCCTGGTCATAACAGAAATACGGTGCAAACACACATTCGCTTGTGCACTTTCTTCGCAGGAATTTGCATGCTCCGCACGAAGAGCCCAGCCCTGTCATTGTCCTATGCCTTTTACTTATCTGTGTTGAGGTGATTATACTTGTACGAAAGCTGGTTTGTTTGGGAACTAGAGTTGAGATTTGCTCTTTATAATCATCACTTGGAAGTGTCATAAACGCTTTTTGTTGTGGCAAGAGACATTCTCACTTTTCCTAAAAGTGGGTTTCTTTTGGGTCTCCCTTGTGGGCTACAATTTCATTCTCAAATTGGGTAAGGTTTTCCTAATTCGTGCCTTAAAAGGACTTTATTCGTTAATAATCTCCACATATAAACTGATGGAAAATCCAATCATCATTATCATTAGTTGGGCTAAAATAAAAGAGAGATATAATTGCTTTAAATAGTAATTTATCCTAAAATAATGTCATCAGCCAGGCAAGTACAATAGCCATTTCTCCTTTTAATTGGCATCATGAAAAGTTCTTTGCTAAAGAGAATGATTTTAAGAAAATACAGAACAAGGGTCCTTGAACTTTTGAAACTTGGAATATATATGGGAATTTCCATAAATCTTAATAAACTGTGTATCCACAAAGCTTACTGCCCTTTTGTACAACTTTGCCGCTCCTTTTGCAGCCGGCTACTGGATTCTAGGTTCCATGGCATTCTCTATTTGTGAAAATGCAGTCTCAACAAAGCAGTTGAATCAAAATATGCAGTCTGTCAATGTTGACCTTATTTTTGCTGTGATGCCATCTCACTAATTGGGTTTGGTTATATTTATGTCTCTGTCCTCGAGAGTTCATTTCATGAGAAAGAAAAGAGGGAGAGAGAGAGAGACTTGAGTGTATGTTTGTCAGCAACTTATTGTAACTTTCTTAATTATTTTCCCCTGGATTCAGATCCAACCATGTAGAATTGGCACAATGTCAAATCCAACATGGTCGGTGTCGTAGAAATAATGTTACATTGTTAGCCAATATTTTATTCCTTCAATCAAAATCAAGCTGTGTGCATTACGGCTTTAAATATGCTCTTTAAGTTGAAGAGAACAAATTTATATTGTTTTATATGCAGAATTCATAGCTTTAGGCATTGGAAATAGAGTGCATGATTCATGACAGCTTTTTGTCTGGTTTGCAGTAATTCCCCTTATCATGCAGTTTTTAATCTACTTAATGCGGTAATTATCCATAACTAAGCATATTTTAATGTTACACTAAATCAGGTTGGGCTGTTGGCCACTTTACAATAAGTAGGCAGTTGAAGACTTCAAACAGCATCCATCCACCTCTGTCAAAGCCAAGAGAGTAACTCAGATGCCTATCAGCAACAGTTGCAACTAGTAAGTGCTTACTTTTCTTATCTGTTCTTATGCTTCAATGCTCTAGAAATAAAGCACACATGGGCAAATGATAGAGAGAGAAACAGGGAGACAAAATGCTGTTTTCAGTGACATTAATTCCTACTTTCTGTCTTTTCAAAACTGTTTAAGTTTTTGTTTGGAATGAAATTATGACAAGCAGGTGTTTATGGGATGGTGGAGGGGGGAGCTTTTCGGCTTTCGAGTTTAACGATGAAAGTGTCTTTCTCTATCATGGAATAATGATCATTTTATCCATCTGCAAGTGCTAAAGCTTTGCTTGCTAGCTCTTATCCTCGAACCTATATTTGCATGTTCATGAACCTATTGCAGAAGTTCAAAACACTTTGCAAGGTTTATAGGTTCTAGGTGACGTTGCGTTTCCTTTCCAGGTATTTCCTAGGCAATTTGAGCTGTCATCAACTCTACCCATTGCAGTTTTTTGAAAATCATGCTAGAACATCAACATCTTACTAATGTTTTTTACTCGGCAGTCACATTCTGAGCCTAATGAATTTACAATTCGATATAATTGCTTGGCCTGGATTTCAAGTCAGAATTTGCTCAAGTTTTCCCAAGGTGTGGTTGGTTGATGTATCATGAATTTAATTATTATTTCCATTCTATTAAAAAAACTAAAAATTAAAGATCCTTGTGCCCAACTGTTTTGGCAATCCACCAGCTTAATCTGAGGGCAAAAGCAGTTTGTGTGTAAGAAAATTGAGATATAGAGTCAAGTCTCTTTGATGGATTCAAACCAAAGAAGTATTCCTTCCTCAAAATGTGTTTTCTCGTGCCCTAGGCCATTAAGCTTGTTTGTTTGTTCGAAATAATTTTATTTTTTTTTACAAAGTTTTCTTGCCTACTGGAGGAGCGGCCTTCTTTTTTTCGAATGCCATGTTAGTGTCGGTGGTTTACATTTCTGTCTCGAGTCCCGGATAAAATCTAGGCTTAGTCTGCACTAGGTTCAGCGTTCTGGAGGAAAAAACAAAGAGGGTAAAACTTGCATGAGCTTGGCTCGCCATTATTTCAAGACAAACATATGAGTTTCACAACCGTGACGTAGATAGGTCACTAAAAATCATTGTCTCGTGTCATGTTATCACTCAAATTAATTTTTTTAACATAAAAAAAATATATATTCAAGCATTACTAGCTTGTTTTATAATAATAAAAAATAATTATGAATTCAAAATATAATACATATTAGATATTTTATTAAAAATATTGATATAGTAATATATTGGATGATATTTATTTTTAAATATTAAAACGGTAACATGAGATTATGATAACCCCACACAAAACAAATAAAGAAAACTTATGAAGCTCAGTTAAAAAATATTAAATTAAAAAAAAGCTCAAAAAAATAAACATAATGAACTCGAGTCAACTTGCCAAACTCATAACCTGGGTCATGAGATCGCGATAACCCTATAGAAATAAAAAAAATTACAAAGTTTAATTCTCAACTAATCCAATATCGATGGATAAAATAAAAAAAATCAACTTGA
>Ga0307517_10012527_pt1 | contig 11625 bp, 18 predicted proteins | sample 23_EM_MG_FD_194515 | JGI IMG/M metagenome (GOLD analysis project Ga0307517, IMG submission 194515) | Populus trichocarpa ectomycorrhiza microbial communities from riparian zone in the Pacific Northwest, United States - 23_EM | ecosystem: Host-associated > Plants > Roots > Unclassified | place... | reverse complement strand
AAACTGGTTGGGAACATTCTGAATGGACTTGAGATGTGCCAGGTGGGTTTTTGCCTGGTACTTTGTCCATGTCCTTGTGATGGACTTGTGATGTACTAGCCCAGGAAACCACCCCTTGCCCCCAGTGTCTATTGTCTTTTGTGTTTTAGGATACCTACTGGTCTGGCCCCGACGTGTTGGATCGTCAGGAAGAGGTAGCATCGAGGCTATCTATAGGTGTCCCGGAGCATAGGGCGAGAGAGGCCCTGACATTATGCTGACAATGATGTACCCAGTGGCCCTGACCCATCAGGGATCATCAAGCCGAGCGACAGGGATCTGGGTTTATTGAGGTTGACGGAAATGTGGACAAGATCGAGCTGGTCTGGCCAGCTGTAATGGAACTCCTTGATCTCGGTGTATCTACGCTGATATCGGTCAGTGAATGAATGTGGGACCAGATGAGCCAGGCGGGCCAGATATGCCTATACCTACCTCGATCTAATTCCGACCGGTTTGCTGATGCCCGGGTACCGCGCGCGTTCCCAAAAAGGAAGTCACGATCAATCCCATCAATCCGTGCGGTGAGCTGGCAATGCTCGCCCGGCACCCGTACGAAAATCAAGCATATCTCACTCAATTCTTGTCCGTTCAACGGCGCGTTTAGTGGGATCTTACGGATTTGACGTTCTGCAGGGCCTGGTATTTTTCTCGTATTTAATTTCGAAGATTTTTGTGTACCTGCTTTTTGAACCAGCCAGTAAAATAATGCTTAGGTAAGCTAATCAAAATATATTGACCAAATGTGGCTAGTGCAGCCACCCATGGGGTCACCCGGAAGGGGGGGATGCCAGGGGAAGCATTTCCCACGCTTGGTCATCCTCCCAGATGTATTTTGATGGGAGGGGAATACCCAGGGAAGCCAGTGATGGGTATTTCCCGAGGTTGTGGCACCAGGGACCAAGGGAGTAACCCAATCACCCCACTGACAGGTGATGGCTGATGGCCCATACTCTTGGAACTTCGTTGGGGTGAATACAGCCTGAGCTTACAGACTGGAACAATTAATTTGTTGCTCAAGCTTAAAAGCTGTAACAATACATTGATGTTCAAGCTTACTAGCACAATCTTTATATTTTCTGGGCTGCAGCTGCTGCCTCTCGGCGGAGTAGGACAAGATATCCAGCCTCGTGTAGCCAAGTCGGGGCGATGAAGCAGCGGCCTAGTCCTTTAATGTGTAGGACGTTCCGGAATTTCGCCTGACGTGGTCCGGTCTTCGTGTCAATCCAGCGCGAGACAGTTCCTTTGCCAAGGATCTCCAATTTGGTCTTTTTGTCGCCAAGAGTGATGGCACTGCAGGTGGAGTCGTGGAAGGTCGTGTAGTTGTCGTCGAAGTCGAGACAATGGGGGGTCATATGGTCACTGGCCCCTGAGTCCACGATCCAATCTTCTGTGTGATGTGCGGACCAGTCGTAGAACCAACTGACGGCGGCGTTGCTCACAACAGAGGATGAGACCTCCACAGAGCTATCTACTACATTGAGGCTAGAGGTACCTCCACCGCCGGAGTTCTGCATGTTCGGACTGGGCGACTTGTTCACATTGTCCTTCTTCTTCTTTCGGCATTGCGCCACCCAATGGCCAGGCTTGCTGCAGTAATGACAGGGCTTGTCAGGAGGAGGTTTCTTTGTCTGCTTGCCCTTCTTCTGCATAACGCCGAGGGTGTTGTTGGCGGGATCCTACGTCGAGCAGACTTCCTTCTCCAAGATCTTGGTGTGAACCTCGGAGGACGTGAGGGCAGTGATGTCCTTGAGCAACAGGAGTGTGTCTCTGACCATGTTAAACGATTCAGGAAGTTGGGTGAGTATGGTGCCAGCGAAGAGATAGTCGTCAATTTTTATGCCGTGTAGGGCACAGCGTGCGCGGGTCTCCCAGAGTTTATCGAGTTGAGCCTCGAGGGTGCCATCATCAACGAGGTGAGTGGAGATAAGTTTCTGCCACTCGAAGATGACTGAGACAGTGTCAATCTTCTCATATTCCTGTCGGAGCCACTCGAGCTGCTCAGCGGCAGAACTGACATCTTGAGGGGTTGTGGAAGCAGTTGTGTTGGAGCCTGGTGGGGCTGGTAGGGGTGGCAGCTTGGCGCTCTCGAGCTCAGTTGCGATGTGGGGGGAGATCATCCGCGTGATGAGGCCTCTGGCCTTCATCTCCCTCTGGTCTGCAGCGTCTTTGGTGAGACCAGTCAGTATGCTCACCACATTCTTCAAGGGATTGAACAGTGGGGCAGCGAATCCTCCGAGTTGGGCAGCTCCCTGTACGGCTCGAAGCCATTCGCGGAAGTTCCCAGTGCCTTGGAGGATGGGGAGTTTCAGATACGTGTTTTCGGACAACATGCATGGGTGTGGAAAGGAGATGTATTTGGCAGGGGGGTTTGAGGATAGGTACAGGAGGAGCAGCGATTACGCCGGGCTCATAACCTGTCGAAATCTAGCGTAGCCTAGATTAGACAATATCCTTAGGAATGGGAAAAGACTGTATTGTACCTAGCGTAGCCTAGATTAGACGATACTACATGTTGGTTAGCTTAGGTGTACGGAAAAAGGAATGTAATATACGTACTCCTCAGGAATGGGAAAAGACTGAGGAGACGGAAAACAGGGAGACAACTATATATGAGGTACTCAAAGGGGATACTACTACGGAAACAAGTGGGCATGTGAAGAAGGCGAAAATGTTACATTTCAACAGTATCTACTGAATGAAGCTGTGCTCTGGCATAGCCTCATTGTTTACCGAGTCCTGTGCATTCTGTCACATTATTCCTCCTGTCACTCCCAAATGAATTAGGGCTGTGTGGCTAGTATGGGAATGAAACATGGTCAGTTAGCAACAGTTCCCATATCCCTGGCAATAGGGCTGTGTTCTTGATGGATGGTGGTCATGGGGTAAAGTCTTGTGATCAGTTTCTGATGGAGAATTCTGATCTGTTGGAGTGGTGATGAGATCATGGGGTAGTGAGGTCATAGCAGTGAGGTCATGGGGTGGTGAGGTTGTGGGGTGAGGTCATGGGGTGGTGAGGTTGTGGTAGTGAGGTTGTGGGGCGGTGATGTCATGGGGTGATTCTTCTGCCTTCTTTTTAGTCATCCTGCTTATGTGATCTCTCCAGGATACATGATGGAGGGGAGGGTTTATTGTGGGGGAAGGGGAGGGAGAGAGGGTACAGTTCTGGCTAATAATCTACCTGTCCTCTCCTCATGTTCAACAGTGTGGTTCCCATTCAGGGCCTTAGGGAACCAGGGCTGACCCACCCCACCCCAGGGAATGACCCAGAACATGTGGGAGCCACCAACAGGCTACCTGAGGGCCTGCTGGAGGTTTTCAGTCGAGAATTTTTGACAAGGGCTTCCCATGGGTTCAATGTCACCATGTGACACTATTGCCATGGGTTTTATGTAAATAATGGTTACCACACATCAGCAAGATGACAAAATACTTATTTTTAATGGTCACTTTTCTTCATCTTTTCTCGCTTATTCAACACTTTTCTGTAACTTTTTGGGCCTCAACTTTATAAATACACGACATAGCTTATATAAGTATGTACTTTTCTCTTATTTTTAACTTTTCATGGAATAAGGTTGATTAAAGCAACAGAAAAGTGAAATGCAAGGTTGCTGATGCAGCTGACTGACTGTCCTTTAGCCCTAACCCCCTGCATTTTTTGCTCAATCACCCATATTGGGGACCCTGCATCAGGAAAACTGGCTGTTGCTTGTCACGCTTTTCGTGCTTGATCGGCGGGAAAGCAGGAAAAGCATCCCGCCAAAAAGCAGCTATCACAGTCGACAAGCAAATCAAAATCTCAAAAGCACGAAAAGCACAAGCACGAAAAGCACAAGCACGAAAAGCACAAGCACGAAAAGCAGAAACGCAAAAAGCATCTGTCCGCTAGTACATTGTTTCGAAAGCATGATAGTCTATATATTTGTTTACATAGAATCGTTGAAAGCTGTTCAGCGTCGTGGAGTATGTATGCCTGCGCGATATTTGTTGTTTCCTATAAACAGGAATCAAGTGTACACCCTGTACAACAGAATCAAGGTGAATAACAGCGACAACGCGCCGCTGGCGGTTTGCCGTGTATTCAGGCTTGACAACCCACATTCCAATATTCTTGTCTGGCCCATTTCCAACAGTCTTGTGCCATTCAATCAAAGCGCAGGGGATGATGTTGTTATCATGCTTGATGGAGAAAAACAACCGGACACGTACCACCTGCATCAAACGAAACCCATCGTCTTCCGGGCTGACCTGGACCAGGATGCAATCATACTGGGGGGTTGAGAATTCACCCCTGTTCCAGGAAGGAGTTGCCTGGATCCATTCCCGGTACATGCCGCCTACACCTGATGCATCACTTGGCGCATAATATGTAGCGACAGCCAAGTGATAGACAGAGACTGTGCCGGAAAACCGAGGACACAGGCTGAGGTTGATATCCGAACCAGGAATCTCGTTGTCCAGGTATTTCTGATTGAACAAAAAGCGACGTATGAGGGTCATCATGTCGTGTCCAACAAGTCTCGTGAGGCCATCCACATTCTTTGGGGATCTTGGCGCTATGAATTTATGAATGATAGTGAGTGATCGTGCAGTGGTTCTGGGGACCTGTGCTACCCACCCTTCTTTCGTGCAAGCACAACGTGATTAAGAACTTGTGGCCCATCAACAGGACCACAGTCGTCGTTCTCATCTGTGGCACTGTTCGTCTCATCAGGACCAGGTCCAGTCTCGAATTCGGGTGCTGCGGGCTCGATCTCTCTCAATGCAGACATGTGACAGTCATCCCGCAACATCCCACACTTCTCGAAGGATCTTCGGATGGCGACGAGCTTGCTGAGACGTTGGTTGACGAGTAGAATCTGTTCTAGTGCTTTAAAACGGCTGGATCTTCACCAGGGTTTCTTGACGGCACGGATATGCATTGACTCCGTGATCGAAGAACACAGGCTGTTTGGAGCGCCAAATGCGATAATATGTTCAACGTAATGTTTGAGGGCATGTTGTCGTGGGAGGGAGAACCCTTTCAGTTCAAGTTCTCGGACCCCGGTCTTCTGAAAGATGGGTCAATAACGATGAAAACAATCCAAAGCCTCCTGAATGTGCTGCAGTGTGGTCTGGGTGATTGTTGGCCATCGAACAAGGTAGCAGAAGTCCAAAAATGTGGATATGGCACGTATCATATCTCCAGGCACGTAGCCCTCAATTGCTGGGAGCCATACCTATTTTCAGATAGTCAGGGGATGGGGTGTGTTTTACGAGAGAAAAGTATGTACCTTTATGAGTGCCTTTGAGTCATTACCTGTCCATTGGTTGAATCCTCAACCTTTCTTAAACCGGTGAAGACCAGGGTACAATGGGACAATGGCAATTCTACAGTGTGATCAACCTTGTGCGCTGGAGAGAAAAACTAAAAAGTCTCACCGCTGGTCAATATCTGACATAATCCTCGCTGCTGCAGATTTTCCGTGCTTCTTCTTAAGGTAATCTTCCACCCATGTGACGAGGTGATCTTTGAAAGTGCTCTTGATCACTTGGTGGAGGAGGTCACACGAGAGGAGCTCATGAATGTCAGCATGAGGAAAGTTGCTTGTGAATGGCTGAAAAATAGTTTGGGGGTGTTTCTGGGACACGAAACGAGGTGACTAACCATAACATCAGCAATAATTCCATACTCATCCCACAGCTGTGTTGAGTTGAATGAGGAGCACAGATGCTCAGTCCACTGTTTCAATTGAGGTGAAGAGTCTCCATCAAGATCTTGAGAGTGCGCAGTGCATCTAATGTGTGATGAGTATATAGCGTGTTCATACATTGAAAATCTTACTCACTTTGGGCACCACCCTGAAACAATCCCCGAAAGTTACACCTGTTCTGGATAGTCTGCAATGTATGGCCCGAGAGAGTAGACGACACACCGGAAATGGCCATCCGGGCAACGAACTACCTCTGGTGTCTCCATCGCAGACAGGATGGGTTCAAGGATTGCTGTTAATGAAGAATGAAAGAGTTGTCTGCAGAAATTACGAAACGCGGCACTCTTCTCATCTTCATGTTCGGCTGCACAATGTTTAGAATGTGATGGGAGAGATAGTACTTGAACACACCTTTGGGGATTGCCAAAAATCCAAGAAGAATCACTCCATCTTCGTGCGCCTGCTGAGCACGATTGCTGATATTCCCAATTGAGACATATAATGGGTAATAATCATTCTGTCCGGTTGCGACAGATACAGTGGTCTTGTTGCTTCCCAATAAAATCGTGACAACCATTGATCCATGCGTTTGCTCATCCCTGGAGATTAAATCCTATTCTCAAGGTGAGCCGTATGTTCGTAAAGAGAATGCAGTGAACGTACGGCTTGTTTCCAACAGAAACTCCCAGACATGAAGTTACCCCACTTCCATTCGCTGTTCTTGTACTCGCGGTATGGGATGTAATCAAAGTCCCCGTCAAATTTGTGGTTGCCGAGAAGTGTCCGTACAACTTGTCGTATGTTGTGGTAGAACACCTGATATGAATCATTCATCCAGCTCGGGACTTTACCTTGGGTACGTTCGCCATTGTATCCAACTCAAAATGAGTACCAGGGTGCGTTGCCTTCTTCAATAGCATCAATCGTGTTGTACAGGCTCTTGCTGTCAGTAAAAGGGGTTGTGCCACCCTCAAGAGCAGTGCAAGCGCCCCAAATTTGCATCAATTCGTCAATTTGCACATGAGGCATCTCTGTTCGTGTAAACAACAAATCAGCAAGTTCAAATTCGTCCTGGGAGTTGAATGGTGACCAATCGCCTGTGGCTCTGCTTTCAGCATGGGTCGGTGGGGTGCCGTCAGGTAGAAAATTACCCTCTACATCACATGGCTGTGCTACAGTCGTGTGAACAAAGGGCCTAAGATGCAATGAACAATGAGCTCACCATTGAGGAGTGGGTGTTGTTCGATCTGCGATGACCCTGAAGTTCCGCGGGGGCAAGCATCGGAGTTGTGTAAAGCATTTCAGTGTTGGGTGAGTCCAGAGGGGGTATAGAATCGCCTGGAGCACTTGTCGCAGGTGTAATGAGGAGCTCTGATGTTGTGGCAAGGTAGCATTGGGAGAGAGGGCTTCGCGTGACGAGTAAAAATAGCGGAGTGAGCCCAGAATTTTGAAGTAAACTCCGCCGTCAAGACTTACAATTTCCCACACAACCTCTGTACCCGCCCCCAACAACCTCTCCTCTCATACCACCCACTTCAACCCATGGTTGCTCTTACCCGTAGTGCCACAAACAAGACCAAAGGTCCCCAAGAGCCTGTGAAGCTGGTGCTCAAAATAAAACCGACCACCGGGCAGGTTCGAATCGCAGTGCAGCTAGCTACAGCGGAGAAGCAGAAAGCCGCCATTGAGAAGGCAGCTGCTATTGAAGCTGGGCTCCGCCAAGCTAGGGAGAGTGTCAGGGCCACTCTTCACCCTAAGCTCTACTGCGCCTAAGGTGCTCGTCTAGAGAACAAATCGATCTAGCCACGAAGCACAACCACACTCTAGTGATCGCTTCTCTGGTAGGTGTTCCTGTAGCACAGAGGGGTTAACCCAGTAGGACAATCTCGAGTGACTTTGTCGATGAGAGCCTCAAACCGAGGGCTTATCTCAAAGAGCGTTGGTTCTTGACTCGATGGAGAGTGAAGGGGAGACAACGATTAAGAGATAGAACTGAGTGGAGGAGAGCAAGAGGGATGCTGGGGTTTCTTCCAAGGGAAAGATCTCAGCTTGTCCGTAACAGCGCAAGAGGGCTGAGAAGGGGAGAGGATTTCCTGGAATTGCAAAGCTAAAGAAACACCAGCCACAATCTAGCTACCTATATAGTGAAGAGAGGCCGTGACTGTGACAGATGTAACCAGAGCCAAACAAACCCAGTGGAGGGAGAGAAAGGAGAGAAAGAATAGAAAGGAATGAATGTGTGAGAACTAGGATTTCCTAATGAGGCAAGATGTGCTGAAAGAGGAATAGGGGTCAGGGGTTGATAAATGAGTGATCAACATGAAACAGGGGTTAAAGATCAATGATGCTGATGAAGGTGGAACGTATAAGATGAGTGAATGGGATGATGCATCAAGGATGGGAACGAAACAAGTCCGAGAGAGTCCAGAATCAAAGTCTGGGTCATGATGTCATAAACGTGTCATGATGATGCAATGGGTGATGTAATCAATGACGATGGTGGCGAATGATGGCGTGACCATGGCGTTAGGATGTTGATGGAGCTGACCAAGGTGGGCGGTGGATGACGTCGTGGGCAGTGTAGAGAGAGATGGGCGGTGATGTGGAATAGAGTAGTCCCTTGATGATGAGAAAGGGACTCGGGCCAAAGGGATGATGGGAGGGATAGGAGGAAAGCATATAAGCAGAGTGAACATGCGGTCAATCCCCATCAAACCTTCTGATACTCTTCACCAACAACATCTCTTCATCTACACACCTGATGTCTATGCGCAATGTGGCTAGTCCTGATCTTGGTGATGTCGGTTCTCGTGCTGTATTCGTTGCTCCCGATAATTGGGGTGATATCACCCGTTGGGACAATAGAAGACACGCGACCAGTAGGACCGATGGGATCGGAGCTTATCCCCAGCCTCTCGAGGTAAGTTGACTTGTTGTGGTTGGATGGATTGGATCTGACAGTGTCGATGTAGATCATGTCTCAGATGCGGGGGTCAGACACTAGTGACACCTTATCGGAGTGCCACTTGGATGACCGACTCTGGGGCTACACAATCCGTGGTTCCGAATTCTGGAGGAACCAAGACAGGGACGCCTGGAGAGATCCAGTATTGAGTCAACTCTTCAAGATGGGAATCTTCGACTGGGAAGGGGAAGATAAACTGATGCACCAAGCGAAGCAAGCTGTTCGGGTTGGAACGGCTACCAGTCTCCGGATCTGGATGAGGGTTCTTGAGATCCAAGAGCGGGTAGGTCCAGCTGTTGTAGAACGATGGTTGTTCCACAACTAACTGAGCCGTCTACAGCGAGACGCTTTAGAACAGGAGTGGTGCCAGAGTGTGAAGGACGCCACTCAGGTCTTTGGTCATGTCGATCAGGACTTGAGTGCGTTGGACGCTCGCGTCAAGATGCTTGAACTATTCCGCCACGGGTTCGAGATGGCCGAGTCCATTATCGATTCAGATCGGGCTCAATTCCTCAATGCCGTCGTCAAGCTCTCGGAGGAGAACAAGATCATGGCGTCGAAGATCGAGGATTTCGAGATGTCCGTTGCCTTTCATGAGGCCAATGGTCGGGTCGATGCCTCAAGGATCCAGACTCTGGAGGAGCGGTTCGACGATTTGAAGAATGCAGTGTCTCACATGGCACAGGGTGCATAGAAGGGTTTTTTTAAGCAGAAAACTGTAAAGAAAATGTAGTAGAAAGTATAAATACTATCAGCCTATTTTGTGTTCCAAAAAGTGTAATTAAATTCAGACATTTCCCAAGATCTTGAATGGCATCACAAGAAAAGTTTGAACTTGATTACACTTTTTTAAGATGTAAAATAGGCTAATAGTATTTATACTCTCTATTACATTTTCTTTACAGTTTTCTGCTTCAGAAAACCCTTCTATGCACCCTGTGTGGAGGATAGACTCTGTACGTGTGGTGACGAGGTAAGAGTCTTTCCTTGCAATCTTTAGATGCAAGATTGACTCTTAGTGTAGACGACCGAGGCTGATGAGGAGGAGGAATTGGAGTATGCCTCCGATTCTTCTTATCATAGTCCGCCGAGTGCTGGATCAGGTCGTATCCTGATGGTGTCAATCTCAGATCTGGAGGTTCACCCAGATGCTAGCAGTGCCAAAGTTCCGACTGATGCTTCTATGGAAGGGGAGTCGACTTCGAGTGAGGAGAGGTCGATGAGTCCAGTTCATGTGGAGGAGGAGCACAAGATCAGGGTTGTTAGGATGGGTGAGATCAGGGAGGATCCTTTGGGAGGATGGGAAGGGTCTCGTGACCTTCCGAGGATCGTGGAGTCCGAGGCCAAGGACTTGATGTTGAGTGTCCTAGAAGAGCAGCCTATCCTTACCAGCGCAGTGAGTGGACCTCGCTGTATTTGATCTGCTGGGGGACTCAAGCTGAAGAAATTCCATCCCTATCATCCTTCTTCCTACTTCCTAGGCAACCTCCGCGGTCTTCCAGCAACCAAGGATCTTCAAAGAAGGTACCTTGCCACCTGTGGTCAGGGCTTCCAATCTCCTTCAAGCCGAGGCTCTGATGCCGACAAGTCTGCTGGAGATGAGGGCGACCCTGATGGACATGGGAGCTCGAGGTCTGCAGATCAAGTCGATTCTCGATTCATTGAACCAGGTAATGGACACGGTCCAGATTCATCAGCTTGCTTTGCTCCTATCGAACGAGAGGTCTATTCGCGAGGGGGAATTGGTTGGGCAGCCTTTGTTCGTGGGGGAGGAGATGGCAGAGGATCTGCTCGCTGAGGATCAGGGGGAGGTGCACGACTTCGACGGTAATAACGACCATTAGATCGACTTCTTGTAGTGGGGCCAAGAGCCATGTGACCGTATCTTGACTGTTCGCAGTCATCGAATGAATATCATCTTGTGTTTGTCTTGCATCGTGTGTCGTGAGAGAAAGAAAAACAAGAAGGAAGGGAGTGTGGTAGTTCGAGTTGGTCGTAGGGACTTCATGAATGGCTTGTTTTCTTTTGATTATAAAATTTTTAAACGGGTTTTCTTCATGACAGCAAACGCGCTGACAGAGAGAACTCCAAGAAGCCCTCTATGTCACCAGACCTGTGGCTCCCCGACAGACGTCTACGACAGATACACCATTGGAGCTGGATGTGAGTGATGCAGCAGGTGAACACAGTCCCTGTAGTGATGTCGAAGGAGAGGAAATGAGTGGGTTGGAAGAGGGAACAACTTTGGTATATCAATCGAATTGTCTAATGAAATCCAAGTTAACGTTTCCATCAGTTCCTGAATGATGCAGCCGAGGATCAATTCTCACCTGTGGCAGAGCAAGACTCCTGGGAAGACACTGGGGGCAAGGGGTGGTGGCCTGGGCTGGTACATCACAAGTACATCACAAGGACATGGACAAAATACCAGGCAAAAACCCACCTGGCACATCTCAAGTCCATTCAGAATTTTCCCAGCCAGTTTCCCTACAGTGTTCCTGGGTCAGGAAATGGTCAGTACATTCACAGTGTCCCAGATCATGTGACCAGGGTGTCCCCATCAGGAACACCATGGGAACACCTTGAATTTTCCCAAAGAAAGTACCCAGAATTTACCCAAGTGGCTCATTCAGAATTTCCTTTGCAGTGTTCCCATCAGTGCAATCACAGTGTTCCCAGTCAGTAAAATTCAAAATGAACCAGAACGGTGGCACTGAAATGTTCCTGAGTGGCACATTCAGAATGCCCTTGAAATTCCGCCCATGGTGCACCGCTTTCGGTAAATTTTGGGTAAACTCTGGGGAAATGCTGGGTACATTCAAAATGTCCCCAGTTTTCCAGTTTCCTGGAGATGTCCTTGCAGTGTTCCCAGAGTTTACCCAAAATTTACCGAAAGGGTGCACCATGGGCAGAATTTCAAGGACA
>Ga0307517_10012526_pt1 | contig 11626 bp, 7 predicted proteins | sample 23_EM_MG_FD_194515 | JGI IMG/M metagenome (GOLD analysis project Ga0307517, IMG submission 194515) | Populus trichocarpa ectomycorrhiza microbial communities from riparian zone in the Pacific Northwest, United States - 23_EM | ecosystem: Host-associated > Plants > Roots > Unclassified | place... | reverse complement strand
TTGATGTCAAAAATAAATTTTTTAAAAAATATTATTTTAACGTATTTTCAAACAAAAAGCTCTTTGAAAAACAATCAATACCATAATACCAAATATTACATGTCACATGTGGGAGGGTGGCGAATGAGGAGTCAGAGGTCAAGGAGTAACCATCTAGTTGTTTGATTCAGGGTTACTAGGAGATCCGAGTATACTGGTCTTATAAAAAATTATAAGGGTAAGAGACTGATTGTGGCTAGAAAAGGTATTAGCCCTAGCACATCTTACTTAAGGTAAGCTGCATTGTATGGTCTAAATATGGTTTAAAGGTTTTGATAAGTTCCTAACCAATTATCTATCTATGACTCATAATAAAAATTTACTCCCATGAATAAATCTATCCATGGTTTACCTATTCTGGAAGACAAAAGAATTCTCTACAACTTATATATTGTTGTGAAAAACAATTCTGAAAATTTTCTAGTCAACTCTTGATATTTAAATATCAGTCTATATATCAGGATGTTGACCATTAATTTTCATGAATTAATTTTTTTAGGATTATTGAAATATAGGTCAAATTCTTAATGAATTTTACAAATTTATTGTAAATTCCCAAAAAAAATATAAAGAAAAATCAACACAGGTATTTTTTAAAACCATGCTAAAAAATATTTTTCTCTATCTTTTTTTATAAATACAAATGTGTTTTTTTATAAGAATTGGGCCGTATGCAATAAGCAAAAATCATTCTTTGATTTTTAAAAGAATTTTTTTAGGACCATGTTTGGCAAAACTATATTTTTATTTAAAATAAAATTGTCTAAACAGGTTTAAGGACGTGTTTGCCAAACACACCTTGAAGCCAAAATCATTTTTATTAAAACAGTAGCAAACCAAACAAATCCTTAAGTATTTGACACAATTTTAACCTGATCGGGTCAACCTGAAAACACTAGTTCAACCATGAATTGAATAAAAAACTAAGGTTTAACCCAAAAACGAAACCAAAATAAACCATTAACCAAAAATGGATCAAAACTAAAATAAAACACAAAAAACACAATTTTTTCTAACAAAAAAGATCAAAAACCAAGAAAAACGAAGATCATGAAAAACAATAAAGAACATTTAAATTCAAACCCAACAACGTAAACATCAAACTAGACCAAATTTCAAGCAATAAAAGGCAATGTTTTATTCGCAATCAAGCATATATCAAAAATCAAGTATCTATTTGCTTCGACTCGTACTCAAATATCATAATTTTTGTTAAAAATAGGTTTCGGTTCAAAACCTAAACCTTGAGATTAAAACCCATAAAAACACGCTATTGATGCATGAAAACTCTAGATTATTTACTAATGATAATATACAAACTTGCAGAAACCAAAATCAAATCAAAATGAGATATAAAACTAGCACTCAAGACAATGTTCTTCGGATGAACATGAAAAACATGATCCCAGGTTACCCAGAAAACCCAGCATACACTGTCAAACAAAAAAAAAAACATTTTAGACCTCCAAAATAAGCTCTCTTAGCCCCAATAAACCATATTAACATAAACAAACATGTTTGAATAAAAAACACTAACAAATAACCCTAAATCATTAAGAACATGTATAAAATTTTAACTCAAAACCGCGGTTCTATTATCAGCTAACAATAACATCAAAACTCAATCTAAAACTAATTCTTTAAATATTTGAGATCCATACTAAACTTAAGAATCAAGAACACATGTATTAGCAATCTAGAAAAATTAAAAATGCATGTATTTGCATAGTTGGGAGTATTTTTTTTAGATTTGCAGTAAAAAAAAGCTTTCAGTCTTTAAGGCTTCACACTTGACCAATAAGAGAAATATAAAGGAAATAAAATAAAAAATAAAGCTAATCATGTTGATTACTCTTGAGCTATGCAAGGTGCTTTTACCACTCGAACTGCTTTTACCATTCTTGCACTTGTGCTTGGAATGTCTCTTTCATGTTCAAAAGGAAAAATAATTGGGCTATTATGTATTTACATGAACACAGTTGTCGTGAATTTATGACAAAACCCCACCAAAAATATATCACTATAAGGTTCTTTGAATCTTTATTTACTTTTTGAGTAGCCAGCAACCTCAAAATCTCACCATGATCATAGGCATAACCTTTTTTCATGTGTGCTCTGTGGGAGAATGATTATTTTTTTATAAATATATTAAAATACTTTAAAATTTTTAATTTTAAAAAAATGTTCCGTACAGTGTTCCAAAGGCGTTTTCAAACACTACAACGTAATTGATTGGGCCGCTTGTTAAACATTAGTCAAGCAGTGGTTTTCACATTATCCTGAAGAGAAAAGTTGACATGATTTGTCTTTGTGACAACAGAAAAACACAAAGCAAGAATTGCTTTTGACTCTTCGAATCTTTCTTTCTTCTCAGTCACTCGCTCAATGGGCCTAGGGCAACAAGACACCAGCGAAAAATATCAGCAAAAATCTAGCAAAATCTCTCCATGTATGGCAATGGAGTAAGTGGGGGGTTTAGGGCTATTCACTTTTTCAGTCCATCTTGCAAACAGAGAGCTTTTAAGATCTTGACATCGTCGGTGCTATGCCAATGCCATTTTTCTCTGTTTGGATAGTACTGAATTCAACATTATTTTCCATGGAACATGCACTGGTTTGGTGCCAATAAGGTCTTTAGTTAGCTATTTGTCTCTTGCTCCGCCTTTGGCCCAGCTGTTTCTCTTTTCTTCTACTAAAATCCAAACCCCTTGCATTGTGCTTTTATCCTTTACTATCTGCTTGTGTGATTCTCTTTCACTTTTCCAACACTACGTACGCTTGTTTTTTTTATTAAAGTGTTCTTAGTTGTAAAAAAATATTAAGCCCATGTCTTTTAGAGTTCTTGATAGATATAAACATGGTGATGTTAAAAATAACAAAAATTAAAAAAAAATACATATTAATAATTTTAAAGAAAAAAACTATTTATAAAAAACAAGTCTCAAACAGCCCTCGCTTTCCTTAACATCATCCACATCATCCACCATTTTTTGCACCTCCAAGGGAAATCTTTCTCTAGTTTCTTACACTAAACAAGGTTGTTTCTTTCTTCTTCTTCTTCTTCTTTTTTTTGTCACAAGACAGTACATTGTCGGCGTGAAATGGGGTGTGCAGTGTCAAAGCAAGATGAAGAAGACAATGTGGTCTCGCTGTGTAGAGAAAGAAAAAGACTACTTAAGTTCGCTGTAGAGAGAAGGTATGCTTTTGCAGATGCTCAATGTAAATATAACCAGTCTCTTTATGGAGTAGCAATGGCTTTAAGGTTGTTTGTTGCTAGACATTCATCTCCAAATTCTCCTTTCCTTATTACCTTCCCTTCTACTTCCTCTACTAATGACCCTAAAGAGACCCTTATTTGCAATTCCAACTTTCATCAACAAAGACCAACTGAAGCCACGCATGCGACTATTTCATGTCAAGACTCGGTTTCTAAAGTTTCTTTAGTGTCTCCCAAGTTAGAGACTCAAAAACAAGAAGTTCAAGAATGTAGTGATAGTGAGGATTTTGAAGAAGAAAGTGACAGTGAAGATGGAGGAGGGGTTTGCTCACATTTTTATGGCAATGAAGACGGGGAAGCAGTTTGTGATCATTTTTATGATGAGGCGAGTCCATTAATGCCATCATCAGAGAGGGGATTTGGGTGGGATTTTTTTAACCCTTTTGATGAAGTGAGGACTGAAGTGGTAAATGGATTTCGTCAAAGCTCTGATGAGGATTTCAGGGCTGTGAGAGAGAAGGAGGGGATTCCTGAGCTAGAAGAAGTAAACGAGAGATTAAAGAGTGAGAATGAACAAGTGGATATGAAAATTGGTGATGTGGGTTGCAAAGAGAGTGGGGTTAGTGATGTGAAAAGTGGGGATAGTGCTAATGTTGAAATAGGAGACAGCAAGGGTTTAAGAGTGATTGATACACCAACAAAGGGGAGGGAATTGCTGGAAGCATTGAAGGATATTGAGGACCATTTTGTTAAGGCTTATGATTCTGGTATGGAAATTTCAAGGATGCTGGAGGCCAATAGGGTTCAATTTCTATCTGGTTTGGATGAAATCAAAGGTAGGCTTTTGTTCTTCTGCTTGTTGATGTTCTGTTTTTAATTGATTGCAATTTATGTCTATATTTTGGTATGGCTGTGATCATTTACTTGGAGTAAAGAATTAACTAGTAAACACGTCTATAGTTTCTCTCAACTTTTAACTAGGTTTTCAAAATTGTTATAATCGTCCTTGTTACTTTGCTTCAATGGCACAGATTCTGCTTACTTATTGTTCCTAAAATTTGTGTCAAATTCTTAATTTAATTACAAGAAGGCAAAATTCCTCTTTGACTGTTGCACATTCCTTAAATTCCATCTAGGCAATTACCTTGTCAGTTCATTCATATCTTCTGGTTGCAGAGAGCTCAAATAAGCTTGCCCGATCAATTACCTGGAGCCGTTCCCTCTCATCTCGGTCCTCCTCTTCTAAAAGTCTCCTTTCATCTAGCTCTGTCAGTTCTTCCATGTGGACAGAACTCAAGAGTGATCTATTTGATGACTATGGGATGGATGCAGGGAGCCACTCCTTGACCCTTGGACGATTATATGCTTGGGAGAAGAAACTTTATGAGGAAGTGAAGGTTAATTACAAATCCCATTGGTCATGTTCAACTCTGAAATCCAAGTTCCCTGTTCGCTATCTTCATAAATTTATTAGAAGGGCATATGGCTTTCTTATACCAATACCTTATCCGCTCATATATATTGCAATGAAGTATCAGTTCTATAATGCTGCAGGCATATGCTTGTTGCTTTGATGTCACTCAATTAACATTAATATAGTTCCTTTAACATGCTCAGGCTGGAGAGCAGACCAGGAAACTCTACGTACGAAAATGCTCTCGTTTGAGAAATCAGGATACTTCTGAAGAGGGCCTCCACTTGATAGATAAATCATGTGCTGAAGCAAATGACCTGCATAGTCGGATCTCAGTTGCGCTGCGAAGTGTGGAATCAATCTCTGACAGAATCCAGAAATTGAGAGATGAAGAGTTGGAGCCACAACTTGTCGAACTGCTACATGGGTAAGTAGATCTTTTTTGAAGGACATAAGAAGAGGATGTTTCAAAGTAGTTGTGTAATGACATCCAAACTTCCACTTATGCAGCCTAATGAGGAACTGGAAGATGATGTTGGAATCCCATGAAACCCAAAATCGAGTAATGCTTGAAGTGAATTATTTCAACTGTCCAGCATATGGGAAGTTCTCCAATGACTCTCATCGTCTCGCTACTCTTCAACTTGAGGCAGAACTTGACAATTGGCATTCATCTTTCACTGCTTATGTATCTACACAGAAGGCATACATTGAAGCTCTTGGTGGTTGGCTATCCCATTTTGTTTCTCCAAAAGTTGAATTCTGCTCCAGTGGCAACTCTTTAGTCCGTCCTTATAGAATAAATTGGCCACCATTGCTAGTAACCTGTCATGATTGGTTAGCATGCCTAGATAAGTTGCCACGTAAGACTGTTACTTGTGCCATGAAGAGCTTTGGAAAGGATATCCATGCCCTATGGAATCAGCAAGGAGAAGAACAACAACAAAAGAGGAAAGTTGATGGATTGGCCAAAGAACTTGACAGGAGGACTCTGGCATTCCAGAGAGCAGAGAGGAGGATTCTTGAATCCAAGATTTCTGAGCAGGAATCTAAATTGACGGCGCGTAACTGCATAGAATACATAGCTGAAAGGAAAAATCAATTGGAAATGTTCAGGAAGAGGCTAGATGAAGAGCAGGGAAAGCACCTTGCTAGCATGCAAGAGACACATGGGATCACCATAAATGGATTTCAGAGAGGATTTTCTTCAGTGTTTGAGTCCTTGGCTGAGTTTTCGAAGGCAACAGTAAAGATGTATTCTGATCTCGGTACGTACATGAAAAATGCAAAAACAGAAGAGAATAATGATAGTAACATATCCTATATGGAAGAGATGGGATCCCGGGCTCCAAGTTGTAAGGCATAATAGGTGAAAATAGAACTACTGGAGTGTTTTTAGAATCTTGCAGGCTTTTCCAATCCTTTGTTTCTAAAAAAAGGAATTGCATAGTGAGGTTCTTAAATAGTTGTATCATATTCTTGTAGACAGCTAGTTGTTTTAATCCATGTTTGATATTGTGATTTAATCATGTTTTTGAAAAAAATTTATTTTTTTAGTTTTAAATTATTTTTTTGTGTTTATGGGTTATTTTGATGTGTTTTCGAAATAAATTTTAAAAATAAAAAAAATATTATTTTAATATATTAAAAAAAAAAAACATTTTGAAAAGGAAGAAGGAAAAGTGGCTAACAATAAAAAAAAACATCTCTGATAGCAGAAGGCAATTTAAGGAAATGCTAGAAATGATGCAACATTAAGCTATTCTTCCGGTCCTCTTCTAGGACATCCCATGGTTGCTCAAAGTGCATAAGATCTACTTTGTCATTTTTGGGAAAAACTAAAAGGAAATTCCAGCACCAGATAAAGTCAAAGAGATTGAGCAGACTACAAACTTCTCTGCCTAATTTTGATGAACAGCATGATAGAAATCTTAAGTTCCAGAAACTATAGTTTAAGTATAGAAGCAACAGATACAAGATAGCAGAGTTGAGTAGAAAGATCAATATATTTCATTAATTTCGAATGCCTATATATAGGCTTACATAGAATTTGGAATGAATTAAAACTCTCAACAACCTTTGAGAGATTATTGGTTTTGAAATAACAAACTCAGCTCTGAAAGTAAAATAATTACATAGAATTCAAATAACGTAACTGCACTTAACTTTTTCTTTGTTAAAGGCAGAATCTCATAATTCTAACACAGCACAAATCAAATATCTCAGGACAAATATATAAGAAGGGCTATCAACAATGTGCCAAAACCGCTCCCCAACCCTTCCAGTGAAGGAGTTATCACTGGCATGAACAGAAAGTTGCGTTGCTAAAGCTCAAGCACGACCAATTACATGTTCAACTGATCTCTTCTTTGCTTGTCTCTTCACTTATTCCTCTCAAATTGTTCTTATCAATGTCAATGTTGACACTAGCAGCCTCTAAACACTTCATGCTTGTGCTGTGAAAAAAGATGCTATCCATCTCAACGTGAAACCTTTGAAATCCAACACCATCTATGCTGACAAAACTCTGGGAATTTTCATATGATCTTCGAGGCCCACGATCCATTGATCTACGAGAACTGCTTGATGATCTCCAATAATCCTTTGAAGGTTCTTTGTCGACGAAGTTATCAGCTAAATATAAGGCCTCTTCTAGCTCTTGCCACACCCGGGTCATCGTAGGCCGGTCTTTAGGATTTTTCACTACACATCTCAGACCAAGTTCTCCCATCTTTAGCATCATTTCCATGTCGCAGGAATCTGTTAGAAGATTAGCATCTAAAATTTCTTCAACCCTGCCACTTTCTAAGCTAGGCCTTGCCTGCATTTTAGCAACATACATCATCTCATTTTCAACTATGAAGAAAAAATATTAAAACCATTGCTAAAATGATGATCTGCATCTTGTTGAGTTCTATATCTAGTTATGCATACCCATTCAATTATATTGTAGTTTGATGGATTTCTTGTTAAATCAACTGCAGGCCGGGCAGTGACAAGCTGCAAGAGTATGACTCCAAAGCTGTATACATCACTAAAAGGACTTAAATGACAGCTTGAACAATAGGCAGGATCAAGGTATCCCGGAGTTCCTTTGATCTGGCTACTGACATAAGATTGATCCCCAATAGGTCCCATCTTCACTAGCCCAAAATCTGAAACTTTTGCTTCAAAACCATCTCCTACTAGAATGTTACTTGGTTTTATATCACGGTGGATTATGCTAGGCTTGATCCCATCATGCAAATGAGCTATGCCTGCAATTTTTCAGTAACGTCATGATAAATAGTTAGTACTCTATTCAGTTTTATTATTTTCTAGAGACAGTAATTAAGAGGACATGTACCCTTAGCTGCTCCAATGGCTATGTTTACTCTTTGCCTCCAAGTTAAGCTTCTCCCTCCTTTTCCTGCAAGGAAATCATGCAGATGAGGAACAAAACGTCACATATTTAAGAAAGCTAAGCAGGTATTACAAGCAAGAAGTTGAAGCTTACCGGTAATGTAATCAAGCAAAGAACCATTTGGTACATACTCATAAACCAACATTTGTGTTCTTTTTGCTCCTGTTTGAGACAGCGTTAAGCACATACACGTTTAGTACATGCACAGAAGACAAAGAAAACGACTCAATATGCAACATTTCTATACCAGTTTGTTCACAAAATCCGACCAAGCCAACAAGGTTTCTGTGCTTTACTTTGGAAAGCAGATTCACTTCTGTTTCGAAAAAAGAATACACACAAGGATAGATCAGCCACTCAAACTCATGAGCCTCACAAACTTTTAAGTTTGTACATGCTTGCATAGGTTGATCAGGCTTACCATTTCTAAATTCTTCGGTGCTCTGGTATGATTCAGCATGGTCTCTCTTGATCGCTAGAGCAGTACCCTCCAATTCAAAAGTCCCTTTGTAGACATTCGCAAATGCACCAGACCCCAACAAGCTATCATCACTAAAGTTCTTCGTAGCCCTCTCTAACTCCTCCAACTGAAATCGCCTCAATGATAATGTCCCAGCTTTCAAACTTCCTAATCCTCCACAACCACACAACTGATCAGTTCACAAAATAGAAGGTTCACATTGATCATAGAAGGCAAATGTTGTCTTACACTAACCTTTATGTAACCAGTATCTTTGCCAAAAAATTGGAAAGAGTCTTCTCCTGAAAAACAAACAGAGTGAAGTAACAACTGATATTGTTACAATCCCAATAATCAGTGCTCCCCATATATGTTTATCATGCCTTCGATTATTATTAGCAATTCTGGTCTCATGAATTAGCGGTGCTGGTGAATTTGGAAATGATGTTGGTTGGGTTGCCAAATAATAGTAGCTCTTTGCTGCCATCTTAACTTGAATGCGTAGAAATTTTGCCTTGTTAAACTAGCTAGCTAGGATAGCTTTAGATGCACTACTTGCATTTTCTTTAGTCTTGACACATCATTACCCTAAAATGTGATAGATTAGAGAAGAGAAAGAGAGTATTGATGAAGAGGGAAGATCGCTGTCGACGGAAAGGATGCAGTTTTTAGTCACAAAAATTGAAACCATTGCCGGCAGACCAATATTTACAAAGCAAGTATATATCTTATAGAGTCACTCTCCATATGACATAATTCAAAGACTAAGTCTTCTCTTCGGACGGCATATAATCCATGCAAACTTGAGGACCTCTACGTAATACATGAGTTTTTGTGTGTGATCATTCGCTATGAACAAAATTAGAAATGGTAACTCCAAGCTTAATTAAGGTTCAAAATGTATTAATATAAGCATTAACATGATTCCCTTTCACTGCATCACAGCATTGTTTTGTTGCATGCTTGTTGTCTGCATGATTCCTGGATCATTAATTAATGTTTAGTGATGCTAGCACGCGGTATTATGTCGTCTTTAGGACTACCTTATGAAGAATATTCTCTGCAGAATACAACATTCAATTAATTTTGATATTCACGGGAGGATAATAGATACTGATTAAACATCTTGATAGGAATCTAGATGATGGATATAATTGACCAGGTAATTAGCATTAAGCTTGTATATATGTTATGATTTTGTCATTGAATTTTGAGAAGATTGTGTGTTGTCTCTTGTTGTTGTTTGGGCCTATGCTCTTAATTATTAAATGGGTTAGACAATTGCTAGTCTTACCTTAATTAATGATAAACATTATAGCGGTGGTCTCATGGACTGTTTTGAGTGCATGTCTGTGTGTGTGTGAGAGAGACTGTTTTAAGCATGTCGTGAATCAGTCAGAAAAGAAACATTGGCAAAAGTCATCTTTTGTTTTCTTTTTTTTTACACGTACGTCTACGGAAGAAATGTCCCCATTTACTGGTGGATTGCCAAGATTTCATTTTTAGCTAAATCAAAATTTCTTTTATTGTACAAATTATTGGAATTTAGAATATCTTAATTAAGTTCAACACCTTCGAGCTTATTAATATTCAAAATGTATTAACCATCTAAGTGGTGGTCCAGTGATAAGAACTTGGGATCAAGAGGTTTGCTCCCTCTGTGGTCTCAGGTTCGAGCCCTGTGGTTAATTACTCATATGATGACCACTGGAGGCTTACATGGTCGTTAACTTCAGGGCCCGTGGGATTAGTCGAGGTGCGCGCAAGCTGACCTGGACACCCACATTAAACTAAAAAAAAATATATATTCAAAATATATTTAATTTTTTGTATAAAAAAGATTCAAATTTGAGACTTTTTGACACAAAAATACCAATATTTGTTAAGCTACAATACCTTGGATTAAAAGAGCTTTTACATTGAAAAAGCTAACTTGATGACTCTCTAATCATTAAACTAAAAAATAAATAAAATTAAATAGATATGGGTATCATCTCTCTCATTGGATTTGCCAGAGGCTTACTCGTCTGCTATGAAATATGCTTCAACCAATTTCATCCTAACGGCTGAGTAATGTTTTCATCCTTCGAAACATTCATGACATATCATGGAGAAACTCTCTTAATTTTAGTTTTTAAGAATAATTTTGAATTGAAAGGATGCATAATAGCTGAGTAATGTGGACTTTTAAAAGTACATTTCTTTTTGGCATCTCAATTAATATCTTGCATATATATCATTACCACAACATAATTAACAAACTATAAGGACAACACCAAACGTTGGCAATCTTTATACTAGTGTATTCACACCATACTATGTTTACAAAAAATTCCTCCCTTTTTATCCTAAGATTCACCTTTTTCTTTTTGCTGACATGATATAACCACATAGTCTTTATCTTCTCTACCATAACATCCTTTAATGGAGCCTCCAAATCTTATCCCATCATATTAGTCTTATTATTACCTGTATCAAAAGTAACTTCTTTGGATTACAATTATAATATATGTAAATATCAAAATGATTGACTTTGATTAGTGAAGGATTATTTGCGTTGATGAAGATGAATTTGTTTAGATTGTTAGCTTATCCAAATTAGATAAAAAAATCAGTCAAGTTTATCTTAAAGGATATAACAGGACTATTTTTATAATTATCTAGTTTTAATGGATAAATTATATAGGAAGTTAAAATAGGTTTTATCAAAAGAATAAAAATACAAGTTATCCGAAGATAATTGTTAGAGAAGTGTTTTTGTGAAACACGATTAACAGTCTATTAAGAACATGATAAATTAGAAAGCTTGAAGATAATATTTATCAAGGTTCTTATCCTTATCACATGGATGTGTATATAATAAAGGATAAAAGAGCAGCACTTGGAGTGTAGTAAGAGTGCCCAACTAGCTAAGGAGTTACACCAAGTTTTGTAGCATATACTTTTAATATATGAGTGGAGTGTGAATAAAATTTTCAAGGAGAATTTTTCTCTGAAGAGTTGGAGAGCCACCAGACTCCTAGAGGGAGTTCCTGTATTAACTGTTAGCAACTGGATGTACTGACTAGGATGACAATAATTTGAAGATTGTTA
>Ga0307517_10012525_pt1 | contig 11626 bp, 15 predicted proteins | sample 23_EM_MG_FD_194515 | JGI IMG/M metagenome (GOLD analysis project Ga0307517, IMG submission 194515) | Populus trichocarpa ectomycorrhiza microbial communities from riparian zone in the Pacific Northwest, United States - 23_EM | ecosystem: Host-associated > Plants > Roots > Unclassified | place... | reverse complement strand
GTACGGCAGTGGGGGCGAGGACGAGGGTACACCAGGGGTTTTCTCCTACCGGGAAGGACTGATTGAGGGCCCTGGTGAGGGAGTCGAAATAGGGGGCGTATGAGGCGGCGGGGGTTGCTTTGTCAGTTACAGTCAGGGAGACGGAGCCACGGGGGTTGACAGTTGCAGTGAAACCGAGGGGGAGGAGGCAGTTCGACTCTCGAAGGACGCGAGCGGCGATGTCAGGGAAAGTAGCGGCGATTGTAGAAGCGTCTGGGTGAGGGCACGGGGACTGGCGAGGAGCAAAGAAGCGTCGTTGGGCACCTGGGAGGGAGGGAGGCCCCTTTTTAACAGGAGGGGCGACCGCACTCGCGACTTGTTGGGGGGAAGGAGGTTTCCCAGCTTTGCTTTTGCCCTTGCCACCCGAACCTGAGCCGGAGGCAGCTTGCGCGTAAGAGGGGGAGGGATGGACGTCGGGGTGGAGGTGGCCTGGGATGAAGGAGTCGAGGTCGTACCTTCCTTTCCGGAATTCGCCGGCCTCGTATGAGTTGGGGTAAAGCCTGGCGTACTTTTCGGGGTCTCCGAACGCCTTGCCAAGCCTCGTGTCGTAGAATGGTATGAGGTATTTAGGGTCTTCAGCCGCGGCTGAAGGGGGTGTGGGTGTTGCACGGGCCCTTTCTTTTCCTTTCCTTGAAGGGGGGGGGCCGGCAGTTGGGGGGGGCTGGGGCATTCTTGGTGGGGGGGGGGCCTGAGCCCTGGGGGCCGGGGTCGGGGCTGACACACGATGTGACAGGTCACGTATGGATGCCTGGAGATCGGCGATCCCCGGAGCGGTAATTTGTTCTTGTGTGGGGGGGAGGTTTGCGAGTTGAGAGGAGATGTCATGGAGCTCCTCCCTGAGGTTCTCGTTTTCCTCCGAGATGGTTGCGACCGCCTGGGTTACCCCGCTCAGTTCATGCGAGACAGTCACCAGGCCCTGGACGAGCTGGGAGAGAAGGACGATGGTTATGGATTCGATGGGGAGGGTGCCGGCCTGAGCGTCTGGGCTGAGGTCTGGGAAGTCTTGGTTGCTGAGCCGGAGAGCACTTCTCGCCTGAGCGAGCTGCCTCATCATGAACTCGATTGGATGATCGGTCGAGGGGGTTCCTGAACGCGACGGGAGGGGGGAGTTGAGAGCAGAGAGCCGCCCAAAGGCTGCGTTCCCTGGCGGGAGGTTGTGGGGGTTCGCCATGGCGACGAGAAGGTGAGGAAAAAAGTGGGAGAGGGGTTTGATCCGGACGCAAAGCGGGGTAGAGTTGAGATTGTATGTGAAATGTAGGGGGGGGGAAGAAGTTTGCGAGAAGCGTGTGTCCTATCCCTTGGTCGGAACCAAGCGCCTTATATAGGCATCATCCCACAACCCTAACCCTGCTGATTCATCACCTCGCGCTGCATAAACCTCTATGCCTGGTAGTGAGTCATAGCGCGAAACCCATCGATGACTCACATGAGTCATCGCCCAACATTCGTTTAACTAATCAAAACTCATAAACCAAATCATGTGCTCGAGTGAGTCACATGCGTGAAACGCATGACTCATAATATGAGTCATGTGCGAAAATCATTACATCATATGACGTCACCATCGTGAGTCATGAAACCATTAATCAATCATAATCAAACGATGACTCGCAAGTGCGCAGTCATATAAAAACTATGAGTCAAATGACGTCATAGTATAAAAACATAAACAGGGGATGACTAATAACTGATTAGTCATGTGAAAACAATTTGGCTAAGTCAGAATTTGTGACATCCGCCCCCTATTTCCTTGATTCCTTACGCTACCTCATATTTCTTTCACGACTCTTGTACTTCAGAATATAACGTCTTCTATTCTGATATCCAAGTTCCACGCCAAGAACCCACGAACCCTGACCTTGATCTATCGTTACACGATCAGCCTTGACCTGAGATTGTCATCTCAGAACCCTCACGCTAAACGAGTGTTATCGTTTAGGACCTTCCTGTCGTTGTGTGCCTTGGACTAACGTCCAGTGCCAAGACCCCGTTACAGTTCCCTTCGGAAGTACTTTCAAATCGTTGGCTACTGGGTTCTACAGGCATGCGGACGCTTCAAGGCCTATATCATGCGATTCCCCGCGGCGAGCGGACTCCAAAGAGACCCTTCCTGACTCTGGTGAACATCTACCCCCCGAGGTAGCTCCTGCTTTCCACCTGCTGACATCTATAGCCCTGCGTATACCTCGAAACATCCACCATTCGATTCCCCTCGACCAGTGGATTCTAACGCACCCTGTGCCGATGCTCACCGACCCCTGGTTGAAAGGTTATCCAAACATTTCTACCCGAGTTCCCCGGGTAACTACTTTCACATTGTTGGCCACTGAGTGCTACAGGCATGCGGACACTACGAGATCCATACCATTTAATTCCCCTCGCCGAGCGGACTCCAATGAGACCCTTCCTGACTCTGGCGGACATCTACCCGCTGCGGTATCTCCTTTCTTCTCCCTGCTGACATCTATAGCGCTGCCCATACCTCGTAACATACACCATTCGTTTCCCCTCGACCGGCGGATTCCAACGCAGTCTGTCCCGATGCTGTCCGACCCCTGGTCGAAGGATTATCCAAACATTTGTACTTGAGTTCCCCGGGCAAGTACTTTCAAATTGTGGGCTACTGAGTGCTACAGGCATGCGGACACTTCGAGACCTATACCATTTAATTGCCCTCGCCGAGCCGAATTCAAGGCACGCTGTCCCAACGCTGTCCGACCACTTGCCGAAGGGTTATCCATTCTTTTGTACTTTAGTTCCCGGAGTATCTACTTTGAAAGTGTTGGCGACTGGGTGCTACAGGCATGAGGCCACCCAGAGACCGATACCCTTCGATTCCCCTCGGCGAGTGGACTCCAATGAGACACTTCCCAACTCTGCCGGACATCTGCCCTCTGAGATATCTGCCTTTTTCATCCTGCTGACTGCTATAGCCATGCGGACGCTCCGAAACCTATCCCATTCGATTCCCCTCGGCGAGCAGACTTCACTGAGACCCCTCCCGACTCTGGCGGACATCTGGCCCCTGACGTATCGGTCTTTTTCACCCTGCTGACCTCTATCGCTATGTGGATGTTTTGAGAGTGATACTATTCAATTCCCCTCGCCCTGCAGAATCCAAGGCACTCTGTCCGGACACTGTCCGACCGCTGGTTTAAGGCTTATCCATACTTTTGTACTTTAGTTCTCCAGGCAAGTACTTTCAAATTGTTAGCTACCGAGTACTACTGTTTTCTAGACTACGTTTCATAAATAGATTCCTATTTTAGTACCTATATGACTCAAATAAGTAAACATGAGTAATACTACTAGTAGATGGAACTTTCCGGACAATTTGGATATTCTCCACAGTTATCACTAAGTCATTCAAAGTCCTCCAATGTAGAGTTGTTGACTTAGGAGGTATCGGATGATAGCCAGTTCCACCTGAGTACTTCCACTATTCTAGTATCCTATCGGGTTGCGTCCTGAGAACCATTCTGCGTCTGGAGAACCTTTCTGCGTCCGGTACCTTCGAGGTCCTTGGTTGCATCTGGTGCATCCAGGTGGCATGGACCCCTGTCTTCAAGCACGCAATAAAAGACCGCACAGTCACGACGCGAGTTTACCTCTTATGAGCCTAGACCGCCGGACGCATAAGGAGCACGGGGCCTGTCTGGGTGTAACCTTTTTTTTTTGCTGATGTTCACTTTATCAATGTGATTCTTACTACATGTTGAGCTCTTGGTATACTGTTAACTCTTTATAATATCCTACATAACAATTGAATCCTAATTAGTCTATATTTAATCCATAGTATAGTATCCTAATTTATAGCATGCCTTGCCTACTATATTGATTGATCAACAGGTGTGAAGATGGAAGCCCGGGAAGGTTTATAACACTATATTAGAAAACTAAAACAATAAGTTGCAAGTATTTGCCAAACTAAATGTAGAGAATAGGACATGGTGGGAGTATAGAAAATATAGTGAGAGCAACAATAGTAGATGAGAAAAGTAGTAGAGTAAAAGGAATATTATCAGAGAATATAAGAAGTATATTAGGTTGATATAGGTTATTTTAAATAGAGGTGGGAATGTGAAGAAGATATGTGAGGGAAAGCAAGAGGTGGGGAAATAATAAGTGATGAAGAGGTGGGTAATAAGAGAATATAGGTTAAGGCAATAAGGGAAAAGGGAATATACAAAGTGAGTCAGGAGATAAGGGAGCGGGAAGAGGTATATGTGGGTATGAGAAGTAAGGCGTGTGAGACAGAGAGAAGAAGTAAAAGAAGCATGAGATCTCTCACGGTCCCCTAGTGAGATACATGTTGGGAAAACTTTGGTGTTCTTTCTTTTGTTACACGGTTGCTATGAGGGATTTCCTTTGTAAGGTTTACCAGAAATTGCATTGTTTCCTTGGTTAGGCGGATATGCGACTCATACAGGGGGATGACTCGGGTGGCAAAGGCTGTGCCAAGATTTCGTGCTATATGAGGGGGCTCCGCCCCCTATTTCCTTCATCTTTCTCGTCTGCTCCACCTCCAGTGATTGAAATCTCAACACCATGGGAAATCATTGTGAGAGTGTCCTCCGCCTCTGGTCTCCCCTGATGGCTTCTGCCTATGAGTGCTACGCACCCGTCTCTCCCTTTCCTCTCTCTGGGGTCTTTGGCATCACCTCCCACGCGGTTCTTGATTCTGTTTTCGTTTAAGCATGCTTGCGTTGATATTTCTCCCTCTTACCCCACACTTCGCGACGCCTCTCGGTTTACCGATTTGCACGGTCAGCAACCCTATTTCCATCGTCAACACACGGTCGCTACTTTCGGGCTATCGGTGAAGTAGTTGCCCTGGTGGCCCTACTCTCTGGTATTGCACTCTCTCCTAAGCTGCTCGGTCGGTACGGTCGGCTTTCAAAAAATTGTGACCTCGTCTCGGTCCTCTGTGTTTGTACTTCTTGGTTACTAGCGAGCCTTCCCTCTCCCGCTTCCCACGCGTTAGATCCACTTGCACCGTACTGCTACAGCTAGCTGGCACGTTACTGCCCCCTCCCTTACTCTTCCTCCTCCTTGGGTCTCCCCCTCGTCCGGGATCCCTTCCGGCAGTGACGCGGTCTCTCCTGTAACAAGGGACCATACGAGAGAAGCGGTAATGTCGTCCGGTCGGCCCTTGGTCTATCCGAGTCCGCTGTGGCAGGCATCCCCTCTGCTGAGTGGCTCTCCTCACCGGGTGGCTCCCCACGCCTTGTTCACCAGCTACGCAATTTACTCTGCGGTCAGAACTCGTGATGGTTCCGGTATTCCTTGGTATAGCACTACGTTCTTGGATGTTCCTAAAGTCTGTTGCGCGCCGATGACCCGGCAGTCCGCCTGTGTCACCGTCTTGCCCCTATGCCGTTAGGTTCGGGGGATTCCCTTAGACAACAGGCAACAGTAGTTTTATGCTTTCCGCTCCGTCGGCCCTGCGCCGCAAGATTCTTTTCTTTTGTTGAGGGGAGCCTGCTGAAGGGTTTCTTTCGTCGTGTACATCTTTATGTTGGTTTTCTTCGTGTTTGGCTTTCCAATGCTTTCCTTCCCATTAGTTTAGGCTGGTGGCTGATGTGCAGTTAGGCCCATACCATAGGGTCTTGGGAGTACGGTTTTAGTCTGCATGTTTGATTGCTTGCCTACGGGTGGGGGGTATTTGTTTGTCCCATGACGAGGTGAAGCGGGCCGTTGGATTGTTTACATAGTTTTGTTTCGGCCATAACTAGCTCTCCATGCAGTTTCTTGTACTTAACAACGAATACATGATTAAAAAAAAAAAGTCCCCTATTTCCTTGCTTCTTTACGCGACCTGGTATTTCTTTCACGACTCCTGCACTCCAGAATATAACGTCTTCTATTCTAATATCCAAGATCCAAGCCAAGAACCCACGAACCCTGACCCTGATCTGCCATGACACAATCAGCCTTGACCTGAGATTGTCATCTCCGAACCCTGACTCTACACGACTGTCATGGTTTAGGAACTTCCTGTCGTTGTGTGCCTTGCACTAACGTCTAGTACCAAGACCCTGTTACAAGATCTCTGAATGGAGCTGACAAGTGTAAGACAGGAAAAGGTAAGTGAAAGGAGTAAGAGCGCAGCATTCAGAGAAGAGATGTGCAGGAACCATCTCTCCTCCACCTCCGGCGATTGAAATCTCAATACCACGGGAAATCATCGTCACTTTCCCCACCCAGCTCTCTTCTCCCACGATGGCTACTGCCTAGGCGTTGACGTTAAGCCATCTTTCCTCCTCTCCTGAGCTACGCCTGCCTCCCCTCCTTTGGGTTCTTGTCCCCGTTCTTCGTTGACACCCGCTCATGGAGTTCGGTTCTCCCCCTTACCCCGCACTTCCTTTGCACCTCGCTTCGGATTTTGCATGGTCGGAAAGCTTCGCGCTTCGCTCGCGGTCGGCGTTACGGTGTCGTACTCTCAGTCAAAGTAGGCCTCAGCTTGTTAGGCTTGTACCTCTGATGGGGAAACACTCGGTTAGTAACATCACATTCCCGCTCACTTTCGTCGTTGGCCCAAAAGCCCTTACTATGGCCCGTTTGTCGGTTGTGGCTAGCCTGCTCCTGATCCTTCCGCTTCCCCCCTGCCGGTTCTGTCCGCTGGCACCGTACTACCCCTTTAGCTGGCACCTTACTGCTAAGAACTACTCCCCGGCTGGCACCCTACTGCTCTCCGTCGGCTGCCACCCTACTGCTACTCACTGGCTGGCACCCTACTGCTCTCCGTCAGCTGCCACCCTACTGCTACTCCCCGGCTGGCACCCTACTGCTCACCGTCGTTGGCTGGCATCCCCTCTCCCCGGTGGCTCCGCTCGCCCTTCTCCCCCTCTCATCATCTGACCTTTTCTCCGTTACGCCTAGTCGTGGTATAGCACTGCCTTCATGGCTATTGTCCAACGCCTTGGATCGATATAATGGCCTGCGCAACTGCGCGAGCGGTTATAGTGGGCCCACTGTACCTGTGCTTTCACCGGTCGGCAGTCATCTACCCACCCCCCCAGGCCCGCGTTTCTGGTCTTCCAACAGGCCGTTTCTTTTGTTTTGGGGAGCCTGCTGAACGGTTTGGGTCTTTCTACCTTTATGTTTCTATGTATAATTTCCTTATGTGTCTGGGGTATATTATCTTAGGTTCTAGGCGGGGGGGACTTTTCCTATGGACTCGGGGTGTTTGATATTTCCCATGAAGAGGTGAAGCGGGCGGTGGTTTGCATTTATAGGTGTTTTTCTCTTCATAGCTCGCGCTGCATAAGGCTTTTTGTACCTAGAAACAAATAACGCATGATTACAAAAAAAAAAAAAGAAAAAAAAAAAAGAGAGAAGAGATGTGTGTAAGGAAAAAAGAAGATATGGTAGGTGGAGTAGCAGAAAGAAAGAAGGAAGATATAAATGAAAGAAAAGCAGAAAGGGAGAAATATTTTTATGGAGAATTGTGAACTGCCCAGCAGTATAGCGTCTGTGTTATTACATGTGATGCAGGTAGAGTATTAGGACATGACAAGCTATAAGGGCTGAGGAGTTGCTTCAGGGCCAGTGAAGATGGCATTAGATTTTCAGAAAGCTTATTGGGAAAATTATGTACTTTGAATATAGAGACTAACAATCAGAGTTATTACAGGTTTGATATCTAACATATACTTATAGGTATCGGTACAATCTGGCAAGGTATTTCTACTCGTCCAATACAAATTTTGTTTGCAGACAATGTCACTTTTCATGATTCCTAATAATTTTTCATATATCATAGTTGATAGATTATTAAGGCTCTGTTCACCGCGCCATTTTTATAGCATAAAAGTGACTTTTATAGTATAAATTATCGGAACTAAAAGTTTTTATATAAGGGTGTGTTCACTGCATACAAAAATATCACGATAAAGTTTTATTTTCACAATATATCATTATAGTATAAAAATGAAAATAGAGTATGGTTCATGCCGTTCAAAACGTGCACAAAGCTGAAAAGAAAGTGTTAGGTGGTTGAGTGAAGTTGTGTGCCAAGACCTTGCAATAACAGTATAATATTGATATTGGGAAGATTGGATACTTTATACTATTATTGTATTTACTGATTACAAAAAACACTTGGCACAAAACTTTTATTACTAACACAAAAATAGGACGGGCATGGCAACAATTATGTGGCTGTGTGTAACACAATTTGCCTTTCTCCATCAAAAATACAAGATTTTAAACGATTATACCACTTTCATGAAAAATTCAATAATTATGAAAAAACCACTACATTATTCGCCTTGACAAGATCTATTAACTAGTGGTTTTTTCAGGTCTATAGGTAGTAGTGAGAATATGATATAATCGATTGAAAACACCCCACAGTCTAGTGCACGTTTTGAACTGCACGAACCATATATAGGTTAAGAAGAAGAAACAAAAGCCCCCTACCCTTGTATTATAAAATAATACTATGAGAAACAATTTGTATATAATGAATAATAAATACAGGACTTGAACAAAGATTGGTACAAAATTAATTCTAATTTTCTACTTGATAGACCAGATGTATACTAATATTTTAAGAGACAAGAGTGGCTCAGACACTGATTCTGATAACGAAAATAGACCCTTGAAAGATAGAGTAAATGCAAGTAGTTTGTTACAAATAGTTCAAATATTTAGTAAGGCAATTATAGGTGAGTATAATCAAGAGGGGTCACATATATCAATACTTACAGGTAGGGCCTATGTTGAGAAATTCTTGTCTCAAAATACAAACCAGCAGAGGTTTGCAGATGTGTTTGGTATGCCACAATGAGTGTTTCTGGATCTATGTGAATGGTTGGAAAGAGGAAACTATTTGAAATCAATAGTAAACATAGATGTTAAAGAACAGGTAGCGACGTTTGTATGGACTATTGACCATAACAGATCCAACTGGGATGTAAAGGAAAGATTTCAGCTTAGTTGAAGCACTCTGAGCAATTATGTTAATCCTATAATCATATTTCAAGTAGTATGAACAAATTATCACCAGCTTAAGCTAATTTTAAATGGTTTAGATATTTCAATCAAGTTCTTGATGGGCTTGTGGCGTTACAGGCAGACATAGTCCAACTGCCAGCGAATGAATATTCCAAGAAGGTAGAAACCTATCAGAAGTTTTATCCATACCTCAAGGATGCACTTGGGGCATTTGATGGGACACATATTGCGGCACATGGTCCCTCGAGTGGTGTGACCTCGCATCATAATCGTAAGACCCAGGTCAGTCAAAATATCTTTACTGCTTATACCTTTGATATGTATTTCAGCTATGTGCTCGGTGGCTGGAAGGGATCAGCCCATGACAGTGATGTTTTTCAAGATCCAAGGTCGAAAGGCTCTGAGATCCCAGAGGGAAAGTACTATGTAGGAGATGCTGAATAGGTATTAAGGACAGGTTGTTTGACACCATATCGGAGAGTGCGATATCACTTGCGAGAGCATTATCTTTCTCGTACCAAGTATACATATATCTAATATTTCCTTTCCTGATATCCAGTTTGAATTAATACCTTGTAGGATTTGTAATACTAATATAAGAAAACTGTCTATTAGACCAAGAACAAAGAAGGAATTGTTCAATCTTGGGCATTCACAATTAAGAAATGTGGTGGAACGAATCTTTGGTGTCTTGAAGAGAAACTTTCCTATTCTAAAAGCACAGCCAGAGTATCCTATGCTGAGTCAGGTAAAAATTGTGTTGACATTGACAGGGCTTCATAATTTCATTCGCAAAAAGTCAACACAATCAGAAATTGCCTCTGCAAGTCAACAGGAATCTGATGGCTAGAGTTGTACCTTTGGTAAGTTCTATGTAAATCTTTTCCACTTGTATTACAAAAACGATATAAACAAAGCTGAGATGACTAGGTACTGACAGAACATACTGGGTAGATATAAACCTTGTATTTAGACAACCTAACCACAATACCAGTATTTACGAGTACCATCATGGCAGTTAGTGTTCATTACGGGCAGGGTTTTCACTCCCCTGGCCCTGCCCTTACACAGGTCAGGGGGCGTATTTTTCAGGGAATCCCCGCTCCGCCCCTGCCTGGGGATCACACGCACTCATTCCCTGGACGGACTCCCATTTTTTAGCTGCCAACTTTAACGGGAACGCGTCTGGAGTATGCGTGGGGTAGGGCCTAGGTGGAGACAGGGTCAGGGAATGCCGAACAAGACACCCCCCCCCTGGCTGTTAAGTAGAACAGCGTGGAGAAAAGGGCCAGGAGCTTGTGTTTTGCGTGGCTCGGTCTGCCCCGTCACAAACTCTAATGGCAGTCAAGAGAATGCAACTGTTGAGGCAGAAAACAAAAGCAATTGAGTGATAGAAATGGTGACACTACAGGATTAGATCACTAGTCAGATGTTCAATGATTATCAGCTATATTTGCAAGGAATGGGCATGTAATAGGTTGTTAATATGTCTGATAACCAGTAATGGATTAAAGTATCATAGGGGAAAAAATGTTTTCTATTCTCTAGATATATTATAGAAAAACAAATAGCAAACACAAAAAAACTCCATTTCCTATCTCATAAGTACATACAAGCAAGATTTACATGTCTAGCAGCCCTCTCAACCAAGCATCACAAACTATACCAGCTGAAAGCCCTAGAAATACACAAGCCTTACTTCGATCCTGAAACAAACACACTATCTTCACCATATTATCCGTAGAATACTGATCACTGTGACCATAGTTCAGTTCCAGAATATAGACCCCACGTTCCTGCTTGGAGAGTACCCTATGAGCTCTCCAATACACAGCCTTCTTATTTGCATCTGCCAAGGTAGCAGCCTATGAGGAAAATTAAGACCGGCTATTGCGAGGTCGCTTGTGGCTTGTTGGACTTGGTGACTCGTTGTGATAACATCTAAGACGGGAGGTAGAAGGTGCAGAATTAGAACACTGGCTTGAGGGAGGAGATGCTAACCAAGATTGTCAATCAAACGTTGGTTCGATAGAATCCAAATTATGCTGAAGTGCTGGATCAATCATCACAAAATTCATATCCTGGGGTGGAACGGCAGAATTTATCAACTCTTGAGAAGAGCTGTCATTCTCAGTGTCCTCCTCTTCTCCTTCTGACCATTGCATACCAGTACATGCAAATCTTCCAGTAGCCCTCACACCAAGAAAAAGGTGCACAAGCTTGTCATAAAGGGGAAATCACTTATGTCTATACCCGGCCACTTCCTTATGAGACTATTTAAAATACACTAGTATTATCTATAAATGACTACATAATTTGTAAATATGATAGAAAAAATAAACAATAGAAAGCCATTAGAAGTAAAATTTACTTGAATATAGGTTTTCCCAACATCACTAGAGGCCGGTGGAATCCCCTTCATTGCATCCCAGCCAATGCCTCAGCCCTGACACTGTCTAATTGCCTCCATAATTCCAAATTCCCTCTTCAACTATTTCATTCATCAGCAAAAAATATTCTCCCTCATGTATTACATACATATCTCCCTGTATCACCTGGTAATACCATCTCCCCCTATACCCCCCATGCCTCTCATTTTTCCGTCCTTTTCTAAAGGCCCATGGGG
>Ga0307517_10012524_pt1 | contig 11628 bp, 7 predicted proteins | sample 23_EM_MG_FD_194515 | JGI IMG/M metagenome (GOLD analysis project Ga0307517, IMG submission 194515) | Populus trichocarpa ectomycorrhiza microbial communities from riparian zone in the Pacific Northwest, United States - 23_EM | ecosystem: Host-associated > Plants > Roots > Unclassified | place... | reverse complement strand
TCCCCACATGATTAAGCTTTATTACAAATTTAAATTTTAACCAACTCAATATTAAAAAAAATAAAATCGACGAAGATAATTTTGGAAAAAAATATTACAAAAAAAGAAAACACAAAAGAAATTGGAAAAAAACCATGTGAGGAAAAACTGTATCAATCCATAGTGTTTTGTGAGGAAAAACTTGTATTTACTTGTAATTGCAATTCTTAACTAGCTTAATATTAAAAAAATAAAATTGACAAAGATAATTTTAGGGAAAAATATAACAAAAACAGAAAAAAAAATCATGTAGGAAAAAACACTGTAGCAATCAACAATAATTTTTTAGGAAAGTTCAGTGCTTTCCTCACATATTGTAACTGTAATTTTTTACCAGCTCAATATTAAAAAATAAAATAAAAAAAGATAATTTCAGAGAAAATTATAAAAAAAAATCATGCGGAGAAACACTGTAGCAATCAACAATGTTTAAAAGAAAAAAATTTACAAAACTAAATTATTAATCAGCTCCATATTAAAAAAAAATCGACAAATATAATTTTAAAAAATAAAGAAATAAAATAGAAAAATTATGTGGAAAAACATCACAGCAATCCACAGTATTTTAAAGAAAAAAATTACAAAGAAAAAATTTTAACCAGGTCAATATTGAAAAAATAAAATAAAAAAAAATAATTTTAGAAAAAATAAATGAAAAAAATAATTATTTTTTTCAAAAAATAATTTTGAAAAAAAAGAAAAAGAAAAAGAAAAAAGGGAAAAGTTAGAAAAAAAATATAATCCACGGTGTTTTGTGTGTGGGGAACAGTGACTCCCCACACCATTTAGAATATGTTATAATATATGTTTTTAATATATTTTTTAATAAAAAATATATTAAAAAAATTAAAAAACATTACTATTATAATATTAAATTAAACGCTATTTTAATATAGATATTGGACGCATTGTACGAATGAATGAGATTGCATCTATACTCCAATCTTCTAATGAGTTAAGTGTCACTTGGCGTAATTATAGCCTTTATAGGTTAGATTCTCTGAACGGTAGATGTTAAGAGTGCACAAGAGGAACTTTTAAGCAAAATGGCCGGGGAACTGTCAACTAACGGCGACATTGGGGAAGGAAACTAGGAAAGCCATCTATAAGCTCAAGTTATTAATATAGATAATAACTGTATTGACGAACCACAACAAGTCGGGGTTGTAGCTCATATGGTAGAGCGCTCGCTTCGCATGCGAGAGGCACGGGGTTCGATTCCCCGCAGCTCCAGCCGTATATTTTGTCTTACAAAATTATTATTCTTTTTAATCGAATTTAAGTAATCAGCCACGTGACAGTGAATAAAGCCCCCGCTTGTCTCTCGCAGTGGCTGTCCTTCCTCGCACACCTCTGGTTTCTGATCTCTTCATCCAAACATTAACCACAAACAAACTACGCCAGAAAACAAAAACCTCCCTCCCTCACTCCCTCCTTTCTTTCATCAAATTTCCTTTTCTTAAAAGGCAAAAAGAAAAATGACAGTAAACTTAGGCTCCTCCTCCTGCCTCTCTCTCTTGTTCTCACACTCTCCTCCTCCTCCAGTCTCCAAACTCTTTCCAAAACCAAACTACATTACTACAGCCACTCTCATCTCCCTCGTATTTTCTTTCAATAAAACCACTCCATTCCTTTCCACTTCAAGAACACCGTCTTTAAAACCACTCCCTTTTTCCCTAAGCCAATCCGATAACGGCATCGTAGACAACACCAACTCTGTTTTATCACTAAACGAAGAGTCACTTTCTCGAGTCTCCGCTGCTAAAGACGCCAATGAAGCATTACAAATTATCGCCGAAATTACTAACAGAAGCAACGGTTTAGTTAGTGTAACCGATTGTCGTGGTATTATAACGGCCGCCATTGATCGCTGCAATGCCGATTTGGCTCTCTCTGTTTTTTACGCTATGCGTTCCAGCTTCGACCAAGGTAGTTTGTTTGTTGTCAATAAGTAGCATTCAATTTTTTATTTTATTATTTGATTTGATTTTCAGGTGATACTGAGATTGAGAGATGGAAATGGTCACGGCCGGATGTCAGTGTTTACACGTCATTAGTTCAAGGTCTTGCTGCGGCTTTGAAGGTTTCTGACGCTCTTAAGATGATTGATTATATTTGCCGCATTGGAGTGTCGCCTAGCGAAGAGGTAAATGCTGATATATATATATATATATATATATATATATATATAGGAATTAATGAAAACAAACAAACAAAAAACTTAAGTAAATTAACTTTGGATGTTTGTGGTTTTGGTAGGTTCCGTTCGGGAAGGTAGTGAGATGTCCAACTTGTATGATAGCTGTTGCTGTTGCACAACCTCAGCATGGCATTCAGGTATTTCAATACAAGGAAGGGGTTTTCATAGTGAGCTTTATTATATGTATTGGGATATGATTAATGTCGACTCAAACTGAAAAAAGCTACCATTTTGGGAAGGGTCTGATGCTTCTGATCATAAAAAGTATAAGTTTATTGCTTGCAATGTTGTTGTTTGAAATGTTGTGGTGATAGTATATAATGCTTTTGCTGTAGATTGCATCTTGTGCCAAGTGCCGATACCAGTATGAGCTTGTTTCTGGGGATATCACTAGTATTGACTCAGAAGCAATCAGGTTGGTTTACTTCCATCTGTATTGTTGCAATCAAGCTACCTGCTGTTCGTTGTGTTTGTAAAGTTTAAAATATGTAGTCCAGTGTTTCTTATTGGATAAGGAACAGTTTGAACCGATAGATTCCTTTTTACAATAAAAGTAGTATGGTGTTGATCTTGGGATATTCACTTTTTCTAAGGAACTACTCCTGCCGAACGCAGCATGGATCTTCCAGCTTGGGAAAGGGGGCTGAGATTTTTGCAAATAATGAAGCAAAGTATTCCTGCAGCTGTTCACTCCATTGTGGTATGTTTTTCTTGAATTTGAATGTCAGCTGGTTCTTGTGCTTTTATGAGTTTTATGAAACATACAGGTTGTTGTGGTATTTGTAACTTTTATGGCCATCAGTGCTTATGTTTCTTAGGTCTAAAAAGCTCTGCAGTTGCAGGATGAGATTGTCATGATAGTTCAAAATGGTCGAATATTTTTTTGTCAGTACCAGGAAGTTATTTTCGCAAGTTGATCTAATGTCCTCATGCTAGATAGGATACTTAGGTTCCATACACCATTAATGCCAAATTTTGCTTTTTGTATGCTTAAAAACTCATCTTCAATAGCAACCTTTATGCAATCCCATGTGGCAAGTTTTGCCATCCCATGTACTTAGTGGTATATCCTTGTCCGTTGTCCTAGTAGATTATGAAGACCTGGATTTTGATCTTTATGCTTCTTTTCTCACTGTCCATTCACTGGACTAAATTCATATTAACTAAGAATACCTCCTAATTAGACCTTCAAATGGTACCTTAAGTTTCCAATCTTTTGCTGTGCTCATTCCCGTTAAACATCTTCTAGTAATTTCAATGCATCTCTACTTTTCAGGTACAGACCCCTTCTGGTATGGCACGTACACAGAGATTTGCTACTGAAACAGTTGACCTTCCAGCACAAGAAGGTGAAAGGGTGACCATTTCTTCAGCAGCTCCATCAAATATTTATAGAAATGTTGGCCCCGTTAAATTTAGTCCAAAGGCGCCCAATGTCTACCCTGGAGAACCTTTGTGCCTGATGAACCATGAAAATGATCGGGAGTCACTTCTGTTAAGAGCCCCTGTAAAAGATGGAAAGTTATCCTTGCTTAACCCTTCTGTCCTTGTTCCACTTCTTGCTGTCTTGGCTACTGGAGACGCTGCATCTGGTATTATTGATCCCAGCTTGCCCCAGTTCCTTTTAGTTGCTGCTATTTCTTCTCTGGGTGTTGGAGCTACTCTAAATAAACTAGTTCTCCCGAGATTGAACCAGGTGAGCCTCATTCTCCTGTTTTCTTGGGTTTTTTCCTGTTAACAATTCTCTGCCATTGAGATACCAGACATGGGCTTAAGACTTTCTTCTAGCTCCTAATTTATTCATGTCATTAAAGTTCCAGCATTTAGCTACTACACTCTGCTTTTCTTTTTCCTTGTTTTTTGCATGTCCTTTATGTCCAAGCTCGGTTTGCATCTTAAACAGAATATTGATTCTCTGATTCCTATGCCTCCATGCTTTTTTTAGACTGTCACTGTTGTAAAGCTGCTACTTGTAATTCAATGAAGTTAAATTTGTTTAAGTGACATAAATGGTCTGCAACCCTAAAGATTCTGTTGAGAACACAAAATGAATATACTCATTTTTTTGATGTTGTCAGCTTCCTCAAAAGTCAGTGGATGTAACTGCAATCAAGCAGAAGCTGTTATCTCAATATGATGTGCTTCAGTCTCGAATCAAGGAACTAAAAGAAGCAGCTGAAAAAGAGGTATTCCCGTGCATACCATGACTGGTACTATCACAACTTCAGTGATTAGTTTCTTGATATGGTTGTAATTTCTTAACTGAGGTTTCACATTGTTGGAACGTCAAGTGCAACAGATGTGCTCAAAAGATTTGAAAGAAATGGCTGTAATATGTCTATATGTTGCGTGTATAGGTATGGATGTTGGCTCGGATGTGTCAACTGGAGAACAAAATTTTTGCTGTTGGAGAACTTTCTTATCGGTGAAACCCCCTTGACACTCCAGTAATCCTGTTCATAATATTTACCGAGTTCATTCCAAACCTATTGTAGCTCACTCCCTTCATTCTCGCAGTGCTCGTATAGATAGGTTGAAAAGGGTCCGAGAAGGATTGGAAAAGTCACTCAAAGGACTGATTGGACTCATTGATAGCTATGCAAGAGTATGTGTTTGACACTAGAGGAGGAAAAAAAAAACAAGAAAAGAAAACTCAACCTTTTCCCCCTATATTCATTCCCATCACCCAATTTCAACACCAACAAATGCACACATTTGTGTTTCAGTTTCTGCTTCCAGATTGGGATCAGTTAAGATGGTTACTGTTCACTTGCAGATTTCTTCCATGATTGAAATTGAAGTTGAAATGGACTCTGATGTTCTTGCTGCTGAAGCAATGAGCAATGTGGTGTGTGGCATTTCAGTTGCTTTGTATCCTTGATCTCACAATGCTGATATAAAGCTACTGAACTCAGTAATTTTTGTTTGCAGGAAAGCATTGCTGAACAGATACAGAAAATTATGGAACTGGAAAATCTTGAAGAGGCAGGTTTTTTTTAGTCTTTACCATCTCTGAAAGCAAAATAGTCGGATTGAGAATGTCAAAGCCAAACTTTAATATAATTACAGCAAAAGAAGAGCTAAAACTTGGATTTTTATGAAATGAGTATACAAACGTGACTTGGTCATGAACTCTTGAGCTTAACTGTATTGGATTCTTGAAAACAAACAGATCAATAGAAAGAGAAGAGGCCAGCTGTGTAAATGATCTGGATATCCATTCGTTGTGCAGTTTGCTTTGGGTTTCCATTTATTCTTTCTCTCCTTCTTTCTTTTTATTTATTAAAAGAAAATTCTTGTTTGATGCAGAGATGGAGACTACAAGCTGAAGCAAATGATGAGGCTGAAAGACTACTTAGTTCCCAACCTGTACCTACCGAGCAGGTTTAGCCATGGTTCTGGTTAGAATTCAGCCACTGCCTTCCAGTTTGCGAAGTGTTACATTGATATACCTTAGGCCCCTGCTCAAGAAGATGTGCTCGGTTGAATCATCTAAAAAGCAGGCGCAAATACACTAGCGTGAATGCTAGCCCATGATCAGAACTACCATAAATTGCACATCTATGCGTAGATATGGAGGATCAGAAGCTAGCTGCTTGGTGGTGTCACAGCCGAAAACTTTTCTGGAACTCATTGAGTAATTAACTCATTCAAGCTACAAAGGTAATTCTTATGTGTTTTAAGTATGTTAATGGAAATCGTAAAATTGATCACCTCACGATGAGTGTTGTAACACTTATGTCTGTACAGATATGGGGACTTGCTTATAATTTTCTTCCTTATTATTGTAGTTAATTTCTGATTATTCTGCAGAAAGAAGTTAGAACCATTCGTGTTTTCCTTTGTGAATCCCGGATTACGTCAACAATGAATAGGATGTTAAGGTGTCTCCATCTCCATCTGATGATGTCCTGTAGTAGTCCTGTGAGTGGATTTCTTATTTTTCCGACATGTTGCATATGTTTTTGGTCAAAAGTCGGTTGAAGCTAAAATAGGTGGCAAGTATATTTCATGGTTGAATCAACATTGCCACTGCAATTCGTTACCTAATTCAGCATTGCTGTTGGTCCAAGCAACAAAGCATATGCAAAGTCAATCAGTTAGATCTAAGGATTTCTTTTATTTTTGTCATTTTGTTTTTGTTTTTGCTATTTGTTTTCTTGTTTTTCTAGGTTTAGTTGTGGCAGTCATTTGAAAAAAAAAGACTCATATCAGTTTGTTTCTAATTTTATTTTATTTTTTTCTAAGAAAAGGGGAAAGAAGATGAGAGGAGAGGGTGGCTGAGGATGACAGGGATTTGCCCTCTTCTTTCCCTACCATGTCTCTTATGGTATTATGCAGTTTGGATACAAACCGATATTAGTAAAGGTTTTTGGCTTTTACTCTTGCGGGTTGCAAAACCTGCTAATCTAAAGTAGAGAATTCGAGCTCGGATGACAGGGATTTGCCCTCTTCTTTCCCTACCATGTCTCTTATGGTATTATGCAGTTTGGATACAAACCGATATTAGTAAAGGGTTTTGGCTTTTACTCTTGCGGGTTGCAAAACCTGCTAATCTAAAGTAGAGAATTCGAGCTCCTTTTGCATATAAAGTACGAGAATTTTAACAAGACAAAAGGCAAGATGACACGAGGAAACCTTGTTAAAGAGATGATCTGAACTCCTTTTTGCTTTTGTGGGAAGCCAGGACAATGAAACAACATGCAACTCAGTTCATGAAATTGATACTTGTGTCTAAAAAGTAGGTGTGTGGCTTGTAAATGGCATTACTGCTTTTACACATCATGTTAGAAAAGCTAAATTAGACCTAAGTATCATTTTAGGCATAATGATGCTGATTAACAAAATAATTAAAAGACATGGGTTCGGTTTTATTCTTCATATGAATAGTGAACCAATTAACTCTTTTCTTCTCATTTTTAAATGTTTCTTTTCTTTTCAATTATATCATTCTATTGCCTAATTAGAAAGAAATTAAGCCTGAGATTGTGATAAAAATAAAATATTTAAAGATAAAAGGAATATATAATTAGACATATTATTTAAAGATAAAGGACTAACATGCCAAACAAGACATATTAGCGACAATTTTCTTTTTGTTCCAAAGTTTATATTTTTTTATTTTTTAGTCTTTGAACAAGAGAGAAACTCATCTTAAAACAATGAGAAAAGAAAAGGTGGTCAGTGAGATCTCTTTTAGGCAAAAAAAACTCACCATTATAGGTGTCAACAATGATAAAAATTTGATGGTGGTGATTTTTTTTAAAACATCCTTAATAAAAAGATTGGGCTCAATTTAAATATTATTTATTTTATTTATTTTTTTGTTTTTTAGATGATTTTAGGGTTATTAGATGGTTTGTAAAGGGTTTTATTGTGTTTTAGATGTCTTTTTAGATGAAAATGGGTTTTCAACCTAACCTAACTCTTTTTTATTGTTCTGACCATTATAGTAGTGGCTAAAATCTGGATTGTTACTTAGCAAATGATGTGACATCTATCGCAATAGACGACGCGTCGTTTATTACTTCTTTTTAAAAAATAAGGGCAGGCAATCTATCATCTACCCCTTAAATTTTTTTTAAAAAATAGCCTAGACACGTAGGTCTATCTCATGCCCATGCTCAAGGGCTATTTTTTTTAAGGCTTGAACATGATAGGGCACTTAACCCCCCGCATCTGGGTTTGTTTTGCCCTTTCTTTTTTACCTTTGTGTCTTTTTTATCCTTTGATATATTTTTTATTTTCATTCTTTAACGTTGGGTTTTTATTGATTTTTTTTTAAATCCTTAAATATTTTTGTTAATTGTGAATTGGTTTTTATTTATTTAATAAAATAAATTAATTGAATCTAGTGGAGTCTATCATCGGGGTCAGGGGTTTGGTGTGTTGATCAGGGTTAATGTGATTTTTTTTCCTTTAAGGTTTTTCCTTTGAATTTGTCAAGGCAACAAGGTTACGTTGAGACAATTTTCACATGATTTTATTTGAAACTCGAGCTAAGTAAAGAATTGGGTTAGAAGTTTTAAGGTTTGCCTCGTTATACTAGGTGTAATGACCATACCTAAAAAAAAATTATTACATCTTGAACATCTTTTTCTTTTAATGTTTAAGAAATTTTCGGTTCAAATTGCAGTGTGGCGCAGGAAATAACTAGTATAATCTAAAATCAAATCAATAAAAATATGGCAATCTCTTTAGCTACCTTTTAATATTTGTCGCCTCAAAACTCCTTAAAGGTGCATATATTCGAGTCCTAGAGGTTTTGTTGAATCATCAGGCAATGTTAATCTCATTGACTAAACAACTAAAAGAACAGGGACGGGAGAGGGGTGTTTTCAGTGCTTTACTGTTCATAATGAATCGTTAACAATTAACAACCTCCCCTTTCTTTCTTCCTTTCACGATATCAGGTTTTTTTATTTATTTAATTATTTTGTGATTTAATTTCATGAGATAAAATTTTAAATTATAGTAAAAAATCAAAATTAAAAGAGATTATCATAATATAAAACGTGAAAAAAACATAATATCATAAAAAAAAAAGATAAAAGATAAAAGATAAAAGGCAGGCATGTAAGCTTTACCTTAAAGGCCACATGGGCCTAGTTGCCTAACCTCTATTTATTTAACTCATTATGCTCTTTCATATATATTAAAAATATCAATTTATTAAATATAATTCAATTTACATTTATATTTTATGACTTCACAGCATTTCTTGGTAACATTATCAAATGTGTTACATAAAAATATCCTGAAAATAAATAACTTTAAAATATCATTTTTAAGAATAAGATTATAGTTTTTCTTATAAAATGATCAACTGTTTTTTTTTACGGTCCTTCATGATTTTTATTTATTTTTTTCTTAAATTTTTATTTTTGAATCTTTTGCATGATTTTTTTAACGTTCTCAAAAAAGTTCCAGTGTATTATTTTTATATTTATCAATAGATTTTCAGCATAATAATAAAACCATTAATTATTTTTTTATTAAATCTTGCTTTTATGATTCTTATAATTTTATTTCTTTAAAAAATAAAAATAATGAAAAAAAACTCCCAAAAAATCAAATTAATAAAATAAAGAGATTTTAATCAAAAATATTTTTGTTTTTTAGGATCCTTTAGAGTCTATTAGATATTTATTCTAATTGCCTTCAATTTTTACTAAATGAAGCACATTGTAAAAAAAAAAAAACAATATTCTTCTCATAATAGATTGATAAGTACAAGAAGGATTATTTATACTAGTAAATTATTTTATTTTGATAGAATATCTAAACTCATAATCTCCTTATTAAAATATATTGATTTGTAATTATCTCTCAACTTCCTGGCAGTCAGCAAGCCATACACGTGTACGGGCCAAAAGAAAAGGAAAGGAAAGGAAAGTTATTCTTCTCTCCCTCTCCTTTTTATTTTTCTTTTGGATATTGTCTATCTCTGTGTCCTCTGAGTGGAAGAATATATACGAAACTGCAGACTGCAGAGCATGCCATCTCTCAGCTCTTTTGTTTTATTTCTAGTTTGATTTATGCAGATAGAGTTTTTTTTTTTTTTTTTAATAAGAAAAAAAGTGTGAAAGTTGTTAGCATTTTCTTATAATCAAAAATCAAATATCAGAGTTTATACTTGTATTTAATAAAATAAATTAAAAATTATATGTATTAATAAATAATAATAATAAGTTTATTATTTTAATAAAAGATATAAGAGCTTTCTATGCCATGCGTGTATATGGGCCGAAAAAGAAAAAAGTTATTCTAATCTCCCTCTCCTTTTTATTTTTCTTTTGGATATTGCTTTTCTTTTTGTCCTTGAGTGAGTGGAAGTATACAACACGCAACTGCGAAGTATGCCTGCTCTCAGTTCTCCCACTTGACCTTTGTTAACTCACATTGCATGTTGAGTTTCTCCTCGGCTCATGTTAGCTCACTTTCTTATCCTGCAACAGCAAACGAATGTCTTAATTTGTTGGATTTTGAATTTATTTTTTAAAAATTATTAGTTTGAATTTTAAAAATTTCAGGGTAACTGAAAATTACATAATCATTAATTTTAGAATCTCGAAGAATTAATCAAAATATATATAAGCTAATCAAACATTTATAATTAAAAAAACAACAATAAATTAATGAAAAAAAAAAAAAACTGGTTACGTAGCACATCACACATGGTTATCACTATTATCCTACACACATGGCATATTAGATTTGTTAATTTTTAATTAATAAAATTTTATGGATGTAATTATAGTATATTTTTAAGTTATTTAAATTGTATATAAATTTTTATTTAAATTATATATTTTAAGATGTTTGAATTTTTATATTGTTTATTTTACTTTTTTCTTTAATTATATTATTTAATTATTTGTTATTTGGCTAAAGTTATTAGTATATAATTAATTAAAAAAATTATTATAATTTTATGATTTTACTATACAAATACTGTATTTCTCGTTTCATATAAAAAAAGACTTTTTTTTACAATACATGATACAATCTAGAACTGAGGAAAGAAGTTCACTACATTCTGCAACAAAAAGATCCCTGTAACAGACAAAACTCCGACCACCACCACGTGGCTGATCACCTCCTCTTCTTTCTCCTTCAAAATTATTTTTATAAACACGATAACATAACCCTCCATAAATACTGCACTTCATTCTCCCTTGCTAACTTCCTCCCTTTATATATATAATAAGCATACAAATCCTCTCCCTCTCTCGTTTTTTCTTCTTTTTCGGGATATTACTGTTTTCATGGCGAAGAGTATTTTGGTTACCGGCGGTGCCGGTTACATAGGGAGCCATACGGTGCTGCAGCTTTTACTTGGCGGTTACAGCATCGTGGTTGTTGATAATCTCGACAACTCCTCTGATATTGCTCTTAAAAGAGTTAAAGAACTCGCCGGTGATTTCGGTAAAAACCTCGTCTTTCACCAGGTTCGTTCCTTCTGTCACCCACTGCTCTTTTTTTTTTATTATTGTTGTTGCTAAAGAATTGGTGGTTTAGATTGAGTATTAATTAGCTAATTACGCGTTTAATTATGATTATCTTTGGTGATTTTGAGTCAATTAGGTTTTGTAAGATTTGATAATAATTTTTGTGGGACATAACGGAAATGTAGACTGTGGCTGGGTGGGCCCACTTATACTTACAACTGGGCACTGTATATATATATATATATATATGATTGTCGACGGATGGTGTGATATTTGAATTTGTATATTAAATTTGCAGGTTGATCTCCGGGATAAGCCAGCACTGGAAAAAATTTTTGCCAGGACAAAGTATGATTAGCCTTTTTATTTAATTGTTTATATGAGATTTTGCAGCTGTGTATTATTTTATTGTGATCATGGATAGTGGAAATAAGTGTC
>Ga0307517_10012523_pt1 | contig 11628 bp, 9 predicted proteins | sample 23_EM_MG_FD_194515 | JGI IMG/M metagenome (GOLD analysis project Ga0307517, IMG submission 194515) | Populus trichocarpa ectomycorrhiza microbial communities from riparian zone in the Pacific Northwest, United States - 23_EM | ecosystem: Host-associated > Plants > Roots > Unclassified | place... | reverse complement strand
TCTCTTGGCATGGCAAGAGTTTCGTCAATTTTTCTCGTAAACTGAGTTTTGCAGCTACAGTGTATCATGTATGGCAAGAACGGAATGCAAGGATCTTTGCTGGACTGTCTAGAACTTCGAATTTGGTCTTTAATCAAATCGAATGTATCATTCGTGATAAGCTTGATTTGATGAGGAATGTTGTACCAACAAATGAAAACAAAAGGATCCAACGAGCTTGGAGGGTGAATACCATAGATTCTTAATGTGTTAGTTAGCTGGTTGTATTGGTTTCCCTAACGAATCTAGTGAGGTTTCAGTTTTATGGTCGGTGGCTAGCCTGTAGCCATCTGTTGTTTTATGTTTATGTTATCATTGTAAATCTGGGGTATGCCCCTTATAATGTTTGTATCTTCTTCTTTTAATACATACGTCAACTTACCAAAAAAAAAAGTTGATTTGTTCCAATTTTCCATTGTTTAGTTTTCTGCGGCAGAAACCAATAAACGTCTTTTTGAACTATTGTTTTTTTTCTTTTTTCTTTTTTTTTATGCTACTGATATATTTTGGACAGTAATAGAATTAAAAAAAATAATTTTTTTTCTTGATATGCTGCAAAATCAAGAAGAAGAAGAAATTGGATACTAAGGAATTTTTTTTTTTTGCGGAAACAACAAGAACAAAAATTTCAGAAGGATATAACCTGATTGATAGAGCCAAGCTCTGATACCAAATAACCTGGTCACACAACCCACATGTAAAGATATCAATTCCCGGAAAGCCAAGTAAATCAGGTTTGATAGGAGTGTCACACAAAGATAACTTGTACCTAGGCTATTGGAAATGGAAACCCCCACCCAACGAATATTGATTCGCGAACGAGAAGTATAAGGATGATGCCACCAAGACAGTTGTTCTTCGATAGGTCGTTTTTCAGTTCTTTAGATAACCTTGGAAGGGAGATTATCTCACCAACACTCACACACAAAGTGCGGGCAAACAAGAAGTTTTATTAATCTGAATTGTCTGACCTTCATGTCTGGTTATGCCTTTATTTATACTAACTCTAGACTTAAATAAACCCTAATAGAACCCCCTTAGGTGGACTTATATGAGGCACACTTACAATTGACCCAAATAAGTAATAATAACCCAAAGACTAAGAAGAAAATAATAAAAATCCAAAAATTACTATCCTAAATATTCTAGAATCAGATTTGTCACCATTAAGAAGTCCCAAATAGACTAGGAAATCTGATCTGAAGGTAGAATTAATTTTGAAGTGTTCATTCCTTGTTGTAGCTAGGATAAATAAGAAATCTTTGTAAGAAAAGGATTCTGAAACATTTATGAATCCTTGCCACACTTGGAAACTATGTTGCAGCCTATTAAAGATCTTTGTAGAACTAGGAGATTCCCAAAACAAGCTGTCACATCCTTTTAGAAAAAGAATCCTAGCGAAATAGAAAGTCCATAAGTCAAAAGTAAGTAAATAACAAAATTCCTACAGCCTCTGGTGGCCAGTATTGCGGTGCCTTTTAGAACTTTGATTCACCTTAAATTTTAACCCAAGGTAGGACAACATGTCAGAAGATCCCACGTAAAATTTCGTCCCAATCCAACGATCGGATTTAGAAATATAATTGTTGCCGTAAAACTAGATAGTTGCACATTTTACATCAAAATCTGAATTTGACCTTGTATGGATCGTATCAAAAACCCTTACCAAAGAAGGACTAAACATTGTCATTTTAGTTGTTTTAAGAAATGTTAGATTCTAAAATTTCTAAAAATCATTACTCAATTCCATTGAATCCAGTTTATGTAGTGGCCTTGTTTCTTTTGATTGTTACTCAAATCTTACTATATCCTTCAAAGACAAAAACATCCTACAAAGCATGATCTTACAAATAAAAACTCATAATGACAACATGCTTGAAGGATCAATCTCTGTAGCATTGATCTTTAAGATCCATTACAAAGCCCTGTTTTTTTGCCTTTTCTAGAAAACATAAATTTCAATCCCAAAAAGGTGAAACCTTACTTCTCCACACAGACATTTTCAAATCAAACATAGTTGTACCTAAATCTATACAATAGAAAGATGTTACCCTACCAGAAGAATGGATCCTCAAAGGTGCCACTCAGCCTAAGCCTATCCATCACAACCAAATATCAAACTCAAACACACAACCTATAACGATGGCAACGTTAAACTATCCTTCCATAGATGATCAACTAGCTCTAGATTCTCAGATGAATCTTCTATATCAAGTACAATAAATCTTTCCATTTGCAAAACATGCATGTCCCATAACCCTATAAAATCTACAAGTAAAACTCCTGTTTTAAAACTTGCTAGTGGTACTTCCATCGAGTCTGAACATCTACCTTTAAGAAACCTCAAAATCCCACATAATGGTCAGACTATTGATGCTACCCCTTACAAAATCCTAAGTGATGATATCACCATAAACACAAAACATATTATCCAGCATAACCACTTTACCAATACCAACCTCAATACCATGGGAAAACAATTTACCAGAATAGAAAAATAAATCCAAAGAACTATTGTTTCTCCTATTGAGGGTTACAAAATCCATAGACCAGAAATTAAAAAACTCAATATTCAAGCCATACCAAATCACAAAACTGAGCCAAACTTCATCCTCGACCCTGATTACTCTTGACACCCTACAAGTCAACAATGATCCCCACACCTTCACAAGCCATATAAACACTATCCAAAATTATCAAACCCAAACCTCTGATGAAGAAGCATTTCAGGAGAAACTTCTGAAATCAATGAACTTATTTGGAGGAATCCTACTTCTAAAAAAACCATTGCTCTTGATATAGCCACCCATAATGAACCAGCCATTATAAACCAACACAAAATCAATGTCTCTTCCATATATGAATGGAACATAGATGGAAATATTTGAATACAATATCCTAAACACCTTACAACAAATGACCATGACAGCTAATGCCTATAAAACTCAAATTGGAACCTCAGACAAAGCTATAGTTGAGCTCCTTATAGCTGGATTTTCTAGGCAGTTAAAAGGATGGTGGGGTTACTACCTAACTCCTTGAGTTCTTTAATTCCATCCAAATAACTGAAGACCATTTCCTTGACTCTAATGGAAACACCACCCAAAATGCAGTCTCAACTTTTATTTTAACCATTTCTCTATATTTTTTAGAAGATCCTTCCCATCTCAAAGACAAAAATGATAAACGCCTTTCCAATCTTAGATGTAAAAAACTCAATGACTTCTAATAGTAAAAAAAAAAAACACTTTCCTCTATATTTTTTAGAAGATCCTTCCCATCTCAAAGACAAAAATGATAAACGCCTTTCCAATCTTAGATGTAAAAAACTCAATGACTTCTAATAGTAAAAAAAAAAACACTTTCCTCGTTCGTGTCATTCTCCGAGAAGATTCAAACCCACCTTTCTGGAAAGAAAAATTCATTATTGGATTGTCAACCCTTCTAGGAGAAAGGGTTAGGAACAAAATTAAAGATATTTTTGTCTCCAAAACAGTCCCTTAGGCTAATTAACATATGGGGAACTTGTTAGTTTTATCCAAAAAGAAGGTTTTAAGATTTGTCAAGACCTTAAACTTCAAAAACACCTCAAGTGGGAGATGAGAAGAACTCGATAAGATCTAGGTAGCTTTTGTCAATAGTTTGATTTGTCCCTACCAAATCTAACCTGTAGGTTTATGCTCCAAACCTACCACTTCAAAGCCAAATAAGCCACTTCATAAAAGAATAGCCCACAAATATAGAAAACATTTCTATAGCAAAACCAAGCCTTACTACATAAAGACCACTAAAATACCCACAAAACCTTTCTAGTTTAAATCAAAACCCAAGCCAAGATTTGACCCAAAAGACATTACTTGTTATAAATTCTGTTGGATCAATACAAAATCACATGAACTACATTTAGAAGAGGTAGTCATCCATCATATCCAAAGGCTTTTGATTGAGACATTTGATTCTGAATCCAACCTATCAGATCCTTCTAAAGAGCTTTTCCAAATAGATAGTTAGCAACATCCAGTTCTAACTCAGAAACAACAAACCACACAACTTCAAAATAAATACATGTTCTAACCCAAGATTAAGAGTTTATTCTTGATGGCGTTTAGCTACAAAAAACCTACCTAAACAAACTCCTAAGTTCTTTCAATAGTTCAGAAACACCACAGCTTGTCTGAAGACTAGCCCAATTGTCATCAACCAGTACGTTTACCAAAATTCTCAATAAAAGGAAGAAACCCAAACTTATTGTTACTATCCCAAATCTACAATCTAAAAGCAAAATCATTAAGACTGAATTACAAAACCTCAAACAAGTCCAACAAAAAGACTATTATTTTACAACACCTTCTCTCAAAATTAGCAATATGATTCTGAACCACAAACAGAAGACCAAACCCTAGAGAATCATGCATTATCAAACATTAAGCATGTTCTTAAAGATTTTCTGCATGTTTTAGATCAAATTACTTTATCATATATATATATATATATATATATATATATATTAATAGAAGTTGAAGGCAAGATTCTAGAAATGGTCTCACGAATGACGTTATCTAACTATAAAAACCTTATGTACATGATAGGAAATAGACCTGGTTGCAACATAACATGAATCATGGCTGATCAAGTGTAATTTAATCTCTCAAATTGCATCCTTTTTACCGTTGATAACTTTTTTGGGCAAAGACTTGACTTTAGGAAACATAAAATGCGAATTAACCATCATCTTTCCACTTATTCAGTTGCAATTCATTTTTTTTCAAGTTCAGGTTCGATTGCATTGTCACTGATAGAGAAGATGTCACAAACTTTCATACGGTTAGGAAAATCGCTGAAAATTTCTTAGGGTTGTCGGCATACCACTTCGCCTACGACAAGCTTCGATGACTGAAAAGCTTAACAAGCCTTTCATTTTCCAACTGCATTTTGGAGCCTTCAGATAAGTCATGAACAGATGTGATACCGTCGTCACGAACGTATTTGATGATGACTCAGAAGAGGGCCAAGTCGACAACACCCACATCGATGCAGAAACACCTCTCACAGCAACTTCCGACAAGCTTGGTAGCCGCAGCTTCGAACTCCAGCGCTCCTCCATTAACCCCATCATCTCCAGCAATCCTTGACCAGCCTTGCACTGACCCAACAACTTCAATAAGTGAACCACCAGCTGCATCAATCTGTACCACTCCTCCTTCACCGAGCCCAGCAACACCAGCAATCCTTGGCCCACCTTGCGCTGATCCAGCATCTTCTTCACAACAGCAGCAGTCCTCACCGCTCCATGACATCCTCCAAATCATCTGCCACCCCCCCCTTTACTCAAAATCAGATTAGATGCAAAATCAGCTTTTCTACACCTGCTTTTGTTTGAGTTAACAAGCTTTGTTTATCAGAGAAGTAATTGATGTGATGCTAGCTTTAATTAATAAGAAAACTCAAGATATATTTGCATAAACAAAAAGGAACTAAGGGAAGGAAAACATGGATTGGTCAGTTTGGAAGCATGTACTGTAATATTCTCACCACATTACATTACCCTGATTTAGGTTCTTTAGAAATCAATAACGGACCCTTATATTGTCTTGATTTTACTTCCATATTATATATCTATTCACATTTTGTGTCGGCTCTTTATTCCTGCTATTGTCAATGAGAAAAAAAACATCCATGTAAACAAGTTAAATATATTCACCTTCTCCTTTTCTTTCTAGGATTAATGAGCAGAACATCCATGCAAACAAGTTAAAACATCCATGAAAGGCTATAAATAAGTCTTGAATCAGTTCTACAATAATTTCTTTCCTTCCTTTCTTCTCATGGCAGAACATGGATTTAATATCATGGGCTTTATTTTATTTTGTTAGCTACACCCCAAGACTTATTTGGGCTTAATTAATACTTTATTTTCAGTTAGAATCCAAGGCTTGTTTAGATCAGGTTATGGGCTTTTTGGTTTAGGGTTTTTGGATCAATTTTTAAGTGGGTCAAATCAATCCATTAGGGTTATATTTTCATAAGTATTTAAACCCCTGTAAAGCCTAAAGATGAGACTTTTTTTTATCAATAAGAATTCATAATTAAAAAAAAAACTTGTGTGAGAGTAATCCTTATATTTTTCAGTTCTTGAACGAATTGAATTTGACTTATTAAAGAATAACTGGCTTTGTGGTATCCTTCAACTTCATTCCAATAGTGTTGGTGTCTTGGGATTAGTTTTCATTGTGTCAAACTCCTATCAGATCTATTTCGACTTTCCAAAATCATATTTAAATCTTGATTATGTTGCGTGATCATGAGGTTTGTATCAGTTGGTATTAGAGCTAAGCTCCGAAACAAAGTCATATCCTTCTGTTATTTTTGTTTTCTTAGTGTTCCTTTTATGTTTTTCAATGTTTGCATATTTCATCTTCTTCTTTGTGTCTCCGGCATCTAAGCAAAAAAAAAGAAGAAGTAATATTTCATCTTGTTACTGTCTCTAATCATATCAGTAGCATAAAAAAAGGGAAAAGATTAGATGAAATTTGAAGGTTGATTCAATTCTGCCGAATAAACACTTATCTTAGTGAACCATATGCAAACCACCTCATAATCAATTGAAAATTCCTGTTTTATCTACTGGGGGGTGAGATCGCATGATTTAAATGTGGTCTTATTTTCATATCGTTTGCTTGAGGTTTTTCTTCAAGTTTCATTTTGTCGCAAATTGATCATACAAGGGGTGTTCCTACCTAGACATAAGAGAACAACCTATAAAATGAGATGTGTACTTTACTTGATATCAGAATACCAAATATTGACTTTGCGATCATTTCGATGTCGTTTGGTCTGGGTTTCAGTTCTAGAACGTAAAAATTACATAACAAGTCAATTTGCGTCAAGTTCCAAAACATCCTTACTGTTTGTTTTCATCCAAATCTTTATGTTTCTATTATAATAAGGTTATTTAGGAGTTAAGTAATTGTTTTTGCTATTTTTCACTTCTGTTTTTATTTCGTATCTTCAACTCATCCACAATTCGTACGAATTTGCAATTGGGTTATTTAGGAGTTAAGTAATTGTTTTTGCGTAACTGCTACTTATGGAATCATATTCGTTTTTTTTGTTTTACTTTGTTTTCAGTATATTTATTGATTCTTGAGTCAGAAAATGATAATTGAATTGCACTATGAATGCAAGTTGTGAGGTAAAAGGTGTAGTGAGCTTATTAAAGTGAAAAGCCTTCATTTTTGTGTGAAACACGAGAGGTGTGAGGATGTATTTTGTGCTACGAACCAAATTTTATAGATTCAAAGAATGTTTGAAAACAACAAATCAGCGACACAAAACGCTGTGTCGCTGACGTCGCTTTCCAATTGCGAGCCATAAGCCAACAACTCAAACTCATGTTTAGTATGTACAAGGATCTGAAAGATGAGGTGAATTCAATAAAGCAATGCAATTTCAGATACAAATCTCTATAATAGTGGTTAGGCACAAATCGCCTTCTCATCAACACTTTCATCTCCTCCCACGATGCTACCGGCCTCTCTCCACTCCTCCTTCTACTAATAACATTTTGATCCCACCAAATCAATGCATAATCCGTGAATTCGATGACTACCAATTTCACTTTCTTTGCCTGCGAATAGTTATGGCAATCGAAAATCTAATCCACCTTTTTCTCCCACTCCAAATATGCCTCGGGATCGTTTTTACCTTAAACAGAAGGTATTTTCAGTTTGATAGCATCCAAATCACCATCTAAATCAGCATGTCCCCCAACACTACGGAAATTTTCCCTTTGGCCGAATTGACCCCTAGTTCTATTCCCATAATCCCATCGGTTTCTAGGCTGCCGAAAACCTTCCCGATGGCCTATGGCCTCATCCTCAAAACCACCATCACCAATATCATCAACGGCCTCCTCAAAATCCTCATAATCAGCCCACCTTGGCCTTTTGGCCCTACTGCCATTGTTTGCTTTCGGTTCAGACCCAAGCTTCCTCACATTTTGGATGCTTGTACCAGCCTCGTTACCACGTTTCTCCACCCTATCAAGTCTGTCACACACGTTTCCCACTACAAAATTCATCCTCTCCATCATCTGCGTCATGGCTTCCATTTGGAACGTAAGTTCTCCCTCGGGATGGGGTGTTGTGTTGTTTTGATCTGACATGATAGTACCTGCAAACATTGGTTAGTGGTAAAAAAAAATTATCCTCACGTCGCTCGTGTTTCGCTCAATCACTCTTAATGTCCTCACACGCTCACACCTCTCGTGTCACTTTCTTGCGGTTCTTGCGAAACTGAAACCAACACCAAATAAAACCACCTTGGCAGCGCAATCCAAATATATATATGATTCAAGAAGCAATAAAAACTAGAAAACAAGCAAAACGAAACTGCGATGATAGTCTCGCGAGTAACAAGCGAGTCTATCCGAAATATGAATGAAACTAAAGACTTGAATAAAAACAGAAACAAAAAATATGCAAAATCATGAAACAACACCCAAATATGTTGGATATGATGAAAATAAACTGCAAGAAATGAAAACAACAGAAAGCGAGTGAATTTCAAAAGTTGACGCAAAACAGACTCGTTTACGACGAGTTAAGTCCGAATCTGGAACCTAAAGTAAATGATGTCCAATTGAGTTAAATTTCATATATAGTGTGATAGCAACCCAAATAGACAGAATATAAATTTTGAACAATTTACGACAAGGTTTGATATACTGACTCAAAAACATTATGAATCAGACCTGATTAGACCCGAATTTGAAACCCAAAGCAAACGATATAAAATTGACCCCAAATTTGATATGTGGTGCGATTAGGACCTCAGTAATTAGAGTATCCAATTTGAGCTAATTCCGAGTTGATTTGATCCAATTTTCTCTTGTTTAGTTTTCTGCAGCAGAATCCAATAAACGTCTTTTTGAACGATTTTTTTTTTTTGCTTCTCTCTTCTCTTTTTTCTTTTTTTTTATGCTACTGATATATTTTGAACAATAACAGAATGAAATAGCTAAATTGTTTTTTTATTTTTTTGATTTGCTGCAAAATCAAGGAGAAGAAGAAAATTGGACACTAAGGAATTTCTTTGCGGACACAACAAGAAACGAAAATTTTAGAAGGATATAACCTGATTAATGGAGCCAAGCTCTGATACCAAATGATGTGAACCTCGTGATCACGTGGTCACGCAACCCACACGCAAAGACACCAATTCCCGGAAAGCCAAGTAAATCAGGTTTGATAGGAGTGTGACACAAAGATAACTTGTACCTAGGCACCAGCACTATTGGAAACGGAAACCCCCACCCAACGAATATTGATTTGCGAACGAGAAGTATAAGGATGACGCCAGTTGTTCTTCGATAAGTCGTTTTCAGTTCTTTAGATAACCAAGGAAGTTTATTGATCTGAAAATTGCGTAACCTTACATGTTTGATTATGCCTTTATTTATACTGACTCTAGACTTAAAGAAACCCTAATGGACCCCCCTTAGGTAGACTTATATGAAGCCCACTTACAATTGACCCAAATAAGTAATAATAACCCAAAAACTAAGAAGAAAATAAAAAAAATAATAAAAATCCGAAAATTACCATCCTAAATATGCTAGAATCAGATTTATCACCCTTAAAAAGTCCTACATAAACTAGGAAAAATTTGTGTTGCTGCCCCCTTTCCTTTGATGTCCTTGATTAGCTTGGATTTCCTTGTTTAACTTCGACAAATAAGAAAACAAATTTCCTCCTTTGTTGCTGATTTAATTACTTTTCTTTCTATGTTAGGAAAAGCATTAAATAGTCCTCCCCTCTTTAGAAATAAGATATGGCCAACTTCCTTACTTAATTAGGAGAATAAATTGCTGACTTTTTATCCTTGTAGCATTAGGAACAAAACAAGCCTAACAAGGCTGGTATTGGGCCGGACATATCAACCCCTTGTTCCACACGAATTGGGCTCTTCTTGGACCTGAACTAGATGAATTAAAGGTTGTCCATCATGCTCTTTAAATGTCCCAAGCCCCTCTAGGTCCCATCTTGCTCCATAAGTTCTGAACAAGCCCATTCAATGCTTCCTTAAGCTTCTTTGCCCTAGCTCTTGTGATTGGCCCAATTGGCACCTCCAATGGGTCGTTGGCATGATCACGCTTGGTGTTGGGCTGATCCGCATCAGAAACTTCCTTCTTTGTTGATAAATATTCTCCTAAAAATAGGTAAAATAATGAACGAAATTTCTTTGAATTTTAGGAGAATACTTTACTGATTTAAGTTTTTGTAGAATTAGAAAATCAATCCCAAACAAATCTGATATGATCCTAACATCTTGATTAACCCAAGCCAACTTTGAACTCTAAGAGGCCCAAACCCATATTCATTAATAGGGACCAAACCAGACCCAAATTACACTCTAAAATAAACTTTCCTTACTACCCACAAAATCTCATGCATAGCCTGTCCTGATCTGGCTGAATTATCTACCAAAAGAATTGGGTCGAACTCATCATCCATAAGAACCTCAATCTAACCGAATGCATCCCTAGATAAGGACCCATCATGAAAAAACCCAAGGTTGAACCATATACTGAACCATATCAACAACCAATTTCAAACACATAATCGAATGCTTACTATAAGGAATCTAAGGCTAAACCTAAACCGTATCAATAATGCTGCCCCAATGATCCTAGAACCAATATGTCATTAAATACCACCAACTCTTCTTTCCATGTGTAGCTAGGATAAATAAGAAATTCTTGTAACAAAAGGATTTTGGAACACTAATGAATTCTTGCCACACTTGGAAATTATGTTGCAGAATTGTAGGAAATTTCTAAAACAAGCTGTCACATCATTGTAGGAAAATGATTCTTGTCAAATAGAAAGTCCATAAGTAAAAAAGAAGTCAGTAAATAACAAGACTCGTATGCCTGTTTTGTCATATATCTCAAGTCCTTCTTGAACTCTAATTCACTTGAATGTTTACACTAACATAGAAAAATACCTCTAGAATCTTTTGGTAAAGTTTTAGCTCAATCCAATGATTTGATTTGAAGTTTTGCTCAATAATGTAAAATTGAAAGGTAAAAAATTTTACGCCATAATCCGAATCTAACCTTACTTGGATCGTATCACCTATGCTTCCCTTACCAAAGAAAATGAATGTTCGATGTTATTTTTATAGCTTATGCCACTACTATTCATGCACATTGAATTTATTTTGCACTTGCACAACAAGAATCATGCACTATTGGCAATAACATTCTTCTCCGATGCCCATAAACTTTTGTCTTTATGTTCAACCTTCATAATGCAGTGTTTTTCCACTTGCTTTGTCTATTGTCATTCCTTCCACCATTTGTTGAATGAATTGGACTTTGGCAACTGATTTTCAAACATTTTAGTCTCTCGTATGCAGGACGGGTACAACTGATTAATTCAGTCTTATTTTCCATACATGTCTATTGGGCATCTCTCTTTCTCTTACCTGGGCAAGTAATTAAAAATGTGGAGCAAATTATGAAATCCTTTCTTTGGTCAGGTTCAGATATGAGAACTACTGGGGCTAAAGTGGCTTGGGATCAGG
>Ga0307517_10012522_pt1 | contig 11628 bp, 10 predicted proteins | sample 23_EM_MG_FD_194515 | JGI IMG/M metagenome (GOLD analysis project Ga0307517, IMG submission 194515) | Populus trichocarpa ectomycorrhiza microbial communities from riparian zone in the Pacific Northwest, United States - 23_EM | ecosystem: Host-associated > Plants > Roots > Unclassified | place... | reverse complement strand
CTGGGGGGATGGGTTTTTGACGACGGTACAAACAGGTGGGAATGGTATGGTATACCGGGCGACACGGTAGACTACACATTCGGTTTTTATGGCGATCACACCCAGGCATTTGATAAAGTAGCCTATAATGCACCATATTACCTGATAATTGAAGCTGCCGGTAATGCTCATGGCAGTATCGGGCCGGCAGTGGGCGAGGACTATTATGGTTACAAAAGTGCAAGCGATCAGACCTGGGTTGATAAGGGCCCCCGCCCGGATAGTATTAGCAGCAACAATGCTTATGATTGTATCAGCAGCACAGCTAACGCTAAAAATATATTGACGGTGGGTGCAGTAAACCCTTTGCCTTCCGGGCCCGCAAATTCTCAAAGTATTACCACTGCATATTTTAGCAGTTGGGGGCCAACAGACGACGGTCGTGTCAAACCTGACCTTGTTGGCAATGGCCTAAACGTCCTTTCGGCCGGTAGCGGCAGTACAACAAGTTATATTTCCTTGTCGGGTACCTCGCAGTCAGCGCCAAACATTACAGGTTCGTTGTATTTGCTGCAGGAATATTACGCCGAAAAACATTCGGGTACTTTTATGCGGGCGGCTACGCTCAAGGGACTGGCCTGCCATACAGCATTTGACGCCGGTAATGCCGGTCCGGATTACATCTACGGTTGGGGCCTGCTGGATATGAAGACCGCAGCACAGGCTATTACCGATAACGGAACGAAAAGCATGATAAAAGAAAGCACTTTGTCGCAGGGGCAAACGCAAACTTTTAATGTTGTTGCCTCCGGAAATGGTGCCCTTGCTGCTACAATATCATGGACTGATCCCGCAGGTAGTATTACCCCCGATGGCACCATAAATGACCGTACACCCAAATTAGTAAACGACCTGGATATCCGGATCAGTGATGGCACCAATACCTTTATGCCCTGGGTGCTTGATCCTAATAACCCGTCTGCAATTGCAACGAACGGCGATAATATCAGGGATAATGTGGAGCAGGTATATTTAGCCGGAGCTATTCCGGGAAAAACATATACGATAGGAGTTTCGCACAAGGGCACATTAACTTCGGGCCCGCAAGCATATTCACTTATTGTGACGGGTATCGGGGGAGCAGCATATTGCGTATCCGGGCCATTGTCCAGTGCCGATTCACGTATTAATAACGTAACCATCTCCAATATCAATAATACGCCCCCTGCAGGTTGCACAACATATTCAGATTATACTAACTTAACCGTACAACTGGAGCAAAACAAAACTTATCCGTTAAGTCTTACTTTGGGGACTTGCGGGGTAAATTATAATAAAATAGCAAAAGTATTTATTGACTGGAACGGAAATGGCGTGTTTGATACTAGTGAACAGGTTGCCACCTCGCCTGCAATAAGCGGAGGAGTTTATAATGCCCAGGTTAAAGTACCCTCAACTGTTGTTCCCGGTAATTTCAGTCTGATGCGCATTGTGATGGTGGAAACTTCTGATTCGACTGTTGTGAATGCTTGTGGTACATACCCTAAAGGCGAAACACAAGATTACAGGGTACAGTTTTTACAAACAAGTATTGATGCAGGAATAACTGCTGTGGTTAATCCTTCTACAGGAGGCAATTGTTCGGGTTCAACACCTGTTACTGTCACGCTCAAAAATTTTGGCAGCCAAACTATAACCAATATTCCTGTTACAGTGACTATCACAGCCCCTGATAATACCGTAACAACATTTAACCAGGTTTATACAGCCTCGCTCGCACCATCGACTCAAGATAATTTTACATTTAATAATGTATTTAATATATCATCGGGATTAACTTATACAATAACCGCAACAGCAAACCTCACGGGTGATCTGGTACCGGCCAACAATGGAATAACAACAATTGTCGCAATAGATAGCCCTCCATCTGCAACAGACCTATCTGCTAATTATTGCAATGCAGCTGATGCTTATTTGCTGAACGGTGCAGGAGATGGTGAACTTTTATGGTATAAGAATAGTACCGATGCCTATCCCTTTGCCTATGGCTCAACTGTTCTAACCAATCAGGCACCTGTTAATAAAGCATACTACGTTGGATTAAACGATTTTAGCGGAGCTGTTGGCCCGGCTACCAAAAATGTATTTACCGCAGGAGGGTATAACCAGTTTACACCCGAAGTAAACGTATTTACACGTATACCTGTAATTATTGAAAGCGCCCGGCTGTACATTGGTAATCCGGGCAGGATAACTTTTAACGTATCGGATGCAAGCGGTGAGATCGTGTCAACAGCCTCAATCAATGCTACAGCGACTACCTCTAGTCCTTCGACCGGCGCAAAAGATGATGACCCCACTGACCAGGGACAAGTTTATAACCTGAACCTGTTATTGCCTGCCGCGGGAAATTATACGATCAGTACGGTGTATGATAATACAGCTACCATCTATCGCAGCAACGGCGGGGTAAACGGGTATCCTTTTAAAATTGGCGATGTTTTTGGCATTACCGGGAATACGGCAACATCCGCGTCCGATACAGCTTACTACAAAAATTTCTATTATTATTTTTATGATATACAATTAAAGAGCCCCGGTTGCGCGTCGACCTCAAGACAAGTGGTGACCGTTACAAAACCAGTAATCACCCAAAATGGTATTACGTTAAACTCAAGTGCGGCTTCAAATAACCAATGGTATCTAAACGGTACCCTCATAATTGGAGCAACCGGGCAAACCTATTTACCCACTCTAAGTGGCAATTACCAGGTTGAGGTTACCCTGAGCAATGGATGTGTTGCCCAATCAGATAACTTTGCCTATGTTATATTACCAACTAACCCGGGCGATAACGATATCGGCCTTACGGTGTTCCCTAACCCTGCAAATACCCAACTTAATGTATTGTTTGCAGCTAAAGCAGCCATCCCGGTAAACTTATCATTAATAAACAGTAAGGGTGAAATGGCTTATGTAGAGAAGGTAATGCTGAGCGGCGGAAATTTTAGCACGCTGATCAATGTAAGCAATTATGTGCCCGGAACATATATACTTAAGATACTTGTGGATTCTAAAATGTATACAAGGAAGATAATTATTGACAGATAGATTTTGGTGATGTGTGTTCTATAAAATAAAAAAGGCCGATTGTAACAACCGGCCTTTTGCGTAGTATAAATTAATTAGAATTAGAAAGTGTATTTTATTCCCAGACCGGGTGCAAGGTCAACGAATGGGCCGCCCGCCAGTTCAAGTCTTGGGTTTAAGTCAAGGCTAACGGCAATAGGCGAATTGGCTATTACATATTCAAGGCCGACCACACCATCTGCACCTAATAATACCTGGCTGTCGTTATAATATTCGTTGCCACCACCAAATCTTTTGTATACGCCTGACCCAACAGCACCAATGTGGGCACCAAATCCATAGTAAAATCTGAAGCCTTCAGTCTGAAATACAGGTACATTGAGTTCATATAATCCGGTAAAAACCAATCCGTGCGAACGGAAACCTATCAATCCCTCAAGAGAAGTAGTGTTATCCAGGAAGTATTTTCCGGAGATACCATTTTCGTATCCTCCAAATTTTAACCCTAGTGCAAATTGATAATTAGGTTTGTAATCTTGTGCTTTTGAGCTGTTGCTGATAAATAAAAGTGCGCCGAAAATAAATAGAAAGTAAGTAGCTTTTTTCATAGAAGTTTCTTGCAAAGAACGTGAGTTTTTCCTGTTTATTTTCTATCAGGGTTTATTGCTGGTTGTATTTGTTTGATTTACAGGTGTAAAAATTGAAATAATGACACTTTCGTGTAACTTTTTTGCTACATGGCCATTGCGAATGGTAATATCTACGGCCTGTTTTGTACAATGCATTTTATTTTTTAAATAAGTTAAATTAGGCAAAATTTACTTGGGCTACTTATGCAATACTCTTTAATTGTGATGAAGAAATATCTATTGTTAATCATCTTAATATCAGCATTTTTTGTTCTTGCCGGATGCGCCCGGGGTACATTGGGCAGGAACGTTAGTGATGAGTATCATAATGGCATGGTGGTATGTGCGTACCCGGATGCTGCACAAGTGGGTCTTGATATATTAAAGAAGGGCGGTAATGCAGTAGATGCAGCCGTGGCTGTTCAATTTGCACTTGAAGTTACACATCCCGAGGCAGGTAACATTGGTGGTGGAGGGTTTATGGTTTTCCGCTCAGCTAAAGGTGAAACAAATACGCTGGATTTCAGAGAAAAGGCGCCCGCGGCTGCAAAACAGGATATGTACCTGGATTCGGCGGGTAACGTGATTAAGGATATGAGTATTGCTACCCACCAGGCGTCCGGTGTTCCGGGATCAGTGGATGGGATGGTGGAGGCGCACCAGAAATACGGTCACCTGAAATGGGAAGAACTGGTGCAGCCGGCAATTGTACTTGCGCGCAATGGGTTTAAAATAACAAAACGCCTGGCCGATGACCTGAACAGGAACAGCGCCGACTTCAAAAAAAGGAATGAAGGAGTAAATTACTTATTAAAGGAAGACGGCTGGCACGAAGGCGACATACTTATACAGGAGGACCTGGCGAAAACCCTGGAGCAGATACGCGATAAAGGAAGAGCAGGATTTTATGATGGTATAGTAGCCGGCCAATTGGTAAACGAAATGCAAAATGGGAAGGGTCTGATCACAAAGGCTGATCTGCAAAATTACCATGCCGTTTGGCGCAACGCATTGACGGGAAATTATAAAGACTATAAAATAATTACCATGCCTCCGCCGTCAAGCGGGGGTGTGGCTTTGCTGCAGCTGCTGCAAATGGTAGAGAAATACCCGGTAAATAAATGGGGCTTTAACCGCGACTCGACTGTCCAGTTGATGATTGAAGCTGAGCGCAGGGTATATGCAGATCGTTCTAAATATCTGGGTGACCCTGACTTTTACAAGGTGCCTGTAGATAGCTTATTACGACCAGGCTACAATGTATCTCGCATGAGCAACTTCAGTTGGGATAAAGCTACGCCGAGTGCTGATATATTGCCGGGTAAATTTGTTGGCTATGAGAGCGACCAAACAACGCACTACTCCATTGTCGACCGCGCCGGTAACGCAGTATCTATTACTACGACCTTAAATGGATCATTCGGATCGAAAATATTTGTTAAAGGTGCCGGCTTTTTGCTGAATAACGAGATGGATGATTTTAGTTCGAAACCGGGTGTACCCAATATGTTTGGCTTAGTAGGCGGCAAAGCCAATAGCATTCAGCCGGGCAAAAGGATGTTATCGTCTATGACACCGACTATTATTGAAAAAGACGGCAAATTATTTATGGTAGTAGGAACGCCTGGCGGGTCGACCATTATTACCTCTGTTTTCCAGACCATCTTAAATGTGATCGAATTTAACCAGGATATGCAGCAGGCTGTAAGTTCAAAGCGCTTTCACCATCAATGGCTGCCGGATGAAGTTAATGTGGAGCGGGGTGCAATTGACAGCGTAACCCGTGCGAAACTGCAGCAAAAGGGCTATAAAATAGTCGACAGCGGCCCGAGCGGGCGGGTGGATGCCATCCTCAAAACAAAATGGAACTACTACGAGGGAGGCGCCGACCCGAGGGGTGACGATACCAAGCTGGGTTTTTAGACTATTGTCAATAGTCGATAGTCCATGGAAACCTTCAATAAAAACTATGAACCATTGACTATGGTCTATTGACAAATACTAACTGCTAACTAAATTTGTATAATCCCCTCATGTAGTTTATGTTTGTCAGCCATGCCCAATCATATAAAACACCAGGAAACAATAGACTATTTTGTAAAAATAGTGTGGCAAACTATGGCCAACCGTTATAACCAGTTGGTTACCGAGTTTGGTATTACACAATCTATTGGCTATTTACTGATCAATATCGACGAAAAAGAAGGCACTACAGTGTCGCAGGCGGCATCATTGTTGGGTTTAAAGTCGACCAGTTTATCGCGCATGCTGAATCAACTGGAAGATACAGGGTTGATCTATCGTGAATCAAACCAGGGCGATAAACGCTCGGTAAAGATATACCTGACCGAATTGGGAAAAGAAAAAAGGCACCTGGCCCGTGGCGTTGTAAGACAGTTTAACAATTATCTGAATAAACATATCAATGAGCACGACAGGGAATACCTGACCCAAATGCTCAAAAAAATAAATCAGCTCACCATCAACTACAAACCTGAGTGATTTTCACATCCGGTACTTTACACAGTAAATACCTAAAATTTAATTCGGAAAAGGGCGTTTATTAGTACAATACCGGGAAAATGTGCCCGGTAATTGTTAAAAAGTGTTAAGCTGTCGTTTTTGAATTATAAAACAATAAATTTGCCGATTGAAATCAAATGAGTAAGTGGCTGTTACCAATAATATGTATTTGCTGTATAATGGCGGGCTGCGGTAAAGAACAAAGCGGTTTGGCGCAATATAAGAAACAGGCTGCTATTGACGATACGATAGTGTCTCAATATATCAAAGCGAACGGTTTAACCGGGAAGGCGAAAAAGGTTTCGGATACTTGCGGGGTTTATTATGTTGTTTTGCAGCCGGGTACAGGGAGTGACCTTTATACCTCGTCAACATATGTAACTGTGGGAGATACCGGCAAGCTACTGACAACCGGACAAGTTTTTTACCAGACCGATAATTTTCACCCTTCATATCAATTGGGGCAGGTGATTTTAGGCTGGCGCCTGGGGATACCAAAAGTACAAAAAGGCGGGATTGTAAGATTACTTGTACCTTCGCGCTACGCTTACGGGCCATATCCTCAAAGTAATTATAATTTACCGGCCAACGCCATACTCGATTTTGATATCCAGGTTTATAATATAACGAACTAACATAAATGAAACTTAAATTTTTTACCCTTTTATTACTCTCTGCTATTTGTTTTGTATCGTGCCGTAAATACGATAGCCTGCCCGATATTAAACAATACGACCAGCAGCAAATTGAAAGCTATATTGCTGCCAATGGCCTGACAGATATGGTAAGGGATACCGCAGGCGGCGATACTACAGGGACTTATTATAAGATACTCAGCCCCGGCACAGGCGCCCAGATAGATTACTCAAGTTCTGTATCGTACGTGTACACCATACGTACATTTGACGGGAAGTATTCTGTTAATGATACTGTTTTAAACCATTCTTACGGAGTACTCGGCCACGTGGTGCCTAATGGCCTGATGCTTGCAATACGCAATGATCTGAAACGCCTTGGCGGTAAGATGAGGGTGCTTGTTCCCTCGCACCTGGCTTATGGCAAAAATGGCGCCGGTAGCGGCAGTATCACGCTTACAAACGGAAGAATAGGAGGTAACCAGTGCCTTGATATTACAGTTAACCTGATTAAAAACCAAGGTGATTATGACCAACTGGTTATAAAAAATTATATGGCCGCTAATAACCTAACCGGGTATACCATGACGGCAGATAGTATGTGGTATAAAATTACAACACCGGGTACAGGCATATCGATCAATGATAATTCATCAATTACGATGAATTACAGTTTATACCTGATGAATAATACCAACCCGGATCAAAATTATTATGCCTCTACAAATACTTTTCCGATAACTGATTTGACTGTACAAACAGTGGCCGGTTACGCTGAAGGTCTTAGGTTATTGGGAAAAGCGGGTGGGGCTATTTCGATCATAGCGCCTTCCAAATTGGCTTACGGTACATCAGGATCTTCGGGTACTATCCCTGTAAATGCCTGTCTGAGGTGGGACATCTTTAACGTGACTGTTACCAATCAATAAATTATTTAGCTAAAGCCTTTTTAAACGCCTGGAGGCAACGTTCCCTCGCAAAGGCATGATCAATAATGGGTTTTGGATATTTGCTGAAATCAGCATACTCCGGAACCCATTTTTTTATATAATTCAGTTCAGGATCAAATTTCTTTAATTGCGAATCAGGGTTAAAAATGCGGAAGTAAGGTGCTGCGTCTGTTCCCGATCCGGCCGCCCATTGCCAGCCACCTACATTGCTTGCCATCTCATAATCGAGCAGTTTCCGGGCAAAATAATGCTCGCCCCAGCGCCAGTCGATCAGCAGGTCTTTACTTAAGAAACTTGCCACCACCATGCGGACGCGGTTGTGCATATAACCGGTAGCATTCAGCTCGCGCATACCGGCATCTACCAATGGATAGCCTGTTTCTCCGTTACACCATGCTTTGAATTGCTGTTCGTCATTTACCCATTTTATCCGGTCATATTCAGGACGAAAGGCATGATCCATTGTATGTGGGAAATGATATAATATCATCATGTAAAATTCGCGCCATACCAGCTCATTCAGCCAGGTTTTTTCGTGATAAGCGTTTGCCTTCCGGGCCAGGTCGCGAATGCTTACTGTTCCAAATCTTAAATGCGGCCCGATATGTGAGGTGCCTTTATTAATAGCCGGAAAATCCCGCGTTTGGGCATAATCTTTTATTACATCTTCATAATGTTGATCTGGAAATACGCTGTTGCTTTTTTCAAAGCCCATAGATTGTAAGGATGGAATAGAAAAGCCAGGATTTTTATAGAGATTCGGCAGGTATTTTTCTGTTGGATATGACTTAAGGTAAAAGGCATTTAAGGTTTGATACCACTTATTTTTATAGGGGGTATAAACAGTATAGGGCTGTCCATCATCTTTTACAGCCTCGTTTTTCTCAAAAATTACCTGGTCCTTGTATGTTTTGAATTCAATTTGGTGGTTCTTTAATTTAGTCGATATCTCCTCATCGCGCTTTTTGGCGTATGGTTCATAATCATGATTGGTATAAACAGTTTCAACTAGGTAGGTTTTTAAAACTTGATCCCAGGCTTTATCAGCTTCATCATTTATCACTAATAAACTGCTGCCGTGCTTTTTCAGTTCGGCATCTAACTTTTCAATGGTTTGATAAATGAAAGTAACGCGGGCATCATCCTTATCTTCCAGTTTATAAAGAATAGCCCGGTCAAAAATAAACAGGCATAGTACTGGGTTTTTGTTTTTCAATGCGTGGTATAAACCTGCATTGTCATGTAATCGAAGGTCGCGCCGGAACCAGAAAATATTAACGGATGATCTATTCATATGCTTTTTGCAAGGGTGTCATGTTGAGGCACTCGAAACATGCGGGTAAAGGCCTCTGCGTTCATCCTTCGAGTGCCTCAGGATGACACCCTGTTTTAATTATCCATAAATCTCTTTTAATGCTCCAGCCAGGTCGGGATATTTAAAGATATAACCATCCTTCTGAATTTTCTCTGCAGATACCCTTGTGCTTCCCAATACGACAGTACTCATTTCGCCCAATAGGAATTTAAATATAAATGCGGGGGCTTTTATCGGCCACATCAGCCGGTGCAATTGTTTGGCTAAGGCTTTTGTTAGTTGTTTGTTGGTAACAGGATCCGGTGCAACCATATTGTAAACTCCCGACAGGTTGATGTTTTCGATACTATACAGGTACATATCCACCGCATCCTGCCAGTGTATCCAGGGTATCCATTGCCTGCCGTTGCCAAAAGGCGCCCCAAAACCGAGTTTAACCGGCATGGCCATTTGTGGTAATGCGCCTCCGCTTTTATTGAGCACAACGCCTGTGCGAAACTTCAGGATGCGCAGACCTAATGAACGGCCCTCATCAACAGCGTTTTCCCAGTCAATACAACACCGGGCCATAAAGTCATTATTGGGCAGACTGTCTTCGGTTAAAAGTTCATCGCCCCGGTCGCTATAATAACCAATAGCAGATGCTGAAATGACAGTATTTACCTGGTTGGGTTTATTTTCTATCAATTGATAGATCAGACCTATGGATTTGGTTCTGCTTTCGATAATCTCTATTTTCCGTTCCTCGGTCCACCGCTTATCAGTAATACCTTCCCCGGCCAGGTGCAGCACGGTATCCACACCCTTCAGGCAATGTTCATCTATTTCTCCCTTTGCCACATCCCATAGCCAGGTTTTTACTTTCGGGTTATTACCAGGCTTACGGCTTAGGTGGCTCACCTCGTAGCCCTGTTTCAACAACTCATCGGTAACCTGTTTACCGATCAGGCCTGTGCCGCCTGTAATAAGGATGTGCTTGTTGTTTAACTGGCCCTGGCTCATAGTTTTTATTCCCTTGTAAAATACTTAATAATTATTTAGTTTGATTTTAGAAGGGGTATGTTTTGGAAATTTTCGCTGTCTGCAGACTCATGTGCCAGACGGATCATTTGTTTAGGAGTAAGAGACCGTATTGGTATAACGTTTTTGATGGAGTTTTCACGGCAGACGGTGTCATGTTTAAGGTTTTCTATCAGGCTTTGTGCTTCTGCATAATTTACCGGGGCCAGGGTATTCAGCAGGTGAGATGATAATTGCGACGTTAAAAATGGTAAAATAACTATGCCGGGTTTAATATTTTTATAAACAGCGATGTATATCAGCAGCATTTGCTTGAATGATAATACATCCGGGCCACCGACATCAAACTTTTTGTTGAAGGTACTTTCATTCAGCAGGCAAGCATCAAGATATTGCAGAACGTCAAGCGTGGCAATGGGTTGCAAACGCGTTTTTATCCAGTTTTGCGGCACTACGATTGATGTTTTCGATGCCAGGGTATTGAACATTCCAAGTGCTGTGCTGCCGGGGCCGATGATCATTGCTGCATTTAATACAGTAACTGCCGGTCGGCTGTTACCCAATATATTTTCAACAATTAACCGGGCTTTACTATTGTACCCTGTACTGTCATTAATATCACTCAAGGTGATCACCTGCCTGCAATTTGTTTGCCCGATCACCTCCATAAAGTTTTGTGCCGATAATGCTCCGAGTGCGGCAAATTCCGAAGTCTGGCTAAATGTATTGACGAAGTAACAGGCAACATCAATATCTTCCGGCAATTCCTCTATACTTTGCCGGCGCAATAAGTCGCCACTCAATACCTGTGCTACATCAGCATAAGGATTGGTTTTAATGAAATGGCTTTTATCCCTTACAAGACAAACAACATCGTGGCCTTTCTTATTCAATACGGGGATTAATCGTGTGCCGATATAGCTATTAGCACCTGCGAGCAACACTTTCATGTAAGTGTCAACAACCAAATGCTAAAGGTGTTTTTAGTATTAATTTTTTAGTAGGTAAATCCCTGATCAGATATTGATACTGTCCACAACCACCACTTTTGAGCACAATGCTTTGGCATATTGCTCAGCAAAAATAACGTGGGTAGGGTCGTACTGGTAAGCCTCTTCTGCTTCCAGGTCGTCAAAAAGCAGCAATAGTGAGACATCGTAGGAACGGTCAATCACGTCGCGGTTGGTATCAGCAGGAACGCCAATGTGCATATCGCGGATGTGGGTAATCGGGATCAGGGTTTCGAGGCCCTCAATGAGTTTTGCTTTATCTTCTTTGTTTTTGAGCCAGAAATGTACGTGGTGAACGAAGGTGTTGTGAAGGAACATGAGATTGATAAATTAGAATCGAAATATGAGAATAAATTATAAAGTATTCAAGGTATTTTAATATTTGTATTTGCCAGCTGTAAACTTAAAACTGCCAACTAATATTCCAGCATCACATGCGGTTTATAAGTGTCTGTTTTTACTTCGGCTTTCAAT
>Ga0307517_10012521_pt1 | contig 11629 bp, 7 predicted proteins | sample 23_EM_MG_FD_194515 | JGI IMG/M metagenome (GOLD analysis project Ga0307517, IMG submission 194515) | Populus trichocarpa ectomycorrhiza microbial communities from riparian zone in the Pacific Northwest, United States - 23_EM | ecosystem: Host-associated > Plants > Roots > Unclassified | place... | reverse complement strand
TTAGTGTCAGTATCACCAAACGCGGTGAAACCTACTAGCAACTTCCACAGTCACCTGCATAATTATTACCATATGAAATAATGTTCATGCACCTCTAGATCCACCATAAACCCAAAAAAAAAAAAAGAATCATTGGAAGAACTTATATCTCTAAACCATTCCATCACATCAGTCTCGCAAGCAATACAAAGTAGTCTCCTCCTCCTGGTTGCAACAACCACAAATGGGAGAGTTAACAATGTTCCTTCTGCATCCAAACAAGTTCATAAGAAGACTATTATGAACAATCTGCCAAAGCATCATGTGTATTTTCTCAGGAGCTTTTAGTTTCCAAACCCAAGGCCAAATAAAATTAACAAGCAATGTTTTTGATATGTTCAGTAGCCAAAGAAATGTTAATTTAGAGGTCTAGACATTTGTATCATTCATTCTCCAAATCACATGTCAGCTAGACGAGGAGTAGAGGGAATAGGGACTGCCGTAATGAGGTGTTTCACAAAGTCATGTAGCCCTATCATCAAATTGCCGAAATTACAAGTACCAGCTAGCCACAAATATTTGATTTTTAAGTCCGAATCGCTAATGTGAAGGCTTCATGAATAGCTCTCCATGCGATGGATGCATTAGAAGAGGGTGTTAATCTTTGCAATAAATGTTAATCCACTTGTCCCGACAAATCCTTTTGAGACTTTGCCCCATTATAAATAGATAGGTTTCTTATGTTATTATTTTAAATTTGGATCTAGAGAGATCGTGAAAATAAAATTTTAATAAATATACTCATCGTTCAAAGAAAGATTTAGTCTTGGTTGATAAAAATCATTTCAAAGATATCCTACCGTCTCCGTAACATCCTAAACTATACTATATAATATAAAACTATGAGAATGTAACTCATAATCTCCATTGATGTAAGCATAATCTCTAATAATGTAAGCATTAATTAATCCAAAGGAGTGTATGCAATATTTAATTATTTATTTATTTTTAAGAGAAATTATAAAATATGATCAGTCAGCCACCAACTAAATCTAATATGTGACAGATTCTGCATTCGAAAGCAATTTTGACAATAACAATAACAGCCAACAAAACAGATATTGAAAAAACAACATAAAAATTCATAAAATAGTTTCTTACAATACATAATTCTTGCTTCACTCTCTTTCAACTTGTCAATCAGAATCAAGAAAATCTATACACAGGCCCACATTATAATTTCAAAATAGATAATAACAGTAAATCAAGCTGTTCTTTTTCTTGATCTTCTTCAACTTGAGGTTCGTCTTCTAGCACTGTTTCTCAATAGTTCCAAAAAGAATCAAGGTCCGTTGATGCAACTAATGTAGAAGGTGTTGCATCTTGATCATCACCTGACCTTTTTCCCACTTCAAGATTTGATATGACTGAATAGATTTCAGTATTCATATCTGTAGTACTGTCTTGTGAGACACCGACCATATCCCTTTCAATCTTGAAACTTTGCTGCTTCATGTTTGTGCCTTGGTTTGCAATCAAGGCTCTTAAGATCGAGTGGTCTTGCATTAAAACAGAACCTGGATATTGTAAGTTTCCTGATACCGGGACAGCCTGAGGAGTGTAGAATGGATTCAAAAGTGGGATTCGTGGAAAAACCTCTAAAGGGTTTGTTGAAAATGCTAAAAGATGATTGTCAAAGCTATCAATCGTGTCTTGTTGGTTTCTTTGAACATTAATGGGATTGGAGAAGCAGGGCACGTAGGCCGACTCGGCCACTGGCTTAATCTTGCAATTGTAGGGTGAAGAATCCATCAATGGTGGCAGACCAGAAGGGCTAAATTCATTACTAAACGAGCCTAATCTCACTAGACCTGAAATATGGGTTTTCTTTCCAGCAGAACTCTTTTGAAACACCCTGCAGATCACCCATTCATTCTACACAAGAGCAAAAATCAATCAGCTTAACTTGAACAATAAAAAAGGAGACAAACAGTATTGATAAAAACAGAGGAAACAGAGGAGAGGTATACCTTGGCAGTTTTGGGGAGATTATGGACAGAAAATTTACCCTCTAATCTGTATTCATGCATGACCCAATTGGTTTTCCCTCCTTTAGGGGCTCTACCCTTGTAGAATACAAGGGTCTTTTTCATTCCAACCAGGAATTTTCCTCTATAGATCTCCTTGTCTTTCCCTGTGGCTTTCCAGTAACCAGCTTCTGTTGCCCTATTTGTCCTGAGACCTGTAGGGTACTTTCTGTCCCTGACACAGAAAAAGTACCACTCTTTCTCTCCCATCTTCGCTTTCCCTTCATCCAAACAAAGACATGGCCATAAGATAGAAGGTCTAACTTACCATAATTTCTATGAAGAAAGATTGAAAGAAAATGATCATTTTACTAGAAGGACTTACATGGCAGTTCCCAGGGTTCAGACTTGTTCAAATCCACATCTCCAATTGCTTTAGCCGAGAAGGTGATGTCAAGAACCTTCTTGTATAAGTAGTGAGAGATAAGCTCTTCATCGGTTGGATGGAACCGGAATCCAGGAGGCAAATCCATCTGATCATCACCTTCCTTACCAAGCCCAGAAATGTTTTCCATTTCTTGGAAAGCTAAAACCCTCGTCTTGTTTTCTACAGTAGGACCTTTGTTTCAGAAACTGGTTTTTTCTGTGTCTGATAAAGACGCTATTAAGTCTAAGAACCCAATCCCAACCCTTATATATAACCTCCTGTGTCAAATGGGCACTGATCAAACAAGACTAATTCTCCAGGTTCAAGGAACCTTGTAAAGAAATCAGTAGGCCTGCAAGTATTCGATGGAAAGTGAAAAGCTAAAAGAAACAGAAAAGGTTAGAAAGCTATGGGAAGTTAGGAAGAAAGGTAGAGATTGGGAGAGAGAGTGGAAGGGGAGAAGCCATGGAATTAAAAAGTTATATGCCTGAAATATGGAGAGATCTTAAGAGAAAAGGCACAACGTCGTAGGAACAGAAGCCCCTAAATACTTGAGGTGTTAGAGAGCAAGAAACGTGCTACGTAAAGCAACTTTTTGGTAGGTTGTTTTAGTTCTCTCTCTTTTAACTATGGGGTGTTAGAAATTTAATAATCAACTACAGTATTGGCTGACTTGGCTACTTATTTGTCCACCCAAATGTTAATGGGATTCTCATGTCAGGCTTGTTCTTCAGTTTTATCATCTCACCTTTCTTAGCTTTCAAGGCATTTTCCACCCATGAGGTTTACCTGAATTTCTGAAGAATTCTGTGCCGTTTCTTCCTTTCTCTCCTCCATTTGGTGGTTCCCATAATCACCTGAGGAAATACAGAAGGGATATTCACCGGATCTTCTCAGAATTACTCTTCACTTCCTGTCATCTCAAATTCTCAACCTTAGTTGTAGAGGCGTAATCCACCCTTGGCTCTATCTTCAGTTGTGGAAAATTGTGCACTGTTTCTTAATCTCTGCTTTTCACCAGTCTCCACCATATGTGCCTTACTTGATTCCGTAATTACATGGAGATGTTCCAAAGGGATAGCTGCTGGGTCTAACTCTCGACAGCCCCTTAGTCCATATAATTCTGTGTGAGAGAGAATTCCAATTTCGCTAATTTCATGCCTGCCAGTCCTGAAAGCACCGTAATTTTTTAGGAAACCACCAGTCTAGAGGGAAAAATTTCTCGAATTATGCCAACTACTCTTCGTTTTGAGCAAATCATAACAGATGTAGCTTGACTAATGGATAACATAAATAGAGATCGTGAAGAGAAGAGAAACTTGTTTCAAGACTTATCTCGAGTCGAGTCGGTAAACCCTTGATGTATTTTTGAATTTGATAAGATTTTATTATATGATGGGAGATTTTTAAAGAAAAAATTTATTAAGTAGTTGACAAAGTTGAGAACTTATTTTTATTTCAACAAGGTTCATTATCATAAAAAAAATAGGACTTGTCATATACAAACTTTCTTGTGGTGGTAGAGAATTGTGTTTTGAATTTTTATACTTTAGAACTCGTATCGGTATACTTTTAATTTCATCTTGGCAAGATTTGAAAGAATTATTAATTTTAGAGTTTATACAAGATAATTATAAAGATATTTTATATTGAATAAATAAGCAAATAGATTATTATTATTTGCCTTATGTTCTACATTCTCAAAAGGCAAGGAGGAAAAACATCAAGGATTTTGGTGAAAATAAAATTTTAAAGTTATTTAATTATGAACATGATCAAAGAGTTGATAAATAGTTTCAGTTTTTTAATTTGAAGTTGAGAAGCTAGTGGTAAACAATGATCATGGATAAAAATGTTACAAACAAGGACATGGTAGTTATGAAAATCCTCCTAAAATTATTTTCAAAGATTATCATGAAGGCTTTTTTATATTCAAAGGTTGAAGTATTGAAAGTTATAGATGATAATGAGGTCAAACATGAAGAAAAAAAATGTATGAAGAAACTACAAGTGAACTTTTTAATAATGGAAAGCAAAACATTAAAAATGAAGTTTTCTTGATCACGTGCACATCATAAATTAAATTTTAAAGTTCACCAGTCAAGAATATGCTGATTTGTGAAAATATTAGCTACAATAGTATATTTGAAATATTTGTTAACTTGGAGTGGAAGAGTTTAATTCTTCATAGATAACTTAAGGACAAGTTTTTTGGAAATAGAGAGGATTGAAGTAGGGAAATTTCTTCTATTTTCTTGGCATAATAATGTTTATGGCATTATTTTATTAATGCTTAAGATTTTTAGGTTTTAAGGAGTTTAATAAAAGTTCAAGATGTAGTTTATTAAATCAAGCACTTTTAACTCGATTGTTGGATAAAACTATAATTTCAACAGAAGATTCTGAAAGCCCTGTTGTCTATTGGGTTAAAATTTCATGATGATCGGGGATTGAGAAGTCATTCAAATAAGGTTTGGAAGTTATTGTGTGATATTGTCTTTATTTACCAATATTGTATTTGAATTATTTTTTTTTATTTAGATTAGTACTTTTAATTTATTTAATATTTTACTATTTAAGAATCCTAATACTATTCTATTAATTACATTAATTTTAATTAGAAATTCTTTCTTTTAAAGAATTTTAGTTTTAATTAAGAATCATTTACTATAAAGGATTTTAAGAATAATATTAATAGAAAGAAAAAATTATTATTAAGACTTTTAATAAAACATTAAGTTTTTTCTAAATTTCTTTACAATTTAGATTTATAACCTTAAGAATCTAACTTTTATCCAAGCGTCACAGATTTTAGCCCGTGGGATGTTGCCTTGAGATTGTATGGACTTCAACAGAAAAGTCGCCATTTTTGTGCACATGCCAGACTGCTTTCCTGTAGGCTTCTTCCACAATCCGAGTGGACACTGGAGAATTTGACGGGCTTCGAAAGAAAGAAACACAGAGTTGATGGGATCAACATTCCACTTATCTGCGTCTCTATCCATCAACTGATCAATTGTGGCTTCGTGATCAAAAGAATTAAAGTGATCCGAAAGCATTCAGTTGGGTTTGCTAACAGTCTTTCCATGGCCTAATTGAACCCTTTCATTATGTGAAGCTTCAAGGAAAGTTTTGGTGTAGCAGTGAGCCTTGAAAATATGAGCTTGTAGTGACTTTTCCTCTTTGATTAAACACCATCCCTGCTCAACCAACACAGCAATATTGAAGGCGGAGAACTCGATGCTAGTGCATTTTCCATCCTACGCCTTTACTCCCTCACCCAGAATCTATTGATGATTGGCTCGATTTCGTTGTACAAGCTCACTGGATGCTTAAAGGAGCTCCTGATAAAGTTGGATTGATTGAGCCACCACTTTGATTATCATTACTTCCCTGCTAAAACAATGTCTTCTCTTTCCATCCCGTATGTTTCCTCTGAGCTCTAATCTTCACCATCTCAAATCCTGCTTCTTTGATCTTCCGAGGACTGTAGGAAGACATGGGTATTAATTTGTCATATCTCTCTACTGCCTTCACTCTTCTGCTGTCCTGGACTTGAATTTTCTTTCCACGTTTCAAATTAAGAAGATTCCTTATCCACGAGGGGCAGGGATTCAGCTCATCCACCTCTGTCACAGCTGCTCCTGTCAAAAGAAGGTTATCATTGACAATTGGAAATCACGGGAGTCTGTCTGCTAATTTTAATGCCAAGATTTTCCTAACCTTTGCTTGGCGTGGCTATTGAAGCATTTTCATTTCTGCAGATGCTAATTCAGAGCAGTGAAAATCTTTGACAGATTGTTTGGACAATCACTTTGCTTGGATACCCAAATCGACCAAATTTGTTCTATGAATAACCATCCTAGTAATAAATTCACCATAATCAAGTCAAGAATGGTGAATATCATTGCTTTAATAGCAACGATTACTGGTATTTTAGGATAGGTCCCGGGCGCCAAAACTACAGAGACATCTACAGCTCCAGTGACTAATTATGTCACTCCTACAGCAACAACTTTCATCAGCATTGCAATCCACTGGCCAAAATAGAACATATCAGTCTTCAATTCTACAATCTCTCAAACAGTCTATGGCGAAAATTCTCATTCCCACATGCACAACACAAGCTAAAGCTACGAGTTCTTTCTCATAATAAGTTTACATATTCATTTTAGTTGGAAATTCTAAAAGTGTGCCACTGGAATTGAACTCCTCTAGCAAAATATTCATCACATGTTGCTAACAAAACTAGTCACTGTATAAACATTCAAAAGTAGAAATGCTCACTCCTAGCTTGAACTCCCATTTGCATTGTAACTGTGCACTGGTGTAAGGCATGAAGCCAACCTAATTGTGACCCTGCAACATTCCGAAAAACACAACGTATTTGTCAGCTGATTAACAGTGTCCATATGGCTGAACTTGAGTTTTTGTAGCTAATAATTAAATAGAAAATTGTACAGAAGCACTGTTCCTTGTAGAAAATAATACAATATCGAATCCACGACTAGTGCTCCAAATCTCAAAGGAAACATTAGAGATTCATATACAGTTTAAGAACTAAGAACTCACATGACAGCCTTTACTCGAGTATAATATAGGTTAAAAACTGACTGTACCTGCTCAACATTTCAAGAAGGCTGAGCCTCAGAAACAACATGTGCTAATGACTGAAATGGATGCATGCAAAACTATTCTGGAATTAATCCACTAAGACTCGTTAACCTCCTAAAGCTCTCCGATATTTAGAGTTGCAAGCTGATAAGCTCTTTGGGGCTCCCTGGCTTCTTAATTGAGAAAGCTCATCTACCATAACTGATTGTGATGTTGATCCTGGGAATGTTTTTTGTCAGCTGATGCCCCATTCCTTTCCCTGGGACATAGCTAGACCAATCCCCAAGAGAATGAACCAACAAATCATCAGATTGTTTTGGGCAAAGGACTATCCTAATCACGAAAATACCAATTTCCCCAGTTCTAAACATGCATATCATGATCAAGGTCACTAGTGGTAACAATATTTCAATTCCTATATTTCAGATAACGAAAAAGAAAACAAGCGAACCAGCTACCACCATCATTGCTAATTGACTAGCACACAATACCGAGCACTGTGAAGATGTCCCGACCCGAAACATTAAAGAGTTTAGGAGCAAAATTTATGTGTTGAATTATCGGTTAATCTCTTTATTCTAGCAATCTAATCTATTTTTCCTAACCAAAATAGCTGATAGCTTGTACATGGTGATTGGTAGGCCAAGGTAGCTGGTGGTTGGTACCTGTAAAAGGTTATCTTTTATAGATTTGAGTACTTTTGGATATTTAAATATCTTTTTAGAAAGAGACAACACAATGATATTCTAAAGTCATAAACTCTGAAAATATATATGCAATAGAGAATGAAAATTATGACTTACTTACTTAAGTAGTTCAGGGGATATTTATAGCCCTGAACCTTTTCTGTTTGCTAGAGTGGAGGGATTGGAGTCATTTCATCCTTATAAATTAATTTTATATTGTGAACTATGATCCACTCATTTTATCCAGCTAAAAGATGAAAACACGATGGGTCATGAAAGATTTTAATACACCTAATGGTGTTAATGAAGTATAGACTTGTTTAATTAAATCTATTTGTTAAGCAATAATTCCTCTAATATTTATGTAAAATATGTGCAAGTATGGCATTAGATCCAAGCATTCTATTTGAATCCATGGGTGTAATGGATCCGGTCTTGTGTTAGGCCCAAATGAACATTGAGTGTCTGACCACACTCGATGTGTGATGGCAAAAATCCTGGGGCTCGACACCCTGGAAGATGTGTGTCAAGCCCACCCCATTGGCATGATAGAGTGTCATGCCAAGTTGTTGGGCTGGCAGCACCTGCCAGACCCAGCAGTGTCTGGGCTTGGCGCACTGTCAGGCCCAACACGTTTATGCTGGGGTATTTAGAGTTGGTGCATGCCAACTCAGCATGCTCGAGAGTTTAGAGAAATTATATTTTATTTTTTGGTGTTTTCCCGGATCCGACATGAAAATATATACAAAAATTTATCGGTTAATCAAAATGCAATTAAGAGAAGACTCAAATTCTACAAAAGGAAATTACTCCTTGACAATGATAGCTTATAGGAACAGGTGTAAACGAAGAATCAAGTTATAAAACCTTCCTCAGAATCTTGCTTCTCAAGAACAAATTCTAAAGATGCTAAAATGTCGTGAAATGACCTTAAGACCACAAGCCAAGCAATGTGTTGAGCGGACCTTAGTTGGAACAGTTCAACACATAATTGGCATTCTTATACAAACATGAGCACGTTCATGTTTGATTCAATTAGTTCACTTTTGCAGGTATATTAGACGAACTAAAATTAAGTAAATCTGGCTTCAAGGACTTCAATCTGTTGAAGGGAGTTGGCTGATTCTCCAAACCAACTGAATTGATCAAAGCCTGGCAGCATTCAATTATATGTCAGAGGGGGGAATCAGCATCCAGTTTTTGCCACTATAGATTATAGAAGAAGATCCTTTCAGTTTCAAAACAGTATATCAGAGGAAGAGATGCAACAACTTTTTTGGAAGTGGAAATAATTTATGCTTTCTGCAAACACGCACACACCTTTTACGATAAGTATCTCGTCAAAATGCTGTATAAACTGGCTATGTAAACAGGTGAAAAATAATAACGCTGCATGCGTGTTTGCATCATGTCTATTGGCTAGAAATGTAGAGCGAACCCTATAAAAAAATATGTACTTGCAAAAAAATGTGTTAGTAGTAAAGCATAGAAAATTTTATACGTGGGAAATGTACAACACTGCTTTTTAACTCATCAAAACTTCAAAAAAATATCTAGTGTGTACGTATTGGACAACACTTATGGTGAGAAAAGGAGGAAGAAATTATGTGTGAAAGGAAGAAAGAGAGAGTATATGAGCTAGAGAGAAAATGTTGGTGACCATTGACATACTTGGTTGTTTTTCTAGGTATTAATAGTTTTTCTCATCAAGATCTTTTTAATGATAATGAAGATATTGAAAACAAGACTCTGACATCCTCCTAGTGACCCATTCTTTTTTTCCCTTAATTTCTTCTCTTATTTCTTTCTCCTATCTTCTCTATGTCAGCACATGAATCAAATTTCTTTTCTTCTCCCGTGTATTTACAATGCATGTGTGCATGAGTTGAAAATTAAGCATGGAGGGAAAAATATGCATGGGTGAACACATGAGGAAAGAAAAGTTGGGCATGGAGAAGAATTATCCCTAGCCGTAAACGGTTAGGATGGGCCTTGACCCAAACAACTAGGATCTTTCATTTGACAACTTAAAGGAAATGGCAGCATGCAATATTGAAGAATACATCAAATTATATAAGCAAGGAAATAAAAGCAGCAATGTAATGTGAAAGCTTTCTTGTTTAACCATATGATTAACTCAAAGAATGGTTTTTGTTTTAGACTCTTCTGTACTCTTAGCTCGAACACCAAGTCAAGAAAGGAAGCATGCTTAACATTGATCTTAGATTTAAATAATGGAGTGAGGGTTGCAAAGCTACGTGCCTGTCACCGCAGTGAAGATTTTGATGATTATTTGAATATGCCCACACGACGCAAGAATTTCTTGATATTTTATTGCCTTGAATCCCGGAGGAAAACTCCAAAATGAGACAAATCTTGGACTATTCTTTGAAACTCCTTTTCAGATGAGAGAACATAGGATGTGCAGATGGAAGGAGGAGAGGCTGGTAGATGGTGATGGAGTTTGTGATGATGGCTACCGTTGCTAGGTCAGTTTTGCTGCCGTACGTGAGGAAGGGTTGAAATGACAATGAGACCGTGAGGTAATGGTGGAGGAGAGGCTGGTTTATGTCCTCGCTGGCGGTCAAAAACTTGAAGCTCTCCGGTCCTCTCCTTTTTTTTTTCTCCTCCCTTGCTAACGGTGGCCTCAATTCGGTTTTATAGGACAAACATGGGATCACCTCCCAAAAAACCCGCCCCTACCCTCTGATCTTGTCGATCTCCTTTTTTTAAAAAAGGAAATGAGATCCTCTCAACGTCTTAATCTTGTGCCGCATTTGGTGAAAACAGGACACCGACAATCCTGCCATTATTAGACCGTTGAAGATGGGTTTTCTTCATGTCAGAGGAGCATCGTGGGGGTGAAGGAAACAAATCAAACATGTGAGATTCAGAGGTGGTAATCTGGGCTATGATTTAGGGCAGATTTGGTGCGGTTTGGTGGGGAGACTGGGTTGAACCAAAGTCATTTTGATGGTTTCTCGGGCAGCTTTTTCTGGTTCAAAAGGAAGAAGAAAATGAACAGTATTCGAACGACATGTCATTCGAGTCTTTGATTTAAAACCATACGACGAGTCGTCTGCTAGGAGGGATTTAGGTTAAATTAAAGTCATTTTTCAATTTGCCCCCTTAACTTCTGAAATCTTTCAATTAAGCCTGAATTCTTCCTTATCTTTTATAAGCTTTTAAATTTCACCCCTAGAATTTTGCAATTGGACTCTTGGATTTCCATATTCCTTATAAAATGGTCCTTTATTTTGAGTTTATTCAATTCAATCCTTAATTTCACCCCTATTAAGTCAATTAAACTATTGGAAGCTAAATGCCTATTCATTTTGCTCCCTAGATATTTATTCCTTGCAATTTCAACTTGAATTGACTCCTGGACTTTCATATTTCTTCAATTAAGTTCTTAATTGCACTAATTAAATCAATCCAAAAGTTCAATTACATCCCTAAACTTATTAAATATTTCAATTTTGGCCAAAACCCTTCCAAAATTCCATTGAGCCCTTTGCTTCTCCTATTTTGCAATTTTGCTCCCATATTCAACTTTCTTCTTAATCAAGTTTTTCTTTGACAAAATTGAACTGTCAAACTTTACAATCTTGTTCATGTTGGTCCTTAAACCCTTAATTTATGCAGTCTTGACCACATTTTCAATTCATTTTCTAATATTTTTTCAATAAGACCCCAAATTATCCATTCACCTTATGGTTTAAATAGTATGCATGATCCAAAATATTATCTTTTCTCTTTTATTCTTCTTCTTCTTCTTCTTCTTCTTCGAAAGAAAAATATTTATATTTTTTTACATGAAAAATAAGAAATTTTAGGGAAATAAAAAATTAAGTTATGACACAATTAACACAAACATAGTGGTAAATTTGAATGCT
>Ga0307517_10012519_pt1 | contig 11631 bp, 7 predicted proteins | sample 23_EM_MG_FD_194515 | JGI IMG/M metagenome (GOLD analysis project Ga0307517, IMG submission 194515) | Populus trichocarpa ectomycorrhiza microbial communities from riparian zone in the Pacific Northwest, United States - 23_EM | ecosystem: Host-associated > Plants > Roots > Unclassified | place... | reverse complement strand
CCTTCGGGGGTGCGTGCGGGTCTCTACGGCTGCTGCCGGGCTGGTTGCAGGAGATGGTGCGGGTGACGATGCGGCCGTCGGGGATGCGGTGCCGTTCGCGACGGAGGTAGCCGTGGGTCTCCAACTCCCGTAGCGCGGCGGCGATTCGGGTCGTGCCCTCGGGGAAGCGGGCGGCGAGGGTCTTGATGTCGACGCGGGTGCCTGCGGGGAGGGACTGGATGTGGACGCCGAGTCCGATCGCGAGGGCCGACAACTCCGGGTGCTGGGCGAGGTGGTTGCCGATCACCGTGAAGCGGGCGGTGTGACGGGCGTTGTCGTGCGTGAGTCCAACGCCGGGGGCGCGGTGCCGCTGGTTCGGGTGTTTGTCGGCGGTGTGCCGGGACTGGGCGCGCGAGGGCGCGCTAATGTCGTGCGTATCCATCGGGAAGGGTGCTACTTCCTAGGTGGTCAGGCCCTCGCCTTGGGATGCCAGTCCCGGCGAGGGCCGTCGTATGTCCGCTGTCTGTGGGTGTGTCGCGCTGAGCGTAGATCACGCAACCTGCCCGGAATCCAGCGTAGTTGGTGATGTTCACCCAGATGGACGAACGGCGGATCGGGCTGCCGGGAGGGTGGGGTGGGGCTTGGTGGGGGTTCTTTCACCGTCGTGGTTCTTGGGAAAAGGCGCCACTTGCACCGGAGTTCGGGTTTCCGGGTTTCGGTGCGAGGTTCAGTTCCGCCTGGACGGAGTTCGTCGCGAGTCCTGCGCTCATAGGTGCCGGTCGTAACATCCCCTCGCCCTGACGCATCGGTCATGAAGGGCCTTGAAAACGGGGGGAGTTCCCATGAATGACGGGATCGAGCGGGAGTACCGCAGACACCGGGGCGTGCCGGCGGCGAGCGCCACCCTGGGGGCTGTGGCGGTTTTTGTCGTCGTCACCGCGCTGAACTCGCTGTCGTCGACCGGGCTGACGGACTGGCAGGTGCTGATCCTGGTGCTCTGGCTGTTCATCGGTGGCCGGGTGGCGCTGGAGCAGTGGTGGGCGCGCACGTTCGTCACGGCCGACGGAGTCACCGTGCGGGGGCCGCTGCGTACTCGTACCTGGGCCTGGGCCGACGTCTACGGCATCCGGGTCGAAGAGGTCAGGCGGGGTAGTCCTCGTTGGCAGGCGTACCTCTACGGCGGCGACGGGCGCCGGGTCCGCCTCCACCACCTCGACGAGCTTCAGGTGGACGCCCCGGCCGACGAGGCCGCCGACCTGTGCGCCACCGCCGTACGGCTCGGGCTCGCGTCGTTCGGGACGCGGCCCGAGGTGGAGGAGCGCATCCTGCGCGCCGCGCGACGGCGTACGGCGTGGCAGCGGGCGTTGCTCGCCGACCTGGTCGTCGTGGTCGCCATGTTCGTCCTCGACGGCTGGATGATCTTCACGGACCGGCCGACGCACTCGTACCTGCTGCTCCTGGGCGTTCCGCTGCTCTGCCTTCCCGTCTTCTTCCTCTTCCTGGACCGTCTCGGCGAGACCTTCGCCGACCGACGTTCCCCGGACCACGCCTGAAGCCGGAAAACTCACGGCCGACGGGGCCGCCCTCCCCTTGCCGGAGGGCGACCCCGTCGAACCGGAACCGAGTCGACGAGTGGGTCAACTCGCCTCGCACCCGACCCTGGTGTCGACACGGTCGGTCACGCAGCGATCCCAGCCGCCATTGCCGCTCACGGTGTCAAGGACGCCGTCACGCGCGTACAGCGTGTCGTTGCCGGCCAAGCCCAGAAGGGTGTCGGAGCCGCTCTTGCCCTCGATGCGATCCTTGCCCGCGCTGCCCCTGAGGACGTCATTGCCGGGGCCGCCGGTCAGCGTGTCGTTGCCCCAATTCGCCGTGAAATTGCGGTCGTTCCCGCCGTCCAGCGTGTCGTTGCCCGCGTCCCCCCAAAGGGAGTCGTTGCCCGCGAACCCCATCAGACGGTCGTCACCGGCCCCGCCCTGAATGGTGTCGGAGCCGCTGTCGCCGGCGATGAGATCCTTGCCGTCACCGCCCAGGATCCGGTCGTTGCCGCCCTGCCCGCAGATGACGTCGTTGCCCCCGCCTCCATTGATCGTGTCGTTTCCGCCCAGGCCGGCGATGATGTCCCTGGCCGGCCCGGCGTTGATGGTGTCGTTGCCCGCTCCTCCCCACACGGTGGCGGTCAGGCCGTAGCAGGTCGGCGTCGGGGCCGCGGCCGCGTCTGTCTGGATGGCGGCCGTGGCCGCCAGGGCCAGCACCGCCGCTCCGGCCCCCGCGAGGATCTTCGTCCGGCTGATCCTCGGCCTGGTTCGTCCGTTCATGAGCTCTCCCCGTCCATGGATCCCCCCGTTCGAGGGGGCGGATGTTCCGTGGTCCACGGTGGCCCCGCCCCCTCGTGGCCACCATTCGCCATTCGGCGAATCCTCCGGACCCCGCCACCGGACCCGGATACCGGGTCAAGGGGCGTAGCTTCGAAGCAGCCGGAGGCGGTGGAAAGGGGGCCGCGGTCATGAGCCGTCACTCGATCACCGAGCGCCACATGCGGGCGATGCTCGACGTCATCGACGAGGCACGGCACAGCACGACGGACGAGGTCCCGCCGCTGTCGCTGCTCGAGGGACTGGGGCGGCTGATCCCCTGCGACCTGGCGGAGTTCAGCGAGGTGGACCTGCCCACCCGGTCCCCGCTGGGCGACCAGGCGGTGGAGTACGGAGGCCACTACCCCCCGGTGGACGACGAGGCCTGGTGGCGCTTCAAGCACCAGCACCCCCACTGTGTCGCGGTCGAGCGGAGCCACGGTGATCTGGCGGTTTCCCAGCTGTCGGACCACCTGCCCACGCGAGAGTTCCGGAACCTGGCCCTGTTCAGCGAGTACATGCGCCCCTTCACCACCATGATCGTGGTGCCCCTGCCCACCGCTCCCGGCCGCATCCGCATGTACAACCTCAGCCGCGAGCACGTGCGCCCCTTCAGCGAACGGGACCGGCTCACACTGGAGTTGATGCGCCCGTACCTGTACGACATCTACCGCGAGGCCGCCCGGCGACGGCAGACGCCCGTCCGGCTGACGCTCCGTGAACTCGACGTCATGCGGGCCGTGGCGAAGGGCCTGAGCAACGGAGCCATCGCCGGGCAGTTGGTGGTCGAGCCGAGCACTGTCCGCAAGCACCTGGAGAACGTCTACCGCAAGCTCGGGGTGTCGAGCCGTACGGCGGCTGTCGCCAGGCTGTTCCCCGAGACGTCGTGAGCGACCGGAGCCCCCACCCCGACCCCGTCTCCACACCGGCCCCGCGCAACCCCCTCCCCTCCGCGCGGTACCTTCATCGCGACGTCGATGAGGAGAGTGAACGTACGTGAGTAAGTTCGTGCGGCCCGCTGCCGAGGGTGCCGATCCGTTCGGTACCGCCCGTCTGCGGCGTGGGGTGCTCGACGCCTGGGCGACCAGCCCGGCGCGGTTCCGGGAGGACGCCAACGCCGAGGAGGACCTCGTCCTCGGCGGATACCGGGACCGCCTCGTCGTGGAGCTCGCCCAGAACGCCGCCGACGCCGCCGCCCGCGCCGGCGTACCCGGCCGGCTCCGCCTCACCCTCCGCGACGGCGTCCTGTGCGCCGCCAACACCGGCGCCCCCCTCGACGCCACCGGCGTCGAATCCCTCTCCACCCTCCGCGCCTCCGCGAAGCGCGACGCGGGCGACAGCGCGGTCGGCCGTTTCGGCGTCGGCTTCGCCGCGGTCGTCGCCGTGACCGACGAACCCGCGGTCGTCGGCAGACACGGCGGCGTCCGCTGGTCCCTCCCCGAGGCCCGCACCCTCGCCGACGAAACCGCCCGCCACAGCCCCGGCCTCGGCACCGAGATCCGCCGCCGCGACGGCCACATCCCGCTGCTCCGCCTCCCGTTCGCCGCCGAGGGCACCGCCCCCGACCCCTACGACACGGTCGTCATCCTCCCGCTGCGCGACACCGCCGCCGAGGACCTCGCCGAGCGCCTCCTCAACGCGGTCGACGACGCCCTGCTGCTCGCCCTCCCCGGCCTGGCCGAGGTCGTGATCGAGGTCGGCGACGACGCCCCCCGCACCCTCAGCCGCCGCACCGACGGCGCCGACACGGTCGTAGCGGACACCCGCGACGGAACCACCCGCTGGCGCACGGCCGCCGCGCACGGCACGCTCGACAAGGAACTGCTGGCCGACCGTCCCGTAGAGGAACGGTCGCGCCCGTACTGGTCCGTCACCTGGGCCGTCCCCGTCGACACGGACGGCACCCCCGCCCGCCCCCGCACCAGCCCCGTCGTCCACGCGCCCACCCCCAGCGACGAACCCCTGGGCGTGCCCGCCCTGTTGATCGCCTCCCTCCCCCTCGACACCACCCGCCGCCACGCCGCCCCCGGCCCGCTGACCGACTTCGTCGTGGAGCGCGCGGCGGAGGCATACGTCGAACTCCTCGCCGCCTGGCGCCCGGTGACCACCGGCATCATCGACCTCGTCCCCGGCCCCCTGGGCAAGGGCGAGTTGGACGGCACCCTGCGCCAGGCGATCCTGAACAGGCTCCCGCGCACACCCTTCCTCCCGCCCGCGATCGCACCCCCCACCGACGAGAACGAACTCCCCACCGAGGACTCGGAGTTGCCCGAGTCGCTACGGCCCCGGGACGCCGAGGTCGTCGAGGGCGCGGGCGCCGACACCGTGCAGGTCCTCGCCGAGGTCCTGCCCACGCTCCTCCCCGCAGGCCTCGAACGCCGCGTGGAACTAAGGACGTTGGGCGTAGCCCGAGTCCCGCTCGCCGACGCAGTCGACCGACTCGCAGGCCTGGAGAAGGACCCAGGCTGGTGGCGGCGCCTCTACGACAGCCTCGCGGGCGTGGACCCGGACCGACTCACCGGCCTCCCCGTCCCGCTCGCCGACGGCAGGACGACGATCGGGCCCCGCCAAGTCCTCCTCCCCACCCCCGACTCCGCCCAGGTCGAACCCGAAGTCCTCGCCCGACTGGGCCTCAAGGTCGCCCACCCGGACGCGGCGCACCCCCTCCTGGAGAAGCTCGGCGCGCTGCCCGCGACGCCCCGCGCGGTCCTCACGACGCCCCAGGTACGAGCCGCCGTAGCAGCCTCCCTCGACGACGAGGGCGGCGCCGTATGGGACGAACCCGCCCCGGACGCCGAGGAGTTGGCGGACACGGTGCTGGCCCTCGTGCGGGACGCGGACCTCGAACCCGGTGACGAACCCTGGCTCGGCGCTCTCGCCCTGCCCGACGAGGAGGGCGAACTCGCGCCCGCCGGTGAACTGGTCCTGCCCGGCAGCCCGTTCGCCCAGGTGATGCGCGAGGACGAACTGGCCTTCGTGGACGCCGACTTGGCAGACCGCTGGGGCGAACAACCCCTGGCCGCCTGCGGAGTCCTCGCCACCTTCGCCCTCGTCCGCGCCACCGACGTCGTCCTGGACCCCGACGAACTGGAGCCCCGGGACAGCGACTTCGCGGAACCGGACGACCCCGGCCTCCTGGACTCCGTGGACGTCTGGTCGGAAGACGTCCTGGACCGCTTCCCCGACACCCCCGTACCCCCCGTGGCCACGGAACTGGTAGCGGTCCGCGACCTGGACCTGGTGGACGACGACCGCTGGCCCCAAGCCCTGGCCCTCCTCGCCCAGCCCCCACTCCGCGACGCGATCACCCAACAGGTCCGCATCCTCCTCCCCGACGGCACCCACGAGGTCGTACGGCCGTACACGGCATGGTGGTTGCGAGGCCACCCGGTACTGGACGGCCGCCGCCCGGCGGGATTGCTCGCAGCCGGCGGAGACCCCCTCCTGCGCGGCCTCTACGACGAGGCGGACGCGACCGGCTTCGACGACGAACAGGTACTGCGCGCCCTCGGCGTCCGCACCTCCGTCGCCGCCCTCCTCGACGAGCCCGGCGGCGCCGCCGAACTCCTCGACCGCCTCGCCGACCCGGACCGCGAGGTCACCGGCACCCAACTGCACGCCCTGTACAGCGCGTTGGCCGACCTCGACCCGGACCAGGTGACCCTCCCGGACGACCTGCGCGCCGTGGTCGACGGCGAGGTGACGGTCGTGGACGCGGCGGACGCGGTGGTCGTCGACTCACCCGACCTGCTCCCCTTCACCTCCGGCACCCCACTCCTCCCCGTACGCCCGTCCAGGGCAGCCGAGTTGGCGGAACTCTTCCAGGTCCGCCGCCTGAGCGAGTCGGTGACGGGGTCGGTGGACTCGGAGGGCACCGAACACGACGTACCGGATTCCGTCCGCGTCCTCCTCGGCCCCCTCACCCCCGCGACCTACGTCGAACACGAGGAACTCGTCGTGGACGGCGTGGAGATCGACTGGCGCCGGACACGGGACGGAGTGCTGCACGCGTCGACGCTGGAGGGCGTCGCCGCCGGACTCGCCTGGGCGGCCGGGCAGTGGCCACGCCGTTTCGAGGTGGCGGCGCTGCTGGAGGACCCGTCCCGGACGGAGGAGTTGGCGCGGGACCGCTGGTTCGACTAGCGCGCGGGAGCGACACGAAGGTCACCAAGGACGACGTCACGACCTCACCGCGCGCCGCCCCGCCATCACCTGTACCTGCACCAACAGTTCGCAATCCCTGCGCAAAGAACTGATTTCGCGTACAACCTGCCCCACCCGTCGCGAATCACATCACGTGAGCCAACAGGCTCCGCCATCACTTGGGCCCCAGGCGCCGACGACGAGCCGTTCGGAACGACCAGCGCGCCGGGGCCCCCTTTCCCACTTGGGGAACACGCATGCGCATACGCGCCACCGTGGCCGCCGTCTCCGGCGCCCTGGTCCTCTCCGCCTTCGCCGTACCGGCCGCGCAGGCCGTCGGCAACACGGCCGCCGCCACGCTCAACGTCACCTTCTCCAAGGTGAAGGTCAACAGCGGCAAGGCCGTCGTCGTCGGTGCCACCGCGAAGGTCGCAGTCCCGGTCACCTACACCGTGACGCACGCCGCGAGCCTCGATGTCAGCGCCGACAACTTCGCCAGCGGCCCGCTCATCTACCGCGGCACCGATGCCGCCAGTACCACCAAGAAGATCATCAGCGACGACCCGGGCACCTGCACCGCCGCCTCGACGACCGTCCTGAACTGCAAGGCCACCATCTACATCCGCCCGACCAGCGACCTGCTGAACACCGACGCCGCCACCTGGAAGGCGGGCGGCCTCGCCATCACCGCCGACGGCACCAAGAAGACCCAGGGCGACCTGGGCAACGTCCCGGTCCGGCGCCTGTCCAAGCTGACGGCCGACGCCACCCCGGAGCCCGTCAAGAAGGGCAAGACCATCACGGTCACCGGCAAGCTGAGCCGCGCCAACTGGGAGACCAACAAGTACGCGGGCTACTCGACTCAGCCGGTGAAGCTCCAGTTCCGCAAGAAGGGCGCCAGCACCTACACCACGGTCAAGACCATCAAGACCAGCTCCACAGGCACCCTGAAGACCACCGTCAAGGCCACGGCCGACGGCTACTTCCGCTACAGCTTCGCGGGCACGTCGACGACTCCGGCGGTCAACGCCACGGGCGACTACGTCGACGTCAAGTAGCAGTACCTAAGAGCAGCTGCCGCGTCCCGAAGACAGGGTCGCGGCAGCTGCTTTTAAGGGGCGCGGGGAACTGCGCGACCAGCCCCCACCGTCCCGCACCCGACGAACTACGCACCCACCGCCCACTCAAGCCGCCCCCCGCCGATCAACCAGCCTCCACACCAGCTCCAGCACAACCCCCGCCACCCCCGCAATCGCCACCGCAACCCACGGCATGGTCACCCCCACCAACTTCAGCGCAAAGAAATGCTGAAGCCACGGCACGACCAGCACCACCACGAACGCCGCCCCCATGGACGCCACCAGCGCCACCCGCCACCACGTGTACGGCCGCGCAATGATCGCCAGCACCCACATCGAGATCAGGAACAACGTCAGGGTCGCCGCGCTCGTCTCGGCCGCCAACGACCCCTTCCCCGTGTAGTGGTGACGGGCGATCAGATACGTCACGAAGGTCGCCGCCCCGGCAATCACCCCACCCGGGATCGAGTACCGCATCACCCGCCGCACGAAGTGCGGTTTCGCCCGCTCCGTGTTGGGCGCCAGCGCAAGAAAGAACGCCGGAATCCCGATCGTCAACGTCGACAACAACGTCAAGTGCCGCGGCAGGAACGGATATTCAACCCGCCAGCACACCACCAGCACCGCCAACAACACCGAGTACACCGTCTTCACCAGGAACAGCGTCGCCACCCGCGTGATGTTCCCGATGACCCGCCGCCCCTCCGCGACCACCGAAGGCAACGTAGCGAAGCTGTTGTTGAGCAACACGATCTGCGCGACAGCCCGGGTCGCCTCGGACCCCGACCCCATCGACACCCCGATGTCGGCATCCTTCAGGGCGAGTACGTCGTTCACCCCGTCCCCGGTCATCGCGACCGTGTGCCCGCGGGACTGCAACGCCCCCACCATGTCCCGCTTCTGCTGCGGAGTGACCCGCCCGAACACCGTCCCCTCGTCAAGGGACTTGGCCATCTCCTCCTGATCCGAGGGGAGTTGACGGGCGTCCACGACCTGCCCGGTGAGCCCGAGCTTCCCCGCCACCGCCCCGACAGACACCGCGTTGTCCCCGGAAATGACCTTCGCGTGCACATCCTGCTCGGCGAAATAGGCCAACGTCTCCGCCGCGTCGGGCCGCAACCGCTGCTCCAACACCACCAGCGCCGTCGCCGAGGCCCCCCGCGCGACCCCGGGATCATCCAGCTCACCCGAGACCCGCGCCAGCAACAGCACCCGTAGCCCCTGCTCGTTGAGCCGCCCGGTCTCCGCCAGCGCCGGATCATCCACATCCAGCAGCACATCAGGGGCGCCGAGCAACCACGTACTCGACTCCCCGTCACCCTCGCTGAACGACGCCCCGCTGTACTTGCGCGCCGACGAGAACGGCAGCGACTCCACGCACCGCCACTCCCCGCTGTCCGGATAGGCGTTGATGATCGCCTGAAGCGACGCGTTCGGCCGCGGGTCCGACTCGCCCAACGCACCCAGGACTTTGCGTACGTACGTTTCGTCGGCCCCGCCGAGCGGGCGCAACTCGGTGACGTCCATCCCGCCCTCGGTCAGCGTGCCCGTCTTGTCGAGGCAGACCGTGTCGACGCGGGCGAGCCCCTCGATGGCCGGAAGTTCCTGGACGAGGCACTGTTTCCGGCCAAGCCGGATGACACCGATCGCGAAGGCCACCGAGGTGAGCAACACCAACCCCTCGGGGACCATCGGGACGATCCCGCCCACCGTCCGCGCGATCGAGTCCTTGAACCCGTGCTGTTTGACGACCAGTTGGCTGATGACCAGGCCGATCGCGGTCGGGATCATCATCCACGTCACGTACTTGAGGATCGTCGAGATACCGGTCCGCAGCTCGGAGTGGACGAGCGTGAACCGCGAGGCCTCCTCGGCGAGTTGGGCCGCGTACGCCTCGCGTCCCACCTTCGTCGCCTCGAACGCGCCACCGCCGGCGACGACGAAACTCCCGGACATGACGGCATCCCCCGGCCGCTTGACCACCGGATCCGCCTCACCGGTGAGCAGCGACTCGTCGATCTCCAGACCGTCGGCCTCGACGCACTCCCCGTCGACGACGACCTTGTCACCGGGCCCGATCTCGATGAGATCACCCAGCACGATCTCGGAGGTGCTCACCTCCACCGCGGCCCCGTCACGCCGTACCGTCGGCTTCGCCTCGCCGATCACCGCGAGGGAGTCGAGGGTCTTCTTCGCCCGCCACTCCTGGAAGACCCCGATCCCGGTGTTGGCGATGATCACGTACCCGAACAGGCTGTCCTGGACCGGCGCCACGAACAGCATGATCAGCCACAGCACGCCGATGATCGCGTTGAACCGGGTGAAGACGTTGGCGCGCACGATCTCGCCGAGCGAACGGCTGCTGCGCACCGGGACGTCGTTGACCTCCCCGCGCGCCACCCGCTCGGCGACCTCGGCGGTGCTGAGTCCATGGGCCCGCCGCGCCGGGATGGGCACGGGGTGCACAGGATCGAGTTCGGCGCCCGCGTCGGTGTGCGTCATGCATTCGACGGTACGTGCGGATTTACGGCTTCACCCGCCGAGTGCCCGGAAGATCCGACCAGGGGAGGACAGCGGGCGGTGCGGGGTGATGCCAGGGGTGTAGGGGAAGCTCCTTACTCCGCAGCAGGAGGAGCTCCTTACTCCGCAGCAGGGGAGGGGGTCTCCGTAGCCGAAACGGCAGCCTCGGCCGCCAACCGCTTGAGGGCGGCATCGCGCCCGCGGACATACCAGATACCGATCAGCCCGAGTCCGCTCCCGGCCAGGCAGGTCCACAGCCACCACAGATGGCCGTGGTCGTCGTACCAGCCGTAGAAGGGGAGCTGTACCAGGAAGAGGACGAACCAGAGGATCGTGAGGCCGATGATCGTCGGGACGATCGGGCCCTCAAGGGGCTCCGGTGCCTCGTGTGTCGGTGTCCACTTCGCCATGACCCCAGCTTACGAGGCGACCGCAACACAAAGAGATCTCCGTGTGTCTACGCGCGGAGATAGCGCCTGACGTCTTCATATGTTCATACTGAAACGGTTTCCGTCTGTCCACTTCTGCTCGTAGGAACATCCAATGCAGACCGCCCTCGACCGCTACTTCAAGATCTCCGAACGGGGCAGCAGCCTCCCCCGTGAGATCAGGGGCGGGTTCGCCACCTTCTTCGCGATGGCGTACATCATCGTGCTCAACCCGATCATCCTCGGCAGCGCGAAGGACATGTACGGGCACCACCTGGACAACGGCCAGCTGGTCACCGCGACGGCCGTGACGGCCGCGTTCACCACCCTCCTCATGGGTGTCATCGGCAACGTACCGATCGCGCTCGCCGCCGGACTCGGCGTGAACTCCGTCGTCGCCCTCCAGCTCGCGCCCCGCATGACGTGGCCGGACGCGATGGGCATGGTCGTGCTGGCCGGTCTGGTCGTGATGCTGCTGGTCGCCACCGGGCTGCGCGAGCGCGTGATGAACGCGGTGCCGTACGGACTGCGCAAGGCCATCTCGATCGGTATCGGCCTGTTCATCATGCTGATCGGGCTCGTGGACTCCGGGTTCATCTCCCGCATCCCGGACGCCGCCCAGACCACCGTCCCGCTCCAGCTCGGCGCCGACGGTCACCTCAACGGCTGGCCGGTGCTCATCTTCATCCTCGGCGTCCTGCTCACCCTCGGGCTGATCGTCCGCAAGGTGTCCGGCGCGATCCTGATCTCCATCGTCACGATGACCGTCCTCGCGGTGATCGTGAACGCGGTCGCGACGATCCCCTCCTGGGGCCTGACCACCCCGAAGTGGCCCGGAAACCCGGTCGCCACCCCGGACTTCGGCCTGATCGGCAAGTTCAGCCTGTTCGGCGGCTTCGACAAGGTCGGTGTGCTGACCGGCGTGCTCTTCGTCTTCACGGTCCTGCTGTCGTGCTTCTTCGACGCGATGGGCACGATCATGGGCATCAGTGATGAGGCCAAGCTGACCGACGGCGAGGGCAACATGCCCGGCATCAACAAGGTCCTCTTCGTCGACGGCATCGCGGTCGCGGCCGGCGGTGCCAGCTCGTCCTCCGCGACCACCTGCTTCGTGGAGTCCACGGCGGG
>Ga0307517_10012518_pt1 | contig 11631 bp, 16 predicted proteins | sample 23_EM_MG_FD_194515 | JGI IMG/M metagenome (GOLD analysis project Ga0307517, IMG submission 194515) | Populus trichocarpa ectomycorrhiza microbial communities from riparian zone in the Pacific Northwest, United States - 23_EM | ecosystem: Host-associated > Plants > Roots > Unclassified | place... | reverse complement strand
TGGGAAGGATTTTCGGAGGCATATCCCTATCCGTTTTCAGAAAAATCACCATCCGGCCGTCTGAAGAAGTATTGAACCTATAGGGACTGGTTTCGAGTCTAAGAATCATCCATCTGCAAGAGATTAAGGTTGATTGTTATACGATAGGAGTAGTATGTTCTTCGCACGATTTCTATCATCAGCACAGGCTTTGCCATCATCATGATCAATAAGAGTAAAGATAAATACATTGACTGGCCATCAACACACTGCCGTCTTGTCGTTTCAGTACTTACATGCGCGGTCTTTCATACCAGTGCTACGTACCCGTCCCCGACCGATGTCTCTCTCAAGATTCATGGCCCCCATTTCCGAGCGACCACCATCCGACGAGGAATGCCCCAACTATGAGACGGTTGTAAGTAGAAGTAGAAGGTGAGCGGCTATCTGGTGCCTGGAATCTTGAGAATGCCACTTCTCCTCTTGCTTACTGTATGACAACAAGCAACTCAAATGGCACAGGACGGAGTGTGCAGTTATCAAGCCCGTATGACGATCTCCACATAACTTCTCCGTTAAAGTGGGTGCAAGGTATCCGAAGTCAAATTTAAGAGAGCATGCCTCACAGCTCATTCTCGCAGTGTCCCCCGACGAGCACCACGGCCGCTGCCACGACACGAACGATATGTATACACCTACCGACTACTAGCGAACAACACACCTATGCAATTCTTGATCTCGTATGCCGACTTCCTTCTGCCTTTGTGCAAGAATTTGATTGCTAACACCCGTTCAGCGTTGAGCCAGAGTCAGGCAAACCAGTATCGGGAAAATACACATTTCGTCTATCCTTTAAAGCAAATGGCATCGAAAGGTCACTAGGAGAACCTACCACCCGAACATTAACAGTGGATCCACGAATGCTAGACTTCGTCGTCTTGTGAGCTTCCAACTGAGTCCCGGATATGAATCTTATCTAACCGGTACTTTCTACCCACATGTAGCATATTCCCAGGCAAGTCGAGTTTGCCATCAGGGTGTCTGTGGTCTCTTCGTATATGGCTTCGCGTCAAACTCACTGATCATCGGTTATTCGGAGACGACGACCTATGGATAGCAAAGGATCCAGATTTTAACTCGATTGGGGATGCATCGTTTGCGAGATTGAATAATGCGACGACTGGAGAACAGGTGTACAATGCCTACGTTGGAAGAGCGCTTGTGACCTTTATTGTCAGGTGCGTTTGTGTTTCCTGCCGTTGTCTGAAGGAGCTAATATTATCAACTTGGGTTTCTAGATGGCAGAGTGTATCCAATAATCTATACAAGTATTCATTGGATTACGAAGCAGACGGGGTAGGAGACAACTTGTTTAAGGACTTCAAGCTCAAGCTGGATTCCGATCCCCGCTCAGTAACCTTCCTAATTTTGTGAGTCCCGTCCATTATCGTATCCGCGCACAAATCTGATCGATCCAACGTTCGACAGTTCAACACCCTCTAATTCAATACCCGCTGGCGCCTCCCACAAACTCCGTGTCTGGCTCCGCTCGCTGGTACCCTTACCCGCTTCGGACCCAACAACATCTTATGTTCTTCCATTCAACGACTCATACATCTACCAGCGCATCTGGAAATGCGACTCGTTTAAAATCGGCTATCACCTCGACTTCGCCTCGCTCGGCGCGAAGATGGTTACGGCGTTCTCGTCTGGGGCCCCAGAGACAATGATTATGCCTACGGCAACCCCAATGGAGGACTTGCACAATAGGTCGTCGTCAATATATGCAGAGAAGAGACAGCGGGGATATGATTTTTCATAGGGCTTGGAGGCGCAACTCTGGAACATTGCTGGATTTATTTTTTTGCTCCTTATGAAAAGGGATTCGCGCTATGATATGCACATGGGACCTAATCTTGTATAATTATGATGTACAACACTGTTATCCTCATTTACTTCGTTTGAAACGTAATACCATTACAGTAAGTTCTCAGGCAACAATTTGTTTTGCAAAGAATTCCGACCACTCCTTTACTAACCAAGCACTTCCGACCTGATTTTGGACAAGACCATCCCAGAGTGCAGTGGGAGAAACATGGATACTGTTTTGCCTGGCGAATTTCACTGCCATATTCAGAGAAGTCAGAAGATTGTACTCCGATGAAGTGTGAAACTTCAGACCATTATATTTGAGGTCATCGGTAACCCCAGTGCCGCCATTCGCACTGCCTCTAATTGTGAGCAACTCCTTGAACTGCTCAACGTCACTGGCAGGTAGGAATTCAGATGCAAGCTGGGCGAGCTTCTCCCGGATTTGACGAATGGTTAAATCTTGGGTTGGGCCATCGAAATATTCTTCTTGACGTTTGAAAAGCTGTTCAAATTCCACAAGATCAAAACCTCATCCCAATGACTCGAAAGGGTTGTGCGTACTGCGAGGCTGAACGCCCAGAAATACTCTGGAGATACGCGCAGAACCTAAGGGTGAAACGATAAGACAAGGTGGCTTCATTCTCAGAGGAGGACATTACTGCGAGGGCGGCTTCATGAACGAGCGTCGACGTCGCATGCCATGATTGAACTTGGAGTCTAATTATGAGCTTGACCTTGCCTTCGTGTGGGCCGCCTGGACCAATAAGTGATCGGATAATAGTGTCAATCTTGAACGCTATTTTGGCACTGGAAGGAAAGTTGAAGAAATTTCAGGATTGCCTGTCGTAGCTTTTCTTGATATGCCCTGACCTATATGGGCAGACGTAGTCCACTGGAAAATCAAATCAGTTCTAGTATTCGTGACTTTGTTTCTGACGCACGGAACAAGTCCAAAGTGTGTGGCGCATCAAGGGGGCCAAGAATGACTTGAGGGCGAAGGGAAGGTTGCAAAGCCATAGAATCGATCTTCGTGTAGAGAAGGGGATCCCCTGGTCTTTATAAAATTGATGGTTTTAACAAGAATCAATCTTGCGCGAATCTGATGTGATTTCTCATGTCGATGACCTCACTAAGTAGCGCGGTCCGGGAGTCCTAACGAAGACAACAAAGTTTCGTGTCTTCCGGGTGAGAAAAACCGAATATCCGAATTATCAAACGAGTAGAACTGAGTATAGCATTTACTCGAACTTGCAAGGGGTTTGTGATGGTCTACCAGATCCATGAAATGTGGTAATTTCTGTGATATCAGACACGCAGTTCGGGACTATTTCTCAATTACTCTGCAAGAGATCAATCTCATGCCAATCAACATTCTGGACTGGTTCCGATACATCATGTCTGGGAGAGATAAATTAGGGAAATAAGGAATTTGGAGCTGTGAAGTATAGGCTTGGACTTACTTGTCCTTTAGGTGTTTAAATAGCGCCTGCATCTGCCATAAACGAGGTAATCGGGGACTGGGGCAGTTCTTACACCTATATGTCCTCGTAATGTCAGCGAGGTACGGAGTTCTATGAGGCGGAATTTTCTGTCGTTGGTGAAGGAAGTCAACCCTCTGAATGGGTTCCGAGATCGAGTGCCTAAAATATGTTGTTAATGCTATGCTTCCCTGAGAGAGAGGAAGTAGCTACATTTCCCGGAGGTGGTGAATCACTGATTTTCGCGAGACATATGACTCAAATTGCGATGAGCAATGCTTGCAACACCAAGAGGGTTCGCCTCCAGGAGAAGAAGAGCTTTCATGGAATAGAACGCTTTCTGTAGCCTCTTTCGAGAGAAGCAAAAAAGAATCTGTTGGGTGATGTGGTCGACTGACTACATGAGAAACCTGGCATCATATACTCAGCCAAAAATAAGGATGCAGGGAAAGGTTTGGAGACATACACATTCTTTGAACGTGAGGGCAAAACGTCCTTTCATCCCTCCTTGGCTGTCTTCGAGTGGACAGCTCGCACACATAAAGCGAGCTTCAAGGGCTTCAACATCGGGAGCTGACATGGAACCTTCTAGTCCCAGGAGGCCGAGGAGGAAAAGAGCGGTCGTGTGGCCAGTCATGCTGTACTCGAACAAGAACAGCTCGGGAGAATTCTTTGTCAGGTCTTCATGATTTCGTGACATATTGCATTCTAGGTGGACGGCAGCATCCTCCCATCCAAGCAACACAGCATAGGCTTCAATCGGCGAATGCGAAATGCAAATAAAAACGGAAGTGGCGAGATCAAGGGCATTATCCTGGAGAACAGAGGGAGTATGGTGTTTCAACATGAGCTCCAAAAGCCCTCGCTTTCCACAGGCAAGCCACTGGTCGAAAAATAAGAGAATCATTTGGGTGGTATCATGGGGATCCAGTACTGCCGATTGTTCATGGGAATAGATATAATGGGAAATGGTATCCATCCCGTAGGAGTAGTCGGGTTCCGGAAAGTATTGCCATAAGGCAGGGTCGAGGCTCCGTTGACAATCCTTGTAGATCGCGGCCACCTCCTGCTTGCGTTGGGAAATAAGCTCTTCCTGCTCTCTGACACGCCTTGTGTATTGAGCCTCTCTCAAGATTGTTTTAAGGATGGGGAAAAAAGAATGGAAGGCTGATCAAAGGGCATAAGAACCTCAGAATGTGCGCACGAGTGAAAGAAAAAACCACCTTTATAAAAATTTCTAACACTCTTTTCGTCGGAAATTATCCAATAGATTCCGCGCCATGCCTCCTCCACATCCTTAGGGTCGTACCCAATCTTCACAAGGCGCTTTTGGAACCTGTGCATCTACGTAAATTCTGGCTCGTTATTTCTGATTAAATCATCAACACACCTCTTCAAGGTGTGTGGGATCGTGTCCGAGAACTCGATGTGCAGTAGACGAGAGAAATTGGACCACCAAGCATTGCAGACTTGAACGTGCTAAATTATGGTTGTTCTATTTGTTACAGCGACTCCAATTAATTTGAAAGAAATTAGCCTACCTTCATCATGGCATCCACTGCCCTCGCGGTCTCCGCCTTGAATATGTCATACGCTTCCTGTGCATTTGGCTGGTCTGAGTCGATGGCTGCCAGGAACTGCTTCATTTCTGCTGCCCTTGAGTTCACTTCGTCTATTGGATACGACGTCGCATCTAAGTAAATGCGAACGAATGGAAGTTAGACATTTTTGAGATATTAAAAAAACAGCATATGGCACTAAATCGGTGAGTCCGTTTGACAAGCTTGAATAGAATCTTTCTTTGGCTTGCATGTTCGCCTTCGAAGTGTTGGAAATTATCAGAGCGGTCGAAAGCTGTGGCCTATGGGAAGGAAATCCTCAGGTTAGAAAAATGAGCTAGGAATGGAGAATAGAAAAACATGCAGACCATGCAGACCATGCAATCATTACACTTGCGGTTCCGAAATAAGAAATCGGGCTTGTCCCAGGCAGACCCACAGTCCTATATGATGGGGATTAGAAATATTCAGATTGAGATGACCAACGAAAGATTTCTCCAGGCTCACATCACATGTAGGGGGCCCAAATAGCAGAGAGACCCATTTCGGCAAAGATACGTCTGGTGGACAAGAGGGAATATCTGGATGGCGACGGAAGGCCTCCTCCCAGACAGCAGTAGCTTGTCGCCCAAGCAAAAGGCTTCTGAATGCCTTCGAGGTTCGTATTAGGTTATATAGATCAATTGGGTGAAGATGTTCGAAAATCTGTATCCAAGACATTAGCTGCGGTCATGAAGGCATTCCGGTGAATATATGCGAACTTCAAATACTAAATCAGGAGGAAGGTCAGAGATGAACCAGAGTTCTAGGTGTATTTGGGTATTCTTTCGGCTTTCGATTCTGAGCTCACGCAGGATATAGCCAGCTACATAGTTTCCTTTATCGCGCGTTCAAAGTCAAATCGGGTAGGCAACGAGGAAGAGAAAATCAACGCACCCCATATTGGGCGGCCAGGGAATCCGTATATTTCAGTACGCAAATCACTGTCTCCTAGGACACGAAAGGGAAAGAGTGAACGATCCAACACCGAGAACTCATATGCAAGGTGGGAAAGAGATTGAAATTCCTCCATTTCTGCACATCCTGTCGCAACCGGGGTATCATATGTTGCAGCGTGGTCGGTTTCTTGAATGAAATGAGTCAAATCCATTGGAGAGGGTATGTTGAAGATACTCCCGGTGGGCCGATTGATATGGACAGATATAAGAAGGAAAGTGACAAATTTCGAGTCAGCTTTGCTTTTGGAGGGGTTATGAGGGTGAGCAAGTTGCCCTGTCGAGGTTTTTTTTTTTTTAACCAACTCTATACTCGATATAGCTTTCTTCGTAACAAAACAGCTCCAACGGCGCGCCCCGGTAATCCCTGAGCGGTGAGACCGTCGTCAAAGCTGTGTTAGGCATTACAAAGGTGGGGTTGACAAGGGAGGGCCTCAGCGCTCAACGTTCAACCTTCGGCGTTTTCGGATGTGACTATTTTGGTAGTCCCGTGAAATAATATTTGAAATAACGCGTCGACGCGTCAAATTGGCCAGACGGTCCGCTTAAGCTCTCCATGAGCGAATAACCTCCCTCAGATGCCCAAAATTTTCCTTCTTCAGCTCTATTGCAATGCCCTTGGCTGGAGAACTCTCTCAGACATCATTCCACACGACCCGCATGATGTACCGTGATAGATTGAAGGAATTAGCAAACTCCTCGACGGAGTCGATCAGTTTGCCAGCTTGCGGACTGGAATGGGAAAAACGAGTTTCATATCCATGTATATGCTTGTAGTACTCAAGATCTCACAGGATCCCGCGACATGCCCTTCAGCAGCTGCGAGATTTCCTCGAACCCATGTACATAGGCTTGAGCATCAGATGGCCTGCTGTTCTGTAATCTGTATCATTTCAAGCCCCAATAAATTCATAGACTGAGATAATGACTTGGCCACAAGGTTAATATTATTCATGTCGTCTACCTTGCATCGCGAGACATTTGGGCAGGCGCGTCAACAGAACTGCAACTGGCTTTCCTAGCCCCGGAGCAGCTGGTTTCACAGGGATGCACGAGCCTACTCAGTGGAGAGTATTCTTCCTGATTCATTTGCGCCCCTGTGGATGAAGCACACCTACTAAACACATGGGGCGCTTCATTTCGCAAGGCCTAGCTCTCAACAAATTGGCTGGGTCCGATCTGTCGTCTTCCTTGCGATAACAGCAACCATGGGATCTGGGAAAAACATAGAGAATGTTTGCTCTTTCACGCTGACCGCTTCTACTTATTGCGACGTTCAAACGCACGACCCGAGATCCAGTGTCTCTTCCATCAAATGAAATCCGGATTCGGATGTCAAACATTCCCAGAACTCGAATGGATCCTTAAATCAAAGAGGAAGACGATTATGTTCTGCCGCACGATTCACCTGGGCTTCCATGCGTATGATTATTTTTACTATCAAGGGCTCAAGGAAGACCCCACATGCGTCTCTACAACTCACTCAACTGGCCTTCTGTTAATGAATCGACTAAAAATCTAATGGAAGAAGATCCCCACTGCAGAATAATGATCGGGGACCGATGCTTTCTCTGTCGGTGTTGACACTGAAGACTTCGATGACCTTGTTCAGAAATTTGGTCGAGTTGGAAAAAGCCAGGCCTTCATTAAGGATCCTCGCGTTTTCCTATACACAGGCTCAGGGACGATGGGGACAGCACGAAATGTCATTGCCAGTGCAATTAGTCTGGGCGGTAATCAGCACCCAGGGGCAGGAGATTGAGAGATGTGTTTAAGCATGGCGTACATGCACCTGGCAGATTGCAAACCTCAAGAACAGGATCGGCAGTATAGAAATTTGGATAATGATCCTCCTTGTTCCTGTAAAGGATTCCAGGAAAATACGGTAGCAACTCAAACTTTCTACAACTGCAGCGGTTGTATGCCAGAAGACCAGGAACTTGAAGTTGCCGTTGCAGCTGGATTGAAAGAACCGACAGTTATTCAAGTGCCAGTTGTGTTAGGTTGTGTTGTGAATCGTCCCACGTGTCATTTAGCACACGCAGAGATATTTTCCTTCCCACGAGCACGAAGGGGCAGACCATAGATGGTCTTAGCCTACAAGACTAATCAGGTGGTGACTGTTTCTGATAAAGAGGTCATCAAGCCGTCGTGTCAATTGTCTGTCACAGCTCCCAACTTTCCACTACAATTCTTTATCCCGAACTCGTTGGCAACGGACCTCTGGACAAAGGGCATTGTAGAGGAGGTTGGCCGAAGAAACAGGTGCTACTCTTTTGTTACGCGGTTCTATAAAGTCAACTGAATTCTTTGGCCACATAACTAGCATCTCAATAGCAAGCACTAAGATACTCCACAACCAATGGCACCGATTCTCCGGTCAACCTCGGCCCAGAACTCTCCAAGCAGGGGAAGCAGCAGCACAACATCCTCAAGCACTGCTACAACACCATCTACCACCCCACGCAAGGCTCCTCAGTGTGCGAAATGCAAACGACCGCGAGCGGGACATCCACGCTCAGGCTGCCCATTCGTCGACTCGCCTTCGAATGAAAAGGGGCAAGCATCTAAGGTTACCGAAGGAAACTTGACAGTCGCGTTGGAATCCATGGTTATCGCGTCTCCGGGACCGTTGGGACGCGACGAGGAGACCAAAGCCTTCATCAGGAATCGTCGACGCTCTACTCAGCCTGCAGCCCTTGCAAGAAGTGAGAGTCTCCTATCTCTATCTGCCAGCTCGAACGAAATTGTCGCGCGTCTTATGCAACCTGGAATGTTTGACGATCCAGAAGGCGAGGATATTGAAGGCAAAGGAAAGCCATCAAGGATTGTCCGTTGGCAAGAAACTATCCCGGCAACTCCTCTGGCTTCAAACAAAGCAATGAAAAGCAAGACTCCAGCGCGCTCTCCAATGCCAGGAACTTTGATCCCACCTACCCCCGACAGCAGCTTCACATCCTCGAATGCTTCAACCACTAAGGGCGAAATTATTTCTGCCAGCCTTCCTGAGCAGAGTGCGAGTTCAGATCTATCATCCATACCCACTTCGACGCGTCACGCCCAGCCCCTATCCCGCACAATGAGTGCTGTTGAACGCGACATATTTATCACAAAGCTCTCCGACGAGGCAGCTGCCACGATATACATCGTCCCCAAGGCCGACGTTGAGGCCATCATTGCACAGGCTACCACCCTAAAGTTCATCAGCCATCTTGTTATGAACGATGACGAGAACGACCCGCAGGCTTTGCTGATTCTGGGGCGCAACGAACCCGCTGTCCAGGCCCTCGTTCGGAAAGTCGAGAAAGAAAATGAGAAGGCACAGTTGAATACGAAAGGAAGCCCAGGTAAAAGCCATCATGGACCCTCGACCCTCAAAACGGCAGCTGGAGCAGCCGTTATTGGAGCGGTCGGTACTTGGGCGGGGTTGGCCTTCTCCTAAATTTCACTTCTTCGACTTGATCTGGCCTTGGAAAGGCTTTACGCATGACCCATTTGGACCTGATAATGTACGAGACTTGACCATCTCCCCACTAGTTTTGAATGCCGCTCAGTTTCTCCGAAATTATGTTCACCTCCAACTCTCGTCTTCATAGGCAATTGTTTTCTCCACTTGTAGCGTAATCACTTTATCCCATATGTATTCTTAACCTCGCTGTCTGTGATTGTATTTGCGGCACATTACATTCCTTGTTTGTATTCGTGTTCTTTTCTAATAGATTGAGCACTGAAACCAACTTTCCGAAGTTCTGCGGTGATTGGTCACGGAATTGGAACTTGCTTCGCGTTTGTTCACGAGGATTTCAACGAGGGCAACCGCACATGCCAACCCTGAAGATGATATCAATTATAGGTGCTGAGAGGAGACATCTACATGGTTCTGCGAGACTGCCCAAGAGGACACAAGTACATTGAAAATTCAAAACCCAAGTAGCGTCATAACACCGCAATATCGACCAGTCGACACCGTCGGTCCCAGTCTGATCTTGTGGTAGATAGAGTATATGGCATCACACCAAGCTGCCTCGAAATAACCGATGAGCTATGTAGAAGCCAGAGAAATTATGCGAAACCATTGTAGAATCTGTCATTACCAAAAGGTACGTAAAGTCATAAAATCAAACACATATCCCAATAAGACTTCACTCTCCTTTAACTATCTTCTCTACCAATGCCTTGACCGCCACCGCATCTGCCCTCCCTCTGCTCTTCCTCATGACGTGCCCTACAATCTTGTTGAGCACGTTCTTATTGCCAGCACGAAGGGCAGCCACCTCGCTCGGCAGATCCGCGATAGCGCACTCGCAGAGAGTGTGGAGCTCCGATGTGGGTGAGGAACTGGATGTTGATGCGAGCGATGAAGTGGATGATAAAGCCACAAGCTGAAGCTCTGTCGCTATTTCTTGGGGACGACGGGACGACGGGTTGGAAAGCATATGGCGGAGAAGAAATTTCCCGGAGGTACCTGAAGACATTTTATGAGGGGTAGCAACAATGGATATGGAAAGAATGACCACGAACCAGTAATTGTCCCATTTTGAACCAGATCGATGAGTTCTCCGAATTGTTCTGACGTCAAAGGGTTGGCGCTGAACGTCTCCTTTCGTGCTGCTAGCTGCCCCAGGAGCTCATGGGTTAACCTTTGTAAAAAGGTATGAGAAATCAAATATTCGACGTGAAGAGAGATTACGGACCAATTGAGAACAACACCGGCATCTCGAGTGGTCTTTCTATCTTGCTCCTCATTGGTACCTTGGCAAAGTTTCTCAAAATAATCGACAGCTCCACCAGAATCCTCGCCGTCGTATCCAACCTCTCGTCCGTTATCAACATTGAGTAGAACATCCAAACTCTTTTCTTTTGACGTAAGTGTGGGATACTTTTCAAGGAGGCGAGCACGAGTTTCCCAAGGAAGTGCAGGAAGATTTCTTTGGATATTTTCGACTCTTGCCTACGAAATGGTTTGAGATTTTGAAAACGGCACTGAGAAACTGTTATCTCACCTTACTGAGCAGCAAAACACCGAGGTTTGGATCCGGCATATATCTGTAGTCTGGGGCATCTTCCTTGGACCTAAGTCGAAATGTCTCGAACGTGTTCTCATCAAAGCCGCGCGTTTCTTGAGGGACAGATTTGCCTGGGTTGATCAAGAGAAATTCGGATTGACGTCTGATCTCGTGAACTGAACCAAAAAATCACTCTTCAGCTATAGAGGAGCGAGAATCCGACATACTGATAGCTGCCATCATAAATCTCACGCTGTTGAGGTTTTTAATTTCGCATCGTGTTCCAGGTGGGTCACCTTTCTTGTTCACGGAGACATTCACGTCGCAACGCAGTGAACCCTAGGTTTAAAATGAGCGACTGTAAGGGAAAAACAGCGAGGTGGGTACCTGTTCCATATTTCCATCACTTGAGCCCATAGCACGCAGGACTGATTGTAGAGTGCGAACATAAGCACCAGCTTCTTCAGGAGAACTGGCAGGTGATGAGCAGTCGCAGAATGGGGGAGTTCAACAATAATACCAACCGCAAATCCGGTTCTGACACGATTTCCATTAGTCCGGTTCCCGCCCTGTTGAGATCGATTTTTGAAATTGATGTCCGTGGATGGAAGGTTGATTTTGCTGTATCCTATTATCAAAGTCAGTATGGCAAACTCCATAGACCTGACCACGAACTTGTTCAAGTTGAATTTGTTTTATTCGCACTTTAAACGAAGCGTTATCAGGTACTTTGATTTCAAGC
>Ga0307517_10012514_pt1 | contig 11634 bp, 2 predicted proteins | sample 23_EM_MG_FD_194515 | JGI IMG/M metagenome (GOLD analysis project Ga0307517, IMG submission 194515) | Populus trichocarpa ectomycorrhiza microbial communities from riparian zone in the Pacific Northwest, United States - 23_EM | ecosystem: Host-associated > Plants > Roots > Unclassified | place... | reverse complement strand
CACACAAATACTATAATATATATATATATATATATATATATATATATATATATATATATATATATGCATGCAAGTTTTACATGTTTTTTTTTTTTGAAAATTATCACACTCAAATCCACACCATTCTCCTTGAAAAAGAAAAAGAAAAAGCGTCAACAAGAAAGTGTTGGAATTTGAAGTTAAAAAGGCGATGTTCTAATGTTCAAATACTGCTCTTTCTTATGGAATCTCCCCCCCTCTCTTTTTAATGGATCCCATTTTTATGTTTTAATTGTTGAGATAGAATATTTAGTATATACCATCATATCATATAATATGGGTTGAGTGCATTTTTTACTTTTCAATTTTTTTTAATAGTCAAACTCAGAATTTTGGACCCCTCATCAAAAAAAAGAACTCCCATTGCTCTGCTAGAACTCCAAAACTTCTAAAAGTGTTTTTGAAAAAATTAAAAGGAATTTTATTTTATTTTTTATATTAATATATTTTATATATTTTTGAATTATTTTTATGTACTGGTATTAAAAATAATTTTATAATTATAAATGTAAACATAAACTCATTGTCAATGAGATATTTTATATATAATTGATAATAATGACAATAACATGAAGCATTTCGGAAAAAAAAAAAAAAAACATAGTAATAACTCCACTCTTAAAACAAAACAAAACGAAAACAAGAAAAAAAGTAACCTAGTTAACATAACTAGGAATAACTAGACTCATTTAACTAAATTTTGAGGGGGAGACGGCAGCTAAGTTATCTTAGCAGACGGTTCCAATCCAAATTATAGAAGGAAACAAGGCATTTCCTTAATTAACTAAGAGGCTTCAGCAAGAGTCCAAGTCATATCATTCTCAAAAATCCAGTGACAGACCTCAATCCGACCTGGACCAGAACCAAGAGCTAAGAAAGCACCATGGGTGGGGCTCCATGAGGATGTGTCCAGGTGACAGATGGCAACACCATGGTTGATCTTGGTCTTGCTATTGGGATCCAAGAGATCCGCTTCGTACACCCGAACTTTAGGAACAGAGTGGCAGTAATAGAGCAGGTAAGGATAGAGACTCTGGTGACAAGAGACTGACTTCGTCACTCTCCCGCCGTTGATCCCCTTGATCGTTCCAATCGTGACGTTTTTCTTCGACCCTTCCACGTTGTCCGTCGTGCGGACAGCCACGTTGCGGCCTAATACAGAGATTACAAAATCGATCAGGTCCTCAGCCGAGCCCACGCAGCGCTTGGTCTCGCCTGGGCTGGGTGCTCTCTCACACTCTTCAACAGCATCCAAGATGATCCGCTCCATGCTTGAATTATCACTGGCATGGAAAATCTCCTTTATCAGACCCATTTTGGACGTGGAAAACGGTATTTTGGAGATGATGGAGCGGGGAAGAAAGGATCTTTTGGGCATTTTGTCTCGAATGTCCGGCATTGGCATCTCACTTCCCTCCTTCAACATTGACTCCCGGAAGAATTTTCCGGGCTCTACCCACTTGTTTTTATTTGCTGAACTGTCACTAGTTACCTTCATCGAAGCATCAGCAGTGCCTGCATTGGTGTACTTGGAAAAAGTGACATCCTTTTTTCTGGCATAGTCTTTGAAAGTGGTGTTTACTCCATAGATCTTGAACCCAATCTGCTGCCCCACTGCCCCCTTCCCATACCCAGTGAACTTATCAGTCCCTTCATTAAAGGATTTTCCATAATTGACGAAATCTGCTTTCTGTGCATTCGAATTCTTGGCATAAGACTGAAAGGAATCGTCCCCCACGTTTGATTTTTCCCTGTAATTGGCGAAGCTATCAACACCACCATTCCCACCATCGCCATAGTTCTTGTAATTATTCTCTGGAACATTCCCATCAACTCCGTAAGTCTTGAAAGTATCACTAGCCCCATTGCCAGCCTCACCATAGTTGGAGAAATCTGAACCAATCACATTCGAACTCTTCCCATAACCTGAGAACTCGTTCGGGACTCCATTCCCATTCTTCCCATAACTAGTGAAAGCTTCGTCTCCAGCATTCGCATCCTCTGTATAAGTCGAGAACTTCTGGCCCTTCCCATTAGCACCGTCAGAGTAGGACACAAACCTGAGATCTGGTTTGTTTATCCTGACATTATACCCCTTGAACTCTCCAGTGCCACCGGTGGCACCTGCGCCGTAGGTGTTAAAGCTCTGGTCGGCAACGTTGGTCTCAGGGGCATAATTGGAAAATGTCTCGTCGTGTCCAGCAGCGTCCCGGCCGTACCGGCGGAACGAGTCAACCGGGAGATTGACCCCATCGGAGTAGTTCTTGAAAGAGTCGGCTCCACCAGCTCGACCAGTGCCGTAATTGGTGAAGTTTTTGTTGAAGTAGAAGGCGAAATGGGAGTCTTGGTCATGCTTTTCAAGACTGGGAGACAAATCGGGGAAGCAGAAGAGTTTGGCAGAGGAACAAAAAGCTGGGAATTGAGTGGAGAGAGCGTTTTGGGAGGCGAGTTTAGAAAACGTTGCCAAATCGACAGGGCTCAATGGCGAGGCTTTGGAGAGGAGAAAAGCAGATTTTGGTAAACCCGTGTGGATCTCCTTGTTCCAGTACCGAATTAGAGATGCCTTGGCCGTGAATGGGCTCTCACCGTTTGCTGAATCACTACTCCCATCTGCTGCATAATTCACCTGCATTGCATTGCACAGCACATTACATATGACAAATAAACCCCGCAAGTAATTCCTCACTAATCTTAATTAACAAAACTAATAATTTGTACGAGAATCACACGTCAAAGGAACATGCAAGTGAAAGAAAAACAAACAGAGAGATTAAGACTGAAAACAGTAGCTAGTTAGTAGGGAGCAGAGTAGAAGAGATAGGCATACTTACATTGAGCAATGAGAGGAAGCAAAGGGAGAGAAGAAGGGTAATGGGGTGAAAATTTTGCATTTTTTTTTAAGGAGAGAGGAGTGAGAATGTTGGTGGGTTTGTAGGGTTGTGACTTGATGAAATGTATATATATCAAAGGGCTCTAGTCTCTGCTCGGATAGCAAAAGAGAGTATTGTTTACTTGGGGGGTAACCCTTTTTAAAATCTGTAAGGGGAAGCGGTGTGGATTTGAAAGCTGGTCTCTCGGCTTGTGGTTACCGAGCTTTGGCACTCAAGACGCTGCTCGGTTGAGCGATTAGCTCTCAAGTGATATTCCAAATAATAATTAATCTGGCTGTCAGCAACTCAGATTTCAAATCACACGAAAAAGGCTAAATTACTTGGAAAATGCTAGATTACTTGCACATAATCTCAACAGAGGAAATAGGAGAAAACAAAGTCAAAGGAAGAAGCGAAAAGGTGCGGAAGAGAAGGGAGAGGGGCAGTGGGATGGGGAGCGAGGGATGGGGAGATTTATAGGGCTTCAAGTAGAGTACCCAGCCACAGAGGAGGCTCCAAAATACCAATGCGCGTATTTTTTCTAATGGCTATTTGACAGTGTAGCTTTAGTTATTTTTTATATTATTTTTGATATTAATTTATTAAAATAATTTGAAAATATTAAAAATATATTAATTTAAATTAAAATAATTTCAAATTTTTTTTAAAATATTTTTAAAACTAAAAAACAAACAGTTAAGTGTTTTATTAGCAATTTAATTAATTAAAAACAAAGAGTATAGCCTATGTACTAGACATAGAAGATGTTTGAGAGTGCAGTAGCAGTTGTTTTTCACCAAAAACTATATTAAAATAATATTTTATATTTTTTAAAAATAATTTTTAACATCAGTATATCAAAATGATCTGAAAATATCAAAAAAATATTAATTTGAAGGAAAAAAATTTAAAATTTTTAAAATATAAAAACAAAAAGGATTATATATATAAAAAGGGTGGATGTCACGTTGGCTTTTCTAGAGAAGGATTTCCAGCGGGCACAGTGGATGAACCCATTTATATTCTCTTCTCGAAGTGATAATACCAAAAAAATCTTCGAGTCATGGTTCAACTTCAACCCACTCCCCCGAATGATTAAGCACAATTGATTTGTCCAACATGAGCACAGAAGCGTGGGGGAGTTTCAAGGGAGCTAGCTTTGACTCGATTTAGGGAAGGGTAGATTGGAAATTGGGACGGCGCCAAGGGGCAACACGTGTGACGAAGCCGCGTGCGACACACGTGTAACACCATGATTGGAGGAAATGCTTGGATTTTTTACGCGTGATTTTTTGCTTTACCATGTTCGGAGGTTTTGGAGTTTGTAGTTTGTACATTCTTTCCGTGACTCCATTTTCCAATCTCCATTAGAATGATTAAGCATTTTTAGCTCCACCCTTAAGGGTCGAGACAAAGCTCGTGAAAATGGCACACTACGTAATTCTATTGAAAACCTTGGGCCAACTTGAGTCATTATTGATCACCTACCACATTTATCATTCGCAGATTCACTGACATTTTGGTTTCAGGGTTTTATAATCAAATTGTTTTTGCTTAACGTCGGAGATGATTTAAGCAAGGGAAAATCACGTGTTTATCCTTCAACTATCACATTGCTCTCCAATCAGTGTTCGAACAAAAACATTCTCAATTAGATCCTCCTCCATCGTTCGAAGATGACCGAATTAATCCCACCATAAAAATTTACGATGAAAATAGTTTCGTTTTAAGACATATAGGCCCAAACTTTTCAAGAGAGGGGCCATATTGAAAACACTTTTTGTTTGGGGACCTAATTAAGAGCAGGGTTATAATTGATGGATTACTACGTCCTTATCCATCAAGCAAATTTATTTATAAGAAAAAAAATTATTAAAGAAAATTTATTGATAAGATAACACCTACTTTTGGGATGAAAAAATAAAGTACAAACCATCTAATAGGTGACTTAGTGGTAAAAGCTTGAGAATAAGAGATTTGTTCTCCATGTGGTCTCAGGTTCGAACCCTGTGGTTGCTAATATAATGATCATTGGAGGCTTACATGATCATTAACTTCAAGGTCCGTGGGATTAGTCGAGGTGCGCGCAATCTGACATGGACACCCATGTTAATAATAATAATAAAAAATGCAGGATTGAGAATGTTGCTATGCAAAAGCCTTCATTACTAAGTAAATATAGATTGGAAACACCATATGTGAAAAAAAACCACAAAGCGTAACTTCTAATTAATTAAATATTAAAAGATAAAATAAAAAAACAATTATAATAAAAGATCCAAAACAAAAAATAACAATTCAAAGAATGATAATCAAAATTAAGATAAAAAAATAAATTAGAGGACAACTATGAATTTTTTATCCAAGGTGAAATTAAAAAGAAAAATCTCTTTAACAAAAATAAAAAAAATAAAAAAAATAAGGACCAAATTGTAAAAGAAAATAACATATCATAAATTTGGATTAATTACAAAAAATTAAAAATAAATAAAAATTATACATAAAGGTCAAGAAAAAAAATTCAAAATCAAAGAATAAGGATCAAATTGGAAAAACAAATAATATATCACTAATTGAGATTGAATGATGAAATTGAAAACAAATTAAACTTTTACAAAAAGGCCCAAAACAAAAAAAATATAAATAAAAAGAATAAGGATCATAATTCAAATGTCAATAATATATCACATTACCGCGAGCGTTTCACGTACCAACCACTTTTTTCATTTTAATAATGATTTATGTTTTAAAAGACCAAATTACCCTCAACCAACTTAATAACAACAAAAAAAGGTTTGAAAGACAAAAAAAATCCTCTAGATGCAAGCTTTAAAAATTTTGCTTTTAAGGGTAATTGAGTCATTTTATTGTGTTTAAAAAAGTGAAATGATGAAAAAGTCCCTAGATGTCAATTTTAAGAATTTTGCTTTTATGGGTAAATTAAAACTGAAAAGACTATTCTACTGTACTTAAAAAACTAAAAAGACTATTATACCCCGATCAATCTGATGATAACTAGTAGGCCATGTAAAAAGATAAAAATACCCCTAACACCAAGACCATTGATTGTTTTTGGAAGAGTAAAATGGTAATCACAATGTTGCGATGAAATAGTAAAATGTGTCTATAACTGTAGAAACAAAAAATTTTCTACCAATCAAAATTTTTGATGTGTCATTTTTATTTTATTTTTTCATGAAAAATAAAATAAAATAGAAATAAATGACTTGAAAAATAAATGGGCCTTTATATATTTTTTTGGCCAATGAAAGGTTTACAAAGGGATGAGATATTTAAGATATCTTGTCGCAAATACAAGACGTCATAAATAAAAATTAACCAATAAAATAATTTCACATGGCAATGAGAAAGGACTTAAAAACCCCTACAAATCTTTATAAATAAAAGGCCTCGCCCTAAAAAACAAAAGGGGAAGGACTCTTTCGGGAGATACAAAATTTTCTTCAATATAAACTCTTTAAGTAATGAAGCTCTTTTAAGAACTTTTAAGCCTCCTTAATCTACGCTTGAAGTATATAAAGAATGAAGCTCTGTTGGATCAAACCTAAATGTTCCATAAAAGTTCTTCAACAAAAAAACTTCTTCAAGAGAAGCTCTTTAAGCAATAAAGATTTCTTAAAAGCTCCTGAGCCTCATTTATCTACACTTGAAGTCTACGAACCAAGCTTTGTTGGAACATTCCTAAATGTACCATAAGAGTTCTTTTTTTTTTTAAGAAAAAAAATTCTTCTTTAACACAAGCTCTTCAAGCAATGAAGCTCTCATAAAAGCTCTCAAGCCTCTCTCATCTATACTTGAAGTCTACAAAAAAATGAATATCTATTGGATCAAGCCTAAACATCCCATAAGAGTTCTTTAAAAACACTTTAAAGGCAAATCAAAGATACCCTTCAAAGTATCAAATAATCAAATCTCATTCTACAATACACGTCTAAATTCGTGTTCTAACAAAGCACAAATCAGGGCTTGATTTCACAAATAAATCAAGTCGCCATAAATAAAATTCAAAGGAAGAATCAAATGTTGTTTATTTTTCTATAAGAATATTTGAAATAGAAATTGTACCCAATCATATATTTTAATAAAACCAAATATTTATACATGTGTGTTTGTTTAATCTTAGGTAAGGAGAATTTATGGCTACAATGACCATAATTTTATTGCCTTCCATTTTATCTTTCTTGTTATTTACTTTTCTTATATGACAAACTAATATAATTACTATTATACCAACTCTGTTTTTTTGTTAACGAGCGTACAAAAACAATGTAACATTATAAAGAGAAGATCATTTTTACAAGGTTATTGTAACAACTCATAATTTTCCATAACATCTTAATAATAACTATACAACCAATACCTTTGAAAAGAGGTAAAAAAGATTTTTCTACATATTATCTTCTTGATTTAATAGTCAATTGAGACCTACATGACGTAGGCATTTTCCTGACCATTCTAGTAAAATGGTCTCATGTAATATTATAATTATATGTTTATTTATTTATTCTACTTCTAGTATATGGTTTTAATTAGAAATAATATGTCCATTAACCAAGGTAATCTTTCCTTTTTATACTTAATATCGAGTCCACGACTCATTTGTACTTTTCAATGATATTGACTAAACTTTAATCCTGTTAGAATTATAAATACATTTAAATTTTAGGTTTATGATCCATTTTGATCGTACCATATTTTTTTTATCCTGTACTTTGAAAACTAGCACTTAACTTCTAACTTTCATGGAACATTTAGTGGTGCTTGTATAATCTGATATCATGTTTCAATCAATTTCAGCTCATCCAATTAGTATTCATATAACTCATGGCCTCAGACCCACAATTCAACAAATCTCATAAATAGCATGTTACTATATAAACATAAACATAATTATAGAATTAAAATTAATTATGTTTTTATGCAATACACTCATTGCATTTTCGAGAATTAAAGAATGACATTATCTTTACATTCTACTTAGAGCCTAAACCAAATATAAACCATCATTCTATAATGTAAAATAAATGCTACAAATAACTTACTTTAGCATAAAACTAGAGATAATACAGACTCATGTCATCAGACAATAATAAAACATGTAAGACATAAAAACCATATAAAATCTCTATCACCACACTGTAGACATAATTTTGAGCACCTGAAATTAAACAACCACACGTGTATAAATTTATGATTTTATTAAATATATGATCGGGTACAATCTTCATGTAAAGTATTCTTTCAAAAGAATAAGATAATCGTCTGATTCTTTCCTTGGATTTGATATATGGTGACTTGATTTATTTGAGAAATCAAGCTAAGACTTATGCTTTGCAAGAACACGAATTTGGGCATGTATTGCGAAGCAAGATTTGATGCTTTGAAGAGTACCTTTGATTTATCTTCAAAGTGTTGTTGAAGAAATCTTATACGACGTTTATGTATGATCCAATAGAGATTTGTTCTTTGTAGACTTCAAGTGTAGACGAAGGAGGCTTGAGAAATTTTAAGAGAGCTTTCTTGCTTGAAGAACTTGTCTTGAAGAAGATTTGTATCTCCCCAAGAATTCCTTTTCAGGTTGCGGCCCTCTATTTATAGAGATTTGGAGGGGCCTTCGGGTTCTTTTTTAATGCCACATGACATAATTTATTGGTTGATCTTTATTGATGAGATCTTGTATTTATAACAAGATATTTTAAATATCCCATTCCAAATGTCAACCTTTCATTGACCAAGAAATATATGAAGACTCATTTATTTTCCTTGTCATTTATTTCAATTTTATTTTATCATTTTATGTAAAAATAAAATAAAAATAACACATGATGAAATTTAATTAGTAGATTTTTTTTTTGTTTTTACACACATCAGTATAAGGAATCTAACATTAACCATATATACAATTCTTATAAAACAACACTTTCATGATTCTCTATAGAATATGATAAGATTAACTACGTGCAACTAATTAAGTTAATCTTTCAGTTGTCTAATTGCTTTCTTACACTTATCACCATGGCTGGATCCAATCCTCCTATTAGTCCTTGCCTTTTTTACACATTTTTTTTATCAAGTCATTTCATTGTATTGCCCTTCTACAAACATCGTCTTTTATCTTTTTGTCAGAAGGAATATCATATACACAATTTCATGTCCCTATTTTACATCTGAACCTTTACTTGGGGATTATTTGCATTCTTAGATTTATAGGAAATAATCATCACTATGCTAAAAGTAAGGTAAGTCCTTTACTTGTAATTTTTCTTGCACATGAACTCGAGGAACACACACTAGTCTAAATATTCTTCCTACGATTTCCAAGCAATAAACACCAGTACCCGATCAATCAACTATCCATATTTATTCATCTATAATGAGTCCAGTTCACCGTGACTCATGTGCTCTACACTAAAGTCCATCCATTCTTTACCCATTCTAAGTTGTGCTTATGGGCTTAGGCCTTGGGTTAGGAAGCTCAACCCACGTGGTTGGGCTGAGCCCATCCCAACCATAATGGTGTGTTTGGCATGCCCAACCATAATTGATCGAGTCCCTCGTTGAATAAGAGTTAACTCTTCCTTGAGATGCATAACACAAGTGCGTGAATGATTGGTATATGATTGCTATAATTTTAACTATGCATCGCGAGGAGTAAAGGAAGTTGCAATAACTAGCAGATCTGGTTCAAAAACTATGGCAAGAATTGCATGAAGAATCAAATTATCTTACCAAAACCAACGCCTAAAGGCAGGATTTGAAGCACTTGTAGAGGATGATCCAGTGGTTGGATTAGACAGTGTTTCTGATAAACAAATAATGGTGCCATCAAGATATCCTCGAATGTCATAACCTACAAGTAAAGAAATCAATTGAGCATACCATGAAGGAAAATTAGAAGGTGTTGGTTTTATAGAAAGTTGAGAACTAACATTGAAGGCAATAAGGTAAGTGTCACTATTGATTGTAAGATTAATGTTAACAATAATATATTCAAGAGTTGAGGCCATAATAAACATTCTTATTGAAGGAAAAAGGTTCTGATACCATAAAAAATATTGTTGAACTTATTTCTATCATTAGTAAAACTTTTTTTTATAAGGATTATACACTGTAGTTGTTACAAATTCAAAGACTAGATAAGTGATATTAATAAGGGATAAGATAAGAATAAATTAATAAGAGATAAAATCAGTATAGTTGTTATTTTTTGAACTATAGATGACTTTAATATTCTCCATTATGTTTCCTATGAGTTTTGTATTTCATTTTCTAGTTTTTACCAACAGTTTCTTTGACAAAGAAGGCATTGTACCATACGACATATCCTATAAGCAGATTATGCAATGAAGCTCTCCCTATAAAATCAAGTTATCTCTCAATTAAAGCCAAAACCAATTCAACTATTTTCTACATGTTTTATGAGGTTCAAAAACTAACTTCAGCTCTTTTCCAAACCTCATTTATCATTTGGCTCCATGGTGGCCCTGACTGCTCTATAATTGAAAACTTCATTAAACTTGGCCCTTATCACATTGTCGATTCACAAGACAATGAACACCCTACTCATCAGCCCAATTTAGACTCATGAAATTTCATTTTATTCATGCAATTGAGTATTATATTTTGAATAGTAATTAAGAAATAAGAGTTATATGAACAATAACTATAATGTTTTTTTTTTCATTTGAGGGGATTTGCATAAAAATCCAAATAACATGTTTTCCAATCTTCAAAACGTGTTTGAAAGCCTAAAACTTATTGATAGAACATAAAAATTTTAATTGTTTAGGGTTATTGTACCTTTAGGATTTCCATTTCCCACTCTATCAACACCAAAATACAAAAAGAGAAGGTGACATAGAAGGTAACAAATTTGTGTTTGGGGTTTTCTTCTACATTTATGTTTGATAAAGGTAACTTAAGAGAGTAAAAAAGGTGAGCACGAATAATGATAATGAGTGAAGAGATAATTATTATATTTCATGCTTTAATATATATGGATACATTATTGTCATTTCATTAATTTTTAAAATCTGCTTTAACCCAAGATGAAAAGTTTAATATTAAAAAACTTGATTACAAAGTTAAAAAAAACTTATTTTTTTATTATTTCCGAGCCCCTACTTACCCCAAGTCTTCATTACTCTCTATACCAGTACTTTATCTTATGCTTTAAATGACTGAATATTTAGATGTTCTCTGACAATATATATATTAAACAAGCTCATTTAATTTTATAATTTTGAATCACTAATTGATATTTAGGATTATCTTGATTATATTACCATTTTTTAGATATGTGGACTTTATATATAAATCCTCCCAATTAACATATATAAAAAAGTTTGAAAAGCACATAAAAACATAAGCAAAATCTATCCTAAACACCCTCTAAATCTATGAGCTATGAATATTATTTTCTGGACTTTAATATTAGTATTAGATAGTAATTGGCTGTTATCTCGGGATAATATTTTTTTCTATACTATTTTTTATATACATAAATTCATTTTAAAATTATTTTAGATTTGTTTTATATCTATATTGTTTTCTTTTTATTTTGAAACATGAGTTAAACACATATCATCTGTAAACCCTCAATATAAAAAATAAAAATATTAACACACACACACACACACACACAGATATATATATATATATATATATATATATATATATATATATATATATATATATATATATA